>OBWB01000770.1_pt1 | contig 14551 bp, 10 predicted proteins | sample 1476261 | NCBI WGS metagenome assembly OBWB01 (sample SAMEA2580038, study PRJEB22360) | human gut metagenome | biome: human gut; feature: human-associated habitat; material: faeces | place: Denmark | collected 2008/2010 | reverse complement strand
CTATTAAAGAGTAAATGATAGAATTTGACAGATTATCTTTTTGTTTGTTATTTTTATGATTGTGTAAATAAATTTTGTGGTGTAAAAAAAGTAGCATGAAAAGCATTTTTTTGTCTTTTTATGCTACTCTTTGGGACTTGTTACTTTTAGAATTTATAAGCAATTCCCCATGCTAAATTATCACATATTCCGATCCTGAATGAGGTATTGTTATTGTCGTCAAATTGACCAACGCCGATGTAACCGATTCCTAAGCTCATGGCTATATGCTCTGTCAGTTCATATACTAAATTCGGTTTTATACAAATCGCCCAGTTTGATTCAGTAAATTCAACATCGAAACCTCCTCGGGGAGCAAAATATAATTTTTGAGTTATCGGTAGATAATAGTTTACTCCTGCAGAAATTCCGAAACGTGTTTTATGATTATTCCCAAATAAACTTATACCGGTATTGATAGCCCAATGCTCATTTAGAAAGAATTCTGCCTCTGGAGATATGGCAAATTGATGAAATCCGTCGGTTACTTTGTAGGATATTTCACCTCCCAGTTCTATATCGCCTTTTTTGTATTGAGCGTTTGCAGAATAAATACCTGTAATTAAAGCTATTATTAAAAGTATTGTTTTTTTCATTTTGAGAAAGTTTTTATGATATTGAAATATAAAATAAACCTCTTTTTTATCACTTGGATAATAAAAGAGGTTTTATGATGTAATGACGTAATTTTTATTGTATGCCTTGAGTCGTTACTTCTTTATTTATTTTCTTTACCAAACCTTGTAATACGCTACCAGGTCCGACTTCGGTAAAATCTGTTGCTCCGTCGGCAATCATATTAATTACTGTTTGCGTCCAGCGTACAGGTGCTGTTAATTGTGCAATCAGGTTTTCTTTTATTATTTCAGGATTGGTTTCTGCTTTTGCATTTACATTTTGATAAACCGGACATTTGGGTGCAAAGAATTGTGCTTTATGGATAGCTTCAGCTAATTCTGCACGAGCAGGCTCCATAATCGGAGAGTGGAAAGCTCCTCCGACTTTCAATTTTAAAGCACGTTTTGCTCCGGCAGCAAGCATTTTCTCGCATGCAGCGTCGATACCGGCCTCATCACCTGAGATAACGATTTGCCCAGGACAATTGTAATTAGCTGGAACAACGACTCCTTCTGTTACGGAGGCACATATTTCTTCTACTTTTTCGTCAGGCAAAGCTAATACTGCAGCCATGGTAGAAGGCGTTTTTTCACATGCTTTTTGCATAGCCTGAGCACGAGCGGAAACAAGACGTACACCGTCTTCGAAAGATAAAGCTCCGGCAGATACTAACGCTGAAAATTCTCCAAGAGAATGTCCTGCCACCATATCGGGACAGAATTTGTTACCCATCGTTTTTGCAAGAATTACCGAGTGTAAAAAAATTGCCGGCTGTGTAACTTTGGTTTGACGAAGATCTTCGTCAGTTCCGTTAAACATCAAGTCGGTAATTCTGAATCCTAAAATTTCATTAGCTTTTTCAAACAAGGCTTTAGCTTCGGAGTTAGTTTCATACAACTCTTTGCCCATTCCTACGAATTGGGCGCCTTGTCCAGGAAATACAAATGCTTTCATTTCTATTTTTTATTTTCTGATGGTTATTAATCTAAAAAACAGATGCAAAGGTAATCATTTTTTAATCCTATTCTGTTATATAATAAATATATTTCATACATTTGTCTTTAGCTGAAATTAAAAAATGATATAAATATGAATACGCTTTTGTTTTTAAATTTGGGTGCAGGAGAGATTGTTCTTATTGCTTTAGTCGTTTTATTATTATTTGGTGGTAAGAAAATACCGGAATTGATGAAAGGTTTGGGGAAAGGTGTCCGTAATTTTAAAGACGGTTTGAAAGATGTTGAAGATCAGATTAATTCAGATGCGGCAGACTCTAATTCTGATAAAAAATAGTTTATGTGAAGATTTTTCTTTTTCTGAGAGCAGGCATAGAGTTAATATTTTACTCGCTTTTTTGTATCCGTTTTATTTTTGCTTATCTGATTTATAATTTGCTTTTTTAGTTATTTATGGAAGAAATGAGCTTTTGGGATCATTTAGAGGCATTGCGCGGCGTTATATTTCGATCGCTCGGAGCAGTCGTTGTATTGGCCGTTGTTTTTTTTGTTTTTATGACCGATATTTTTGATTCTATTATTTTGGCTCCTTGTTTTTCTGATTTTGTTTTGTATCGCTCTATATGTAATCTGAGTACATATCTTTCTTCTATAAGCGAATATCTGTCGGTATTACCTGATTTTTGCGGAGATGATTTTCATGTAAATCTAATCAATATACAGTTGGCTTCGCAGTTTTTTATCCATATGAGTACTTCATTTTGGCTTGCGATTGTATTTGCCTTTCCGTATATTATATATCAGTTGTGGAGTTTTGTCAGTCCGGGGCTGTATGAACGAGAAAAAAAGAATGCGAGGTTTGCTTTTATTATAGGCAATTTGATGTTCTTTATCGGTGTTGCAGTCGGATATTTGCTTGTTTTTCCGCTGACATTACGTTTCTTAGCAGGTTATCAGGTTAGTGAGATAGTCCCCAATCAAATTTCTCTCGACTCTTATATGAATAATTTTCTGATGATGATTTTTATTATGGGGATTGTTTTTGAATTGCCGTTATTGTGTTGGATGCTTTCAGGAATAGGATTACTGACGCGATCTTTTTTTTCTAAATATCGTCGTTATGCAGTTGTAGGTCTATTGGTGCTTGCTGCTGTTATTACTCCTTCGGGAGATCCGTTTACATTAATGGTCGTATTTCTTCCTATTTATATGTTATATGAGGTCAGCGCTTTCTTTGTAAAAAAGGATGTTTCTAAAATGGATGGAACAGCGATTTCAGATGAAATCGAATCGAACGATTGGTCTAAATAACGGTAAATGTGTTCTATTCTTATTAAGATAAATCTAAAATATATGAATGTTGAATTCGTTATTTTAATTCTTGATATATTTGCGTTTTTAAATGATATGGATTAAAAGTGAATTATGAAAAAAGTATTTTTATTGATCGGAATATATTTCATTTTTGCCGGGTGGATTTGTAACGCTCAGAAGGTTGAGATGATTCCTTTTGGAGATATGGATCATTGGACAACGAGAGTACTTAAAGAGTCTGCATTATTAGGTGGACATACTCGTTATATTTATGAAATAGCTCCGACAATGACGATTGAAGGGAATAAGCCTTATCGGCGTCATGCACAATCTCCTTGGGCTACATCGAGTGTCATGGCTAGTCCTGCCGGAATTGTCAAAACCAGTACGAGCGTGTTTCCCGAAAAGCGAGGAAACGGGTATTGTGCTCGTCTTGAAATACGAAAAGAAACTTGTAAAGTAATCGGATTGGTGAATATTGTGGTCGTGGCTCCCGGCTCTATTTTCTTAGGAGGAATGGATGAACCTATAAAAAATACGAGTAATCCTCAGAGTAAACTTGATCAGGGGATTCCTTTTACAAAGAAACCTAAAGCTTTACAATTTGACTATAAATTACATATGGAGCCTCAGATGGTAAAAGCTACGGGATTTGGTAAGGCGGTGAATGTCCCGGGACGAGATAAGGCTGAAGTTTGCCTTTATCTATTGCATCAGTGGGAAGATGAAGATGGAAATATTTATGCTCGTCGTGTAGGTACGGCTTATCGAAAATTATCAGGGAATACACAGGATTGGGTAAATAATTACCAGATCCCGGTATGGTATGGAGATATTACTAAGAGAAGCGACTATCAGAGTTATATGGGATTGGTACCTTCGGATGATCCCCGTTATACTCGGAATAGTAAAGGGAAGATTGTTCCTATTCAAGAATTGGGCTGGGGAAAGGCTGATGAAGAGGTCACACATGTCATGCTGCGTTTCTCTGCAAATGATCAAGGGGCATATATCGGTTCGGTAGGGAGTAAATTTTGGGTTGATAATGTAGCATTTGTTTATTAAATCGGTAATACGGATAGCCCGGTAAAGTCTATCGGGCTATCTCATATTTTGACTTCATATTTTTTATTTTTTCTTTTCGAATTAGTCTGAGAGTACGGTTTATTTTTTTTCTATTGATGGCGACGTAAGAATAATGATCCTTTATATCGATCATGCCTATATCTTCTTTATATAATTCTCCTTTCTGTATTAAGAAACCGACAATGTCGACTTTATTTAATTTTTCTTTTTTCCCTTTTCCGATATAAAGGGTATTCATGGGAGGTAATTCCAATCGGTTTATATTAACGGATAGATTAAATCTTTCCGGTTGTTTTTTCTGAATATATTCGGGGATATTCTCAGCGGAGTTTATCAGTAAGTAAGCATTTCCTTCGGCAAACATACGGGCAGTTCTTCCATTTCGGTGTATGAACGTTTCTTCGTTAATCGGTAGATGATAATGTATGATATGCTTTATTTCCGGAATATCCAGTCCTCGCGAAGCCAGATCTGTCGATATGAATATGTTTGAACTGCCGTTTTTGAATCGGCATAGGGCTTTTTCTCTTCGGGTTTGTTCCATTCCTCCGTGAAAAACTTCGTTAAAGATATGTCGTTCTGATAAAAAACTACCGATCCTTTCGGTACTTTCCCTGTGATTGCAGAATATAAGTACCGGACCGGGAGATAAGTTTCGAAGTAATATTTCGAGACTTTTTAATTTATCCGGTTCGGGAGATATGACCGAATACAGGCTTAATCTTTTATCAGACTCTTTTTTTTCGAAATATATCTTTTCAGGATTTTTTAATCCTGTAAACTTAGGGATTTCCCCTTCTGTTGCGGATGTGAGGATGCGTTTACAAATACCGGAGATATGTTTGATAATTGCTTCCATTTGTTCTTGAAATCCTAATTCAAGACATTTATCGAATTCGTCTAAGATAAGTACTTTTACCGAACTCACGTTTATTCTGCCGTGATCGATATGATCTAAGATTCTTCCTGGAGTACCTATAAGTACAGCCGGATTTTGTTGTAGTGATTTTATTTCAGATTTTATCGGTTGTCCACCATAACAGCAATTTATTTTATATCCGGATGAAATGGAATGGCTTATTGAATTTATTTGCATTGCTAATTCCCGTGAGGGGACAAGGATTAACGCTTGTATTTCTTTACATAGCGGATCTAATCCTTGTAAAACGGGTAGAAGAAAAGCTATTGTTTTGCCTGATCCGGTAGGTGAAATAAGAATAATATCTTTTTCTTTTTCACTATATCTTAGAGTTGCCAATTGCATTTCGTTGAGAGTCGTTATTCCCAACTTGCTATTCAAGCGCTCGAATAATATATTTTTTGAAGTCATGCTGTAAAGATAGATAAATTATACCGGTTCGGATTGAAAAAATGTTGTGATTGAATTAAAAAAACTGTTTAAATTTCCCGATAAAGGTTTTATATATACGGACTTATAAATACTCTTGTTCGTGAAAGGTTGTATTTCTTCCTCGATTTGTTGAAAAACATATTTTTATGAACTTTTTGGATAAGGTATGTGAAGTTTTTGTTTTTCCGTATCGGGAGTATAGTATTATTGAAAGTAATATCTGTGTATCGAAGATTTTGAGATTTCGATTTTTATGGAAAATTTCCTAACAATGATTTATGTTTTACAGACTATGGAGAACATGGATGTTTGGACTAGAATAGTTATCAAATGAGATTGGGAGAAGATATTCGGTTTATTTGTTATTATTGTTTTTAGTAAAGTTAATAAAAAAAGAGATCGTTTTTTTCCTTTCCGTGTTTGTAATATCGGTATTGATCCAATTAATAATTGGTGATTTTTTTTATTTTAGTTACGGAATAAACCCCTTCGTAGTCAGCGGCAAAACCTTCATCAGTTTTACCCATATCTATTACGTCTAATTCTACATATACCGGAGTCCCGTTTTTAGTGCCTTTTGTTATTTCGTCGTATTTTTGTATGAGTTCTTTTGTTTGGTCAATAATCCAATAAGAGCAAGAATCTCCTTCTGCCGTAAAGGAGCGTACTTCATGCCCAATAATTAATTGCCCTTTTACGGGAAACGTTTTTTTAGCTGGGGTGATTATTGAAGCCGGAATGATTTTTTCAGTATCTGCTTCTTCTGTTTTGGCATATCTTAAAATAAGTTTTCCTTTTTTGAGAATCAGACTATCTTGGGTTAGTTTTTCGATAGTTAAAGTATCGGTAAAAGATAATGTCTGATGGTTACCGATGCTCTTTCCGGAAAGAATTAATAGGTTATTCTTATGTTCCCATTTCTCATATAGTAATGATTTCATATTGATAGAAGATGCATTCCCGTTTGCTCTAAGAGTAAAACCCTGTTTTATGTCAGGCATTCCGGGAACAAGTTCTACCCAAGATCCTTCGATATTGGTATTATTACACGCTGTTAAAATAATTGTACTTAAAACAACCATGAAATTTGAAAGATGTTTCATCGTTTTTTAGCTTTAGTAGAATTTTATCTTTTGTAAAGATAAGTACAATATTTTATATTGTCAATGAATAGATAGAGAGATATCAGACGAAAATAAAAAAAGCAATGAAAATTTTTTCATTGCTTTTCGTAGCGAGACCGGGGCATGATCCCGGGACCTCATGATTATGAATCATGCGCTCTAACCAACTGAGCTATCTCGCCATCTTTTTTTGATTGCGGTGCAAAGATAAGATGTTTTTTTTGAATTCGCAATAGTTTTTCTTTATTTTCAAGTTCCTATTTTTTGTATTTTATACAAGTGTTTGATAATAAGTATAATAATAAAAGTTGAATAAAAAGCGGATAGGGAAGTCTTTAGGAGTAAGTAGTTGTATGTCTATAAAAAGAGGAAAATCGGGAGCTTATATGGAAAGGATTTGTGCTTGCCATTGAGATTCCTGACATGGTTATTCTTGTTAAATAAATAGAAAAGCTGTTTTCTGTTGAAATCGGATTGTTCTTTTAAATTGTTTTATTGATATTGCAGGGAGCTTATTTGATGGGAGAGTCTGTTTTGAAAATTCCTTTTGAAGGTGTTTGTCTATTTTTATAAGGAGGATAGTGGGTTATCTGGCGAATGAAAATGGAAAAACACCTTGAACGAAAACTTAGAAAATGTTTGATAAGATTGCTTTATTGGAAAATTTCAACAGGTTCTTAATTAAAATTATATCTTTGTAAACATAATAATCGATAAAAAAGATTGAGCAATGAAGAATCTTATTAAAATGTTTTTTGTGATAGTATGTTTTTGTATGGTATCACAAGCTCAAGCCCAATTGAATTGGGGATTGAAAATTGGCGCGAATCTTTCAGATGCAAGCTTTAAGGGGTTAAAAGACGTGAAAGTCGATAATCTTTCAGGTTTCTTTGTCGGGCCGATGATTGAATTTAAATTTCCTGTTTTTGGTTTAGGAGTAGATGGCTCTTTGCTTTATTCTCAAACTAAAATGAAATTTATCAATGAAACAACAAACATCGGAGTTACCAATAAACAACATGAGTTGGATATTCCGGTAAATTTGAAATGGTCGCATAGTCTGCTTAAGCTTATCGGGATTTATCTTGCTGCAGGTCCGGATTTTTCATTTAATCTGAAAAGCGATAATATTGGTTCTGATTTGGCCGATATTGCAGTGAGTACGGTTCAAGGAGATAAAGCCAGTATTAAGAGAAAAGCTGCAAATGTCGGTTTGAATTTCGGAGCAGGTATTATTCTTGTGAAACATTTACAAGTAGGGTTTAATTATAATCTTCCTTTGACAAGTTCTGCTCGTGAAGACATAAAAGACGGAAATGTGGCGAATGCGATAGGAACTCTTTTTGATGGAGACACATTTGACACGAAAAATAAGAAATGGCAGATTTCCGTTGCATATTTATTCTGAGAATTGCGATTTTGTGTGAATTAAATAATTAAGAAAGTGTGCTACCAAAAGTTTATATTCGGCTTTGGTAGCACGCTTTTTTATATACAGAATTTTATCTTTCTTTGTGAGCTGTCGGTTATGGTCAGGATTTGAGAGAATATTTTATTTTTATAGAAGATATCTTGCGATATAGAAATCTATCTGCATTTTTCGATGCAGAGAATATTATCAGGTCATTTTTGCGTTTTTTTCAATCTATTTTCCCGATTTCATCCGTCAGGTAGCCCGCTATCCTTTTCGTAAAGGCAGAAAAACGTTCTCGAAAGAAACTTTCGAATATGCTTCGAGCGACCGACTCTAAAAGAAAAAGATTTTAATTAATAAAAAAACAGGAAAGTAATTTCATTTTACCTTCCTGTTTTTTTTATTTTAAGAAATACAATAAACTATTCGAAATGATGATATTTAATTTAGGATCAGAGTTTAAATTGTTCTCTTAATATATCGAGATAGGTCATTCCATAACCATTTCCGTATTCCGGATCGGTAGGTTCTATTGCTGAATAGTACGCCCAATCATTGAAAGATTCGAGGAATACGATTCGTGTACCGCCCAAATGTCTTTTTGCAACGTTGCACATCGTTCGGAAGGTGTCGGGATTTTTATCCACTATCGGTTGGTTATATTGGTTACCCATATTTATGTAAGCATTACGGGACGGGCTGATCGTCGGTATAAAATCGATCTGGAAATGTGACGCAGCAAACTCTTGGTTATATTTCCAATTCTGATCGATCATTTGAGGATACATGTAAGCACGGTTAAAATTATTCTGATCATACATGCTCTTTGTGGTAATCGCATCGACTTTTCCAGCACAATGGAAAACCTCGAAGCGTCCGGTAGGCGCCCAAGCATCTTGCTGTGCTACTATAAATATTTCTTTTCCACAAGCTTCACGAACTGCTGTACGCAATTTATCATAAAGAGCTTTCGAATCTTTCGTATAAATTTTGTGCGGATTAAAGATGACTACCAGAGGTCTCCCGTTTATATGATAGTAGTTGTCATCTCCGAAATAATTTACGGCTATTTGTTCAAAAGCTTTACACATAATGTCTGTCCGTGACATTTTTTCTCCCGTACTGATTGTTTCATCCGGCATATCTTCGATCAGTTTGCTATTACTCAATCCATTGGTAATATTATTGGGGTTGATGGAAATTGCATATCTCAATCTTCCGTTTTCACGCTGTAATTGTACCGGATTTCCGGTGATTGTCTCTCCTGTATCGTCATCGGTATATTCTGCGCCTTTTTTACCTCCGAGAACATCGGTCATTGTCACATTTCCGCTATTCAGAAATGTTTTAAGGTCGATTTGTATAGCCGGCAATATAAAGAAGTCGATTCTACCTTGTATCGCCCAATCTACTTGTTGTTGGTATAACTCTACCGATTCGGGATTTTTGACATCGAAATTCATTTGTTCTGTCAATATCGGTCTCACGTTTGCACCGAGTTGCCCTTTCGATTGATCCCAAGGTTGGGCTAAACGGGCTAATTTACCGTCATCCAAGTTCCCCTTTTGATAATAAAATGCACCTACCGGGCAATCTGCCGTTAGTTCGACATTCGGGATCTCATAGTTCAGGAAATGATCTTCGACCGAAGGTCCTCGGTCTTTGTCACAACCGGACAATCCGGCTATTAACCCTAATCCCATTACCAATTTTAAAGTATGATTTATGTAAGTTCTCATAACAAAGTCTATTATTTAGGTTCGTAAGTACTGATAACTGTCGCTTTGTAACCGATATATTTGCGCAATAATTTGCTACTGGTTACATCTGGATATATTTTTTGGACGTTTTTGATAAATTCTTCTTCTGTATTGCCGTACCATTTTTGTAAATGCCGGCTACTGTAGGCAATAGTCCGGTTCATATAGTTGGCATCAGCATTTTCCAGTAAAGGATTAACCAAAGACATTTTCAAATGAGTTTGAAGGTTGTCTCCTTTGCGTACGTTGTTTATCGGATACGGACTTTGTGTCAATAGGTCTGAAACGGCATTCCAATAGGCGGCAGTGTTATTTGTTATTTCGGACAAAGGATACACATATCTTTCAGGGATAAAGTCGTATGTTCCGTTACTTCCTTCTGTCGTGCTGTTACAGAAAAACGGAGGAAATTTCAATACTCGGGTACGACGTTCGAGACACCATGCCGAATATCCGTTGAAGTAGTCGGCTATATAACGTTGTTTGATAATTTGTTCCAAGTGATTATCAAAATCTCCTTCTCCGTTAATATCTGCATGATAGAGACAGCGGAAGTCGGTCAATCCTTTTCCGTTCGTGTTCCATTTGATACCGTTTTGTTCTTTATATTCTTTTACCGCACTTGTTAATCCGTATTGAGCAAAAGAGGCTTCTATTCCTTCGTAATAATAACCTTCTGCCGATTTAGATCCTATTCCGTACCGTAAAGCAGCTTCTGCTTTCAGAAAACAGGCATCTGCCCAGTTCATAATAATGTGCTTTGCATCCGGTTTGATAAAATCGTAGTTTATCAAGGACCATTGAGTTGCCAATATTCCGGTATAAGGCGATTCATATTTTGTCGTACCGTTCGGTGAGTTCGGATCGATTGCAACTTCCCACCCGCGAGGTAAAATTCCGCTCCGTTCGGGACTCGGCAGGTGTGGAATACGATAAGTTACGGCGATAGAATCCCTAAATCCCGGTTCGTATGGATTGGGACGGCTTATTGTATCGCTTACGGTATATTGATTCAGTGTTTCTGTCGGATCTACGAATGCTTCTAACCGAGGATCGTTATATGATCTCAAATAAATGAAAAAATATTCGTTTATACGAGGGTAGTCGCTTTCACGGAATCCTTCTGTCGGTATTTTTTTCAAAAAACGGTTGTAGTAGTAAGACACGTCATTCGAAACGTCACTACCCCATGCCGGAGCAACCATATCGTCTAAAGAAGCAATAATCCAGTCTTCATGTTCCATACATTCCCGAGCGTGTTGTTCTGCCAGATCGGGTGCAATATTGGTTGCACGCATAGCTACTTCCAGACGAAGAGTATTGGCAAACTTACGCCATTTGATGATGTCACTGGTTGTTCCAGAGCCGGATCTGAATATCGGATCTTTTTTCAGAACATCAGAACTTGCATCGGGATTAAAACTTTCGGATGCTTTTTTCAGCATATCCAGAATTTGCCGGTACATTTCTTCTTCTGTATCATGTTTTACGAGGAATTTGTTCGGATCGAAAATCATGGCATCCGACAAGGGCATGCCTCCGTACATAGATACGACGATCGAGTAAATGTAAGCTTTCCATGTCCTGACTATAGCGACTCGGTTTTCATAGCCCGGAATACCGTCATATTGACGTTCGCTCAATTCAAGATCACGGATGATTTCGACATAAAATTTTTTGTAAAAAGAATCCGATGTACTTTCATTCATATCGACAGAGCCTCCGAAATGTCCGGAATAACGTGCCCACCAGCACATTTGGTTATAATTGAGCTCTGCCATGGCATTGATTGTCTTATATACCGATCCCGGAAAGATACTTTCCATATTCGCTTCGTATATTTTATTGGGATTGATATTTATATCTTCGAAGTTATCGGTGCAGGAAACCGCAGTGCCCAATGCGATGGCTGTACAGATAGATATTATTGTTTTTTTCATAAATGTGTTTGTTTAGAATGATACTTTCAGGTCAAAACCATAATTTGCCGAAGGCAGGGCAAAACCCATTTCAAGACCTTGTCCGTTGCTTGTCGTACTTGTAGCTTCCGGGTCGAGTCCTCTCGGCGTATTTTGGAGTATGATTGCCAAGTTACGCCCGACTGCTGCTATACGTGCCGATTTGAACGGGGTTTTTCTCAAGAATTTTTTCGGCAGATTATATCCGATACTTACTTCACGCAATTTGATGTAAGAAGCGTCATATACATATCTGCTTAGTTGTCTGGAAGATTCTCCTTGCCAGTAGTTTTGCGGTTCGTAGGCTATATTGCACGGTTGGCCGGCCCAGAATGCTACACTTTCATTGTACACCCGATTGGGAGCATATACGCCTTTGGGACGTGATGCATCTATATACGGGACATAGTTGGCTGCGTAGTCGGTATTGGCCTTGTTTGTGTATTGCGGTTGCAAAAAGCCCCGGCGTTCTTCTGTATTTTCTCCGACAATCAGATTACTGTAAAGATATTCTTCACGACCGTCCAAAGATTGTACCGTGAGTCCGTTACGAGATCCTTCATATCCCGAATAAGACCAAACTTTACCGCCTTTTTTGAAGTCGAAGTGGAATCCGAAGTCTAAGTCTCTCCATCTGAATTTATTACTCCATCCTCCGATCCAGTCGGGAGATACCGAGCCGAAATAGTGATCGACCTCTTGAGCATAACGGCCTTCTGCATTTACAAGGAACTGGCCTTGCTCATTTCTTACCGGATCGGTACCATACATTTGTCCGTAGGGTTTACCGACTTCGGCATATACCTGTACGCCGTTCAGTCCGTTCCATGAGGTCAACATATAACGGCTTACTCCGTCGATGAGCGATACGACTTCCGAATTATTTTTCGACCAGTTAAGAGATGTTGTCCATTCGAAATCTTTTGTTCTTACCGGTGTTCCGGTCACTGTGAGTTCTGTTCCCCAGTTCCGTATTTCTCCGGCATTGAACATCAGTTGATTAGCTCCACGTGCTGCAGTGACATCTGCCCGTACGATTTGGTCGAAAGTAGATTTATCATAATAAGTAACATCTATATTCAAACGATTTTTGAAGAAACGGAGGTCAGCTCCGACTTCCCATGAACGAGTCGTTTCCGGCTTTATATTCGGATTTTTTTCCAGATTATCGCGTTCGAACCAAGACATGTCCAGATAAGAACCTTTATAGCTGTAACTGCTATATAACATGTCGAATCCGGTATCATTACCCACTTTTGCAATAGAACCTCGGATTTTACCGAATGATAACACTTTGTTGATAGCTGTGTTTTTTAGTAATTCGCTGAATACGAAACTGATACTTCCGGAGGGATAAAAATAAGACCAATTGCCGCGACCTAAAGCGGAGGACCAGTCGTTGCGTCCGGTTACGTCCAAATAGATAAAGTCACCATATCCGAAGCTGGCAGTAGCGAATACCGATTCTTTTGTTTTTTTGTTATATCCTGTAGTCGCTTTTATTTGAGCGGCATTGTTTTCGAGGCTCTTTACGTCAGGTTGCATCAGTGCATCTACCCGGTCTTGGATCTTTTTGCTTTGTTGCGTACGCACCGAACCTCCGAAATTGGCATTGATGCTGAACTTTTTAATTCGTTTGTTATACATCAACAAGGCTTCGTAGTTGTTGTTATATGAATTTTCCTGAAATTCGTCGTATTGTCCGTCGACATCAAACGGAGAGTTGTAGTTGGAGAATGTCCATCCCGATCCGGTCTGTATATCCGTTGCTCCCCGTAATCTGAGTCTTAATCCTTTGTAAAGATCGAAATTCAATGTAATATCACCGAAGAACCATTGTTTGGTATCTGCATTCGAGGTTTCGTGCATCGACCAATACGGATTTTGGAATCCTCTGAAAGAGTGAGGCGTACCGTCCGGATTTTTATAATCGGATAATTCTTCGTACGATGCGTCACGAGGAACTTGGGTCAGCATGTAAATCGGGTTTCGGTTTGAATTATTACGGAATGCGCGGTTATCCACATTGTCTATCGTATAACGGGTATTGACGTCGATACTTAACCATTTTTTTAGTTTCATCGTAGTGCGTAGGTTGAAAGCGTGTCTGTCTCGTTCGTTAAATCCTTCCAATATATCGTTCCCGTGGGTATTGGTATAAGAGAAACGGATAGATGCAATTTCTGCAACTTTATCGATCGATACGCTGTTGGTCATCATATAACCGGTTTGATAGAGTCCGCTGATATTATTGTCTCCGGGGACATATTTTTTTACTTGTCCGTTGCGTCCGATTACATCAAATCCCAGCATCGGCATACCGAAACATAATTGCGAGTAATCGGTCGTAAGGTTTGCCATTCCGTAGGGTAATGAAGGATCATACCAGCTTTTATCGTATGTGTTGATTCCCGTATGTAGTTGTCCGGAGTTACCGCTTCCGTAAACATTCTGGTACATCGGGTATTGATATAATGTGTTGAACATCATGTTAAACCCATACGAAACACCGAGTCCGGCTTTGCGAGAAGCTTTTTTTGTCGTGATCAGAATAACTCCGTTTGCACCGTCCGATCCATATAAGGCGGCTGCATTAGCGCCTTTCAATACTTCGATGCTTTCGATATCATCGGGATTGATGTTGTTTGCGGCGTTACCGTAATCCATGTCATCGACTTCTCCCATTTCGTTCATAATAGGAATACCGTCTATGACATATAGCGGCTGATTGTTCCCGGTAAGAGAGTTATTTCCACGAATAACGACACGTGTTGAAGATGTCGGTCCGCCGGCCGAAATAAATTGCACGCCGGATACTTTTCCGGACAGCATGTTCAGCAAGTTTGCATCCCGGACTTCTGTTGTCGTACCGATGTCGATAGATTGGCGGGGATATACTAAAGATTTTTCATTCCCGCTTATGGTACGGTT
>OBWB01000759.1_pt1 | contig 14913 bp, 16 predicted proteins | sample 1476261 | NCBI WGS metagenome assembly OBWB01 (sample SAMEA2580038, study PRJEB22360) | human gut metagenome | biome: human gut; feature: human-associated habitat; material: faeces | place: Denmark | collected 2008/2010 | reverse complement strand
CAGTATTAGGTTTTCCTTTAGTCGTTAGCGCAACCGCAAGCCCTTTAATTAAGGACTGAAATTTGTCAATGATTTTGTTTTGGGTAGAAATACGCTCGTCTAACAAAGCCAATAGCTTACCAATTTTATGTTGCTCACCAACAGACGGTAGATATAAAGGCATATCTGCAATCATTTCCATTCTGACAGAATCAACAGAATTTTTTGCACTCATCCGCTTTACACGATTATAAAATCGGCTGGAAAAATATTGGTACAAATATTTACCATCACATTTGAAATCACTAAGGATATAGACTCTCTGATGGACACCTATTTTCCCAATAGAATAATGAAAGACTTTTCCTACTCCAACCCCGTCTCCAGCTGTTAATATTGCCTCTCCATCAAATGTCCACGAGTTAATACGCTCAATATTTTGAGAACGAACATAAAATGGATATAAGCCATTTTCGTCTTTATCTTGGGTATTCTTATTTCCTGTGGTTATTTTACACACGTCTTTGAAATAGCCTTTTTTCCATTTATCCGTAAACTCCGGAAATCGCAAAGCTGGAACATTAAGGACTTTCTTATCTTTATTTTCTGCCATAATTGTCAATTTTAATCGTTAAAATCAAGTGAAGGTAAATCATTGTCATTTAATCGGTCAAAGTCAGACTGAAACAAACGGTCTTGGATGATACGGTATTTTTCAAATTCAGTTTCGGCAAATTTCTTGGCGAATTCTGCCGTAACCTTACCTGCATCTGGAAGGACAGCATCGCCACCAGCTTCAAGAATGATGTCAATACGTTTTGCCCAGTCCTCCATTGTCATAGGTATATGACGCTTCGCCATACGCTCAGCCATATCCAACACGGCATTGACCAAACGTCCCATATCTTCCAACTCTATACCTTTCAGATAGTTCTTGGCAATACTTACATCGGTCTTGACTATTTTCCCATCAGGAGCATTTTCCCACGTAGTCAGTCCCATGTGTTCTTTTTCAGCATTGGCTCTATTCACAATTAGTTCTGCGGCTGTCTGACCGTGCACTGCATAGTGCATTTTGTTCTGTACTTTTTTGAAAAATAACCGTGTGGTAGGTGCATCACGATTGTAATCAATAGCTGTAGAATAAATATCCGTAAGTTTTTGATAGAAACGGCGTTCGCTAAGGCGGATTTCACGGATTTCTGCCAGTAAATGCTCGAAATAGTCCTCGCCAATAAATGAGCCGTTTTCCATACGTTTCTTGTCTATCACATAGCCACGGATAGAGAACTGGCGAATGACAGAGGTACACCATTGGCGGAATTGTGTAGCCCTAATACTGTTTACACGATAGCCCACAGAGATAATGGCATCCAAGTTGTAAAACAACGTTTTTCTATTTACCTGACGCTCACCCTCCATTTGAACTACCGAGAAAAACTCGGTAGTTGCATCTTTTTGCAACTCCTGACTGGCATATATGTTCTTTAAATGTAAACCTATATTATCGGTAGAGCAATCAAATAAGATTGCCATAGCTTTTTGCGTACACCAGACAGTTTCATTCTGATACACCACTTGTATGCCATCTTCCTTACCTTCAATGGCGAAAATAAGGAACTCTGCCGTACTGTTTCTTATTTCAAACCGCTTTGCCATTACACTTCCTTTTATTCAACCAACCCCAACTCTTTCAAATACCCCTCTATCTCCTTGTCAAGTTCGGCACGTTTGGCTTCAAGTTCTTTAATTTCTGCCATTACAGCCTTGATGTCGATAGGTGCTTCTTCTTCAAAGGTATCAACATATCGGGGAATATTCAGATTATAATCGTTGTCAGCGACTTCCTGCAATGTGGCAAGATGGCTATACTTTTCTATTTCCTTGCGGTCACGATAGGTTTCGACAATTTTCTGTATATGCTGCGGACGAAGTTTGTTTTGAGTCTTTACCTTTTCAAACTCCTTGCTTGCATCAATGAACAGAATATTGTCATCCTCCTTGCGGCATTTCTTAAAGACAAGGATACAAGTCGGTATGCTTGTGCCATAGAAAATATTGGCAGGCAAACCGATAATGGCATCAATATAGTTTTTCTTTTCGATGAGGAAACGACGGATTACACCTTCGGCATTACCACGGAACAGCACACCATGAGGAGCCACACAAGCCATTGTTCCACCCTCATTCAAGTGGTAAATCATATGCAGGATAAAAGCATAGTCGGCTGTCTTTTTCGGTGCAAGTCGTCCAGCCTTGCTGAAACGGTCATCATTGTTGTATTTGTCAGCTGCACTCCATTCAGCGGAGAACGGAGGATTAGCCACGACTGCATCAAACTGCGTATCGCCAAATGCGTCCCACTCCAGCGTATCACCGTTTTCTATCTTGAAGTTATTGAATCTGATGCCGTGCAACAGCATATTCATTCTGGCAAGGTTGTAAGTGGTCGGATTCTTCTCTTGTCCATAAATGTCCACTGCATGACCTACCTTTGCTGCGCGGAGAAGCAACGAGCCACTACCGCAAGTCGGGTCATACACATTGCGAAGCCGTGTGCGACCGATAAAAACAATTTCAGCCAAAATCTGGCTGACTTCTTGCGGAGTATAGAACTCTCCGGCTTTTTTCCCGGCTCCTGCTGCAAATTGACCAATCATATATTCGTAGGCATCGCCAAGAATATCAATCTCATTAGAGGCTTCCACTCCAAACTTTATATCGTCCAAAGCCAACAAGACGTTGCTGACAAGAGTATTCTTGTCATCTGCCGTCTTACCCAACTTTGGAGAAGCAAGGTCTATATCTGAGAACAGACCGCCGAAATCTTCCTCGCTGTCATGCCCTAATGTACTATCCTCAATACGTTTCAGCGACCGTTCAAGTATTGGCAATATATTCTCTTTCCTTTTTATCCGGTCTATTACCGATGAAAACAAGTAGGTCGGTTCTATAAAATAACCGATACCTTCCAAACATTGCTTTTTCAGTTCCTCTTGTAGTTCAACGGTATCTTCATCCTCCATATTCCACAAATCTTTGAACGATACACCATCATCCACCAAAGCATTATTGGCGTATGCTTCTATCTTTTCAGACAGGTATTTGTAGAAGATAAAACCCAATGTGAAATACATGAAATCACTGGCTGACATATTACCACGCAACTTATTGGCTACTTCCCAAAGCTGGTCACGGAGTTTTTGTTGTAATTCTTCGCTCATATCTATTTTAGTTCTTTAATTTCATATCCAAATTTATTCGCAAGCTCAAATATCTTGTCTATATTATTTTTGCCATGTTGAGTTGATACGAGAAATTTGACACCATCGCAGCTCTCAAGTACATCATGTTCAAACCATCTTGTATCTTTCTTCTTGTCTTCTGTTAGCCGTTTCCAATCATCAACCTCTTTAACCGTTTTAATCAATTTCTTAGGTAATATGGCAAACAAATCCTGATAGCAGACTTGATTTTCTTGGACATAACAACGTATAATCTCTAAAGCCAATTTACCTTTGCCAAAAACACCATTCCCATTAAGGGAGTATTTTGTGTAATCCTTGCCTTTGTTATGTGCGCTATCTTAATAAACGACCGAACCACTATTATTAGGAATAAGCTTGTTATCAGTATATTCAGTTATAACTGCATCGTCTATAGTTAGTGCTATCTTTTTAAATATTTCTAGTGCCCTTTGCGGATTGACATTGAAAAATTCTCTATTTCGACGGATGCGAAAATCTGTAAGACTGTCTATTAACTCATGTACGAGTTTTTCTACCTCATTGTATTTTATAGTTCTGATTGTAGCATATATTTCAAAAGGCAAAGGTACGGCTGTATTATCGAGTTCCTTTGAGCGCACATCAACAGGACGTGCGCTTTTACCAATCTTAACCCAATCCTCACGAAAACTTGGATTCGTTAGGATATATACATAACCCGGTTCTTTTATCTTATCCATAATCTTAATCCCAATTAAAAGTTCTGATAATGTTACGTAGTCTATCCATTATCCGTGTCAGAGCTTTACGTGTCTTTATCAGACCGAGGTGCTTCTCTTTCAATGCCTTTTGTATGATTTCAGGCTGTTCTTTTTGCAGGTAATCATATTCTTTCAGATAATGGTCAAACACATCAGAAGAAAGCCCTTCATCTTGCGCCAATGAGTTTACTGCCTTTTCTCGCTCTAATGAGATATACCTATTCAATCGTTCTTCGAGTTCACTTGTACCATCTGCCTTCTGCCGTTGCAACATGAAGTTCTCCTTGTCTTCATCCACATTCTTTTGAATGAAACCATCAATAAGTTTCGCTTTGTTGCGCATTTCGGCATCTTTTATCATGGTATCAATGATACTCTTGCGCCGTTCTGCGTAATCGTTACTATATGGGTTAAGATTGGCAATCAGTTCAAGAATATAAGCCACATTGATGATGTCGCTGTGCAGGAGTTCAAGACAGAAGTCCACATCTTCCAGCCTTTCATCACTTGGTGTTTCATCATCCCCCGGCTTTGTAGGCGGGACAGGGTCAATTAAGGCAAATGTATCGTGAATGTCAAGGTACTTGCTTCGGAAATCCATAAATTGTTGTTCTGTCATACCAAGGTCGTTCGCTTCATCACTATAATCCTCATATATTTGAATTTCTGCGTGTTTGCGGATAATGTCGCGGAAAGCCAATACAAAATCTTTCTTATCCTTTTCACTTTGCAACAAATCTATGCTGCTTGGTTCCGGGTATTTCTGTAAGAAGTCCGTGGCTAACTGTTGGTATTCCTTTTTTACCCCCTCATACGTAGGGCGTACTATTTCTTCCGGATTATTGGAATTGCTGAATAACCGGATGGCTGTATCAACATTGCTTTTCAAATCACGGAAACATATAATCTTGCCAAACCGCTTTTTCTCGTTCAAAATACGGTTAGTACGACTAAAGGCTTGCAACAGACCGTGATACTCCAAGTTCTTATCTACATAAAGTGTGTTTAGCTTTTTGCTATCGAAACCTGTAAGGAACATACCCACGACAAGGCAGAGGTCAAGCGGCTTCATGTCCGCTTTCTTCTTTTTCATGCGTTCATTGATGTCATCGTAATAGGCTCGGAAATTTTCGGTAGTATATGCTGTGCCAAACATTTCATTGTAGTCATCCATGATGGCTTGAAGCTCGTCTGCTTCACCTGTACTTTCACTGACATACTGTCCTGTATTCATTCCTGTCTGTTCATCATCTTGGCTACTGTTGGCAGCGTATGTGAACACCGCACCGATACGTATTTTCGGATTCAGAGACTTGAATATCTTGTAATAACGTATAAGCATCGGCACAGACTGCACGGCAAACAGGGCGTCAAACTCACCGTCAAAAGTTGACTTATTGAAATTATTAAGGATGAATTTAGCTATTTCCTCCATTCGGTTAGCATTACCCGCTTCTACATTCTCGTTCCCATGATAATATTCTACAAGGAATCCCAGTACATTTTCATCGGCAATGGCATCCTTGATAAGATATTGGTGCAGGCAATTGCCAAATATTTCTTTGGTGGTATGCCCGTCCACAGCATTTTCCGTGAAGATAGGCGTACCTGTGAATCCGAACACTTGGGCATTATCAAAGAATTTCATTATTCTTTTGTGGCTTTCCCCAAAGTGACTTCTGTGACACTCATCAAATATCATTACAATACGTGAGTGACGTATGGATTCTATCTTGTTGCTGTACCACGTCTTACTGACGGCAGCATTGAGCTTTTGAATCGTAGTGATGATTATCTTGGAGTTGCTGTGCAACCGCTTTACAAGTTTATCTGTGTTATCCGTACCATCCACTGCGCCTGGTTCAAAGGCTTCATATTCCAACTGGGTTTGTGTATCAAGGTCGTGGCGGTCAACCACAAACATGACCTTATCTACATCGTTCAGTTCGGAAACGAGTTGTGCAGCCTTGAACGAGGTTAAAGTCTTTCCTGCTCCAGTCGTATGCCATATATAACCGTTGTCATTGGAGTTCTTTACCTTGTCCAATATCTTTTCTACGGCATAGAATTGATACGGACGGAGTACCATCAGGCATTTGTCGCCTTCATGCAATACGATATATTTGCCAATGATTTTACCTAAAGTGCATTTCTCTAAAAAAGCGGCAGTAAATTTATCCAGTTCATTGAACGGCACATTGGCTGCATCCGTCCAGTTGAACGTGAATTTATAACCGCTGTTCGGGTTATTGGCAAAGTAACGGGTATTTACGCCGTTGGAAATAATGAACAACTGAATGTAGTCAAATAATCCGTGAAAAGATGTCTTGTGATAACGTTGTATCTGATTATACGCTTGTTTGAGTTCCACGCCACGGCGTTTCAATTCAATCTGCACCAATGGCAGACCATTTATAAGAATGGTCACATCGTAGCGACATTTTTTTCGACCTTCCACCGTTATTTGATTGGAAACCTGAAACTCGTTCTGACACCATTGTTGACGATTGAGAAATTCCACCCAAATACGTTTGCCGTCTGCCATGTCAAGCGGATAACGGTCGCGGAGCTTCTTTGCCTTTTCAAACCTCGTACCGCCTTCAAGATAGATAAGAATCTTTTCAAATTCCTCTGCCGTAAATTCAGTTCGACCATGTTCTGCCAATCGTTTACGGTTGTGTATCTCCAACTGCCGTTTGAAATTTGCTTGAAGATTATCTTCTTCCGCAATTTGGATATACTCATAATCCATTTGCTGAAGTGTAGCGATAAGTCCGGCTTCCAATGCCGCTTCACTTTGTATTGACATATTTTGCTCTGCCTTTTATTTGTTATTTATTTCCGTTCAGATTTTTGATAATCTCAATACCCAATGCGTTTTCTATCTTACATATCGTTTCCAGCGACATATTCTTTTTCCCCTTCAACACTTTAGAAATATATTGTTGGGTGCAATTCATCCTTTCAGCAAGCATCTGTTGTGTCAAACTAAGTTCCGCCATTCGTTTGGACATAGTAGTAGCAATCTGTTGCGAGTACTTCACCCAATCTTTGTTGTCCTGCCCAAGCTTAGCTGCGCATCTTACGGTTTCTAAGGCATCACAATACATTCTGTTTGTTATTGTATTTATTGAAAGATTATCTTGTTTGAATACAAAGGTAATATAAATACCTGAGGAGTACAACTATAAGGTTGTATATTTGAGTAATAAGTGTGTTATGATTGGCAATTTGTATATCCAATGATACCATAATGTTCTTCACTTATGCTGAAATCTTAGTGAAAGCACAATAAAAACGAAAAACGCCACAGGCTACCACATCGGTGCCAAATACTGCCACGATGCTGCGGGTTGGTTGGAATCTGCCGAAGTTGGCTTTTCTTTGTACAGTCGGCAACCGGAAAGGCTGTTGCGGAATATGGAATTAAGCCAATCCCTACCACTTGCAGCCACAAGCTGCCAGTCAGTAGTAAAGCCATTGTCCGATGCTGGCATTGGCTTTACTTTGCAGGCAAACAGGATTACCAACAATAAAAACAGTATATGCAATGAATGAATTTGTGATTATCTCGAAAGACGTATTTGAAGAAATGGTCGGAAAGTTCAACCGCTTCTCCGACCGGGTGAATGAAATCCTCGGCAAGAGAGAGGAAGGACGGCTCAGCCGCTGGATGGACAATCAGGATGTCTGCCAACAGCTGCGCATCAGTCCAAGGACGTTGCAGACGTTGCGCGACAACGGTACGCTGGCTTACTCCCAAATCGGGCATAAGATTTTTTACAATCCGGAGGACGTATTGCGTATCGTCCGGCTCGTGGAAGACAGACGAAAGGATGCCGCCTGTTGGGGAAAGACCATCTGAATGTAATTGAATTTATTGTACCATTAAATCCACTGTAATAAATGAACAAAACGATTATGACAAACGATGAATGGGCTGTCGGCTTCATGGAGCAATTGGACACCATGCTTGACGGCATTGAAAACATGAACGAAAAAAGCAGGGCTTCATTCGGTAATGAACGCTTCCTGACGGACAAGGAGGTGTCGGCATGGCTCAAGGTGAGCCGACGTACCTTGCAGGACTACCGCAACAACGGGATGGTATCTTACTGTCAGTTAGGCGGCAAGATTCTCTACAAGGAATCGGACATTGAAAAGCTGGTGATGGGCGGCTATCGGAACGCCTACCGAACGGAAACGTAATTTTGTAAAGTATGAAAGAAACAGAAGCAGATGGCGATAGGTAAATTACCCAGCCATCGGCTTCTTGCATTATTATCATTATAGATACAAACAATACTAACATTTGTATCGTGGATTGGTTTTGGACAGTGAAAAGAACAAATGAATGGGCTTTTCCCGATTGGGCGCATACAGCCTTTCCATAATAAACATTCTGAAAGCCATACATTCCCTGCTGCGTAGTCTGAACGCAAGAGCTATGACCATTTCAAGGCTGTATACCTCGTAACGTGTCCCGTCTTCCTGTCTGATGTAGCACATGGTTGTTTCTTCCAATAGTTCATGATTCTTATAAATATCACGGATAGCCTTGCGGATGTCATAGCAGAATATCATAAATAGGTCTGACATTTCCTGCTGTGTCATCCAGACGGGAGCGGTCGGCATGGCGACCACTCCTTTTTCATTGATTGTAATGATTCCTCGTTCCATACTCATTAGTCTTTTGCTGACAACTTGTTTTCCCTGTATTCGCCTGTTCCGTATAATCTTCTGACAGCCATAAGATTGTCCATGTCCTTTGAAATTTTCTTGTCCGTAACTTCTGCGTACCGTTGGGTAGTCTTTATGCCGGAGTGCCCCATCATCTTGGCTATGCTCTCGATGGGGATACCCTCCGAAATCAAAAAAGTTCCGAAGGAGTGTCTGGCTTGATGATAGGACAAGTTTTCCTTCCTGCCGATGGCAACCCCCATCTCGTGTATTTCAAACCACATCTCGTCACGGCTCGGAAGCGGAAATACAGGCTTGGTGTCGTCTTTTGTGTTGTAAAGTTCAAGTACCTGTTCCGCTATCGGATGCAGGGGAATGAATGCCTCTACGCTGGTTTTCTTGCGGTTGATACGGATATAGCGCCTACCGTCCGATGTCGTGCCAATATGGTGCGGATGGAGCAGCATGATGTCCACGTATGCCAGTCCCGTAAAAATCGAGAACAGGAACGCCCTCCGCCCAAGTTCCTGCAAGGGGTCGGGCATCGGTGTTTCGAGGATGGTCTTCAGCTCCGCACGGCTGATGTGCTTATGCCTCGGAGCGGGCTTCTTCTCGTATTCCATGTCTTCCAACGGGTTGGCACGGAGTATCTCATAATCAACGGCAAGATACACCAGCTTACTCAGCCAGCACAGGCACTTGTTCATCTGTGACGGTCTGAAGTTCTTGTAGCGTTTCAGGAAAGCTTTATAGGAATTGCCGAACTCTTCCGTGATTTCAGCCAGATTTATATCACTCTTTCCCTGTGAAGCAAGAAAGTCCGTCAAATACTTCTGATAGTATTTTGAATTTCTGTATGTCGAAGTAGAATTTATCTCCTTTGAGCGGACAAGCAGCCTTTCAAGTTCCATTTCGCCCATCTGTAACAGTTTGACCGGAATGACGGCTTTCTTTGCCAGCGTATTTTTGAGCAGCTCGGCACTCACTACGTTCTGCTTCTTCAATGAATCCTCATAGGCAAATTCAACGGACTTGCGGAACTCCAGCAAGCGGTTGTTTTCACGGACGGTACGGATTGAGCCTGTCTTGCTGTTCCAGTCTTCGGGTCTGCAATAGATGCCTGTCGCCATTGTGGAACTCTTACCGTCTACGGTGATGCGGCACAGGACGGCGGTCGTACCGTCTGCCTTTACCTTACTCCTGTTGATGTATGGTAATACGGAAAATGTACTGCGCATAATTGTAATGTTTTAAGTTTCTGATTTTAATGATTACAGGACAAGCTTCAAGTCCTTGGTTGCTTCAATATACTTGTCCATGTCCTCAAACAGCTTTTTCGGAGTGACACGGGCATACACTTGCGTGGTGGTTATGTCGGAATGTCCCAGCATCCGGCTGATTGTCTCAATCGGTACTCCGGCTTCCAGTGTAATCAGCGAGGCAAATGAATGTCTTGCCTGATGATAGCACAAGCCGCCATTCACTCCGGCAAGGACGGCAAGGGCTTTCATGTGCCGTTTCATGTTGGGGTAATGAACCGTCGGGAAAAGTGTCGGTCTGCTGTCATCACGATATTTCTCTATCAGCGCAAGTGCTTCGGGAAGCAGCCTGACACTTGCCCGAAGCTCGTTTTTCCTCCTGTGATACTTCAGCCAGAGGTTTCCCTCATCGTCCGTGTAAAGATTCTCACGGGTAACGCTCACCGCATCGGCATAGGCGGTTCCCGTATAACAGGCAAACAGGAAAAGGTCACGGGCGAGGATATGCGTGGTGCGCCATGTAGGTATTTCCACATTGCGGATTTTCTCGAAGTCCTCACGGCTTAATGCCCTCGGTGTGCGTTCTGTCTTTTGTGGAAGGGTGAAATTGGCGAAGAAACACCTGTCTGCGTATCCCTCCTTGTAGGCGATACGACATATCTTTTTCAAAATGGCGAGATAATGGCGCACGGTATCTACCGCCAGTCCCTTCACGTCCATCACATAATTCTGGTAATCATGGATGAACTGCTCGGTAAGCTGACCGAAAGCAATATCTTTCGTCTTGAACTGCCACTGGATGAACTCGCCCAATCTCATTCTCATGTAGTAATAGCCGGGATAAGTTCCTTTGGCACGGTCGATGCCGATACGTGCCTTCAAGTCCTCACAGATACGGTCAGTCATTCTAAGCAGTGTCATCTGTGTTTCCATGCTGCCTTGGAACAGTTCCTTGACCGCCGTAGCGTCAAAGTCCTGTCCGCGTTCCACCAGGGTGTCGAAAGCATGATTTACGGCAAGTAGCAGCTTGTCTAGCTTGGCATTGGTTTCTACTGCCTCACGGCTTTTGCCGTCCAGTCGGCTCTCCCGTGCATTCCACAACTCCGGCTTGCACGACAGCTTGCATCCGAACTGCGCCATCGTGCGGTTTACCGTAATTCGTCCCATTATCGGGGCTTTGCCCAACTTGTCCGTTCCACTCTTTTTCAGGTAGAGCAATACCTTGAATTTTTCAATTTTCATACGCTCACATTTTTTTGTTTGCAAATTTACTTTCTATGTAAGCGTTCATTGATTTGCAGAACACTGCGTATCAGTGCAAAAGAAATGGCTGTCCAACAATTTCATTTTCCGTGCGTCACCTATCCTTGCTTCGGTAACAGGCAGCTAACGACTTGGTAACTGAAATGGCTCAATATTCCGCACTTCCTTGCGTTTCCGGTATTTGGCAGAATAGTGAAAATCCGCTCATTTCAAACGGGTTGCGTTTTGTCGTTACTTGTTTGCTGACGGTTGCTTTGTGGGTTCTGTTCCACATGAGCCGCCACACCTATGCGACAACAGTCTGTTTATCAAACGATGTACCTATTGAAACGCTGTCGAAAATGCTCGGACACAGGAGCATTCGCACGACACAGATTTACGCCAAAATTACGGCGGAGAAGGTCAGCCGCGATATGGAAAAGCTGTCGAAGCAAATCGCACAGATGGAGAGTTTTATATGTCAGGCTATCTAACTAAAAAACGGATAAAGTTATGGAAAGAGGAATAATGACAATTAACAGGAATGGCGTTACCATAACGGGTAACGTCTGGATGACCGATTTTGAAATCGCCGAACTTTTCAGCGTAACCCTTCCGGCAGTAAACAGCCGTATCAAATCCATCTACAAAAGCGGAGTATTGTCGGAAAATGACACATACCGGTATATTCGTCTTGAAAACGGTAACCGTGCGGATGCGTATAATATGGAGATGATAACCGCCCTCGCGTTCCAACTGAACAGTCAGCCTGCAAAGGTCTTTCGGGAATGGATAGTGCGAAAGGCAGTATTACCCCAACGCACACATTCACCTATCGTTATCCAATTGAAAGACGGCTTTTTGTGTTAAGTAGAAAAACAGACAAGGGGCAAACCGCAACGTGTGGTTTGCCCCTTGTCTGTTTTTACCGGATTGCCTTCCTGTAATTCTCTTCCAGTATCCTTTCGATGTCTGTTTCTCGGTACAGGACTTTCCCACCGAAAATAATAAAGGGTATTTTCCGGTCATTGCGGTACTCCTGCAAGGTGCGGCGGCTTACTTTCAGCCTCTGGGCTACCTCCTTGTCCGTCATATACCGTTCTCCGCCGAGCGACGGACGGTAATTCTCTGCCAAACGGCTCACTTCTTTTGTTCCTCTGCGCAAAGCGTGCAGGGCTTCAGCGATGTGTTCATCATCCGCTGTCATTACATTGTCGTTCATCTGTTATTATGGATTTTAGTGGTTTGACGTATGGCTACGGGGTATCTTTTTCCGTCCGGAACTGCTCTATGGCGGGTAACAGCCGTTCCACCTCGTCCGGTTTGTAATAGAACTTGCGGTTTACCTGTGAGAAACCGATCAGCCGGTTATCCCGAAGCGTTTGCAGTGTTCGGGGGCTGATATGCAGCAGGCGGCATACTTCCTCCCCGTCGAGCCATTTGTTTATCTTCCTGTCGCCGCATCTGCGGTACAGCGTGTTTACTTTCTCCGTCAGCGTGCCCACACCGGAAAGCAACGCCTCAAAAGTCTTCTTCTCAATAATTACTATTTCCATTATTTAATCTGTTTTCGTGCAAAAGTAACCCGTAACGAGTTACTTCCGTACTGTTCCGCTGCGGATGGCAGCTTGTGTCGTCCGCATGGCGGCTATTGTCTTTTTTATCTTCCCCGAAATGCCTGAAAATCTTCCATAGGTGGTTGCCTACCTGTGGAAACGTCCCACGCAAATGAGAGAATTTTGCCCCGAAATCAAAAAGCAACGATATGGAAATCATCACGATGGAAAGTGCCGCCTATAAGGAACTGACGGCGAAAATAGATTTGATAGCCGGATATGTCCGGGAGAATGAACAGTCAAAGAAGAAAGATGCGGCAGAGGTATGGATGAGCAGCAGGGAACTCAAAGGGCTGCTCGGTATCAGCACCCGCACGCTTCAACGACTGCGGGACAACAAGCGCATCAGTTACGCCATCTTCGGGGGTGCTTGCCGCTATCCCGTGTCGGAGGTGGAACGGCTGGTCAAGGAAAGCATCTACAACTGCGACGCGCGGACGGTTGAAGAGTTCAAGCGCAATTACCTGTTACGCACGGGAGGCAAAAAAGGATGAGCACGCTGGACTTGGATACCTTCGAGGGGTGGATGCGCCAAATCATGGAACGCTTCGACCGGAACGAACAGCTTATCGCCTCTCTTACGGGCAAGGAGCTCAGGGAGGTGAAATACCTCGACGGGGAACGGCTGCTTGACAATCAGGACTTGTGCGAGCTGCTCAATACGAGCAAACGCTCCATCCAACGTTACCGCAGTTCTGGGACACTGAAATACCAGATGCTCTGGCACAAGGTGTACTATAAAGAATCGGACGTGCAGGAGTTCCTGCGAACCCATTTCAAGGAGTCCGAAGGGAAAAACGGTGAGAAAAGGCAAAAGGCATAAAGCCACAAACTTCCAGACGGAAGCCACAAGCTGCCACACGGTTCTTCCCCCATTGCGGGACGGTTGATAGCCGCTACTTTCGTGGGCGAAACAATTTCATTTTTAATTAAAAGCAATAAAGTATGGAACAAAAAAAGAATCAAAAGGACGTGCTGATTGTCCGGGACGAGAAGACGGGCGAAATCAGCGTCGTCGCCGGGCTGAAAAAGGACGGCACACCGAAAACGACCGCCGCTTCGGGAGCCAACCAGAAGGATTTTCTACTGTTCGACAAGAATAGCAACCCGCTGGACAGCTTTCTGGACAACTTTTTCCGGCAATGCAAGGAGCCGAAACGCTTCGGCTTCTACCGTGTGGCGGCGGAGAACATCGAGCATGTGATAGACGTGCTTAAAGACCTGCTTAAAAATCCCGAAAAGAACCGTGACCTGCTTGAACCGCACCACGTGGATACGTCCAAGTACGAACAGCAGGCACAACCGGAAAATACCCCGCAGGCGCAGGAAACGGAACAAGCGGCTGTACCGGAAAACACGGGCGAACAAGCGGAGGAACAAACCGGCGAGCAAGCACAACAGCAAGCCGGACAAAGCGGTACCGGCATTGATGAAAGCCGTATTGATTGGGCAAATCTTGAAGAACAGTACGGCATCAAACGCGAAGCGTTGGAAGCATCGGGCGATTTGGAAAAGATGCTCGGCTACGGCAAATCGGCACTTGTGACGGTCACTCCCCTGATTGCCGGGGAACGCTACGAGATAGAGGCACGGCTTTCATTCAAGGAAATGCCGGACGGCAGTATCGGTATCGTACCCCATACCATCCGCAAGGAACCCAAACTTGATGAGAAGTTCATGGAGCATGAATTTACGCCCGAAGACAAGGAGAACCTGAAAAAGACGGGAAACATGGGGCGTGTGGTGGAGCTGGTGGACAAGGAAACGGGCGAAATCATCCCTTCCTATATCAGTATCGACCGTCAGACCAACGAGATAGAGGCTATTCCCGTAAAAGACGTGCCCGTCACCACGAGAATCGGGCAGACCGAATTTACCGAACATGAAATAGCCGAACTCGTTGCCGGGCGTGCGCTGCCCAATAAAGAAATCGTCTTGTCCGAGAAACGAAAATTCACCGCCACGTTGCAGGTGAACGTGGAACGCCGGGGCGTGGAGTTCGTGCCCAAACCCAAACAGAACGGGCAGAACAGAAGGCAGCGCAATGGGCAGGTGACCGGACAAACGGCACAACAACCTGCCAGACCGGTTCCGACCGCACAAGCGGCAGGGCGGCGAAACCACACCCGGGCCGCAGGGTTTCCTGTGC
>OBWB01000753.1_pt1 | contig 15018 bp, 10 predicted proteins | sample 1476261 | NCBI WGS metagenome assembly OBWB01 (sample SAMEA2580038, study PRJEB22360) | human gut metagenome | biome: human gut; feature: human-associated habitat; material: faeces | place: Denmark | collected 2008/2010 | reverse complement strand
CAGGAGTGTCTATCAGCTGGTATCCGATATGGGCCGTGGCCCTGCGCCGCCTGCCAAAGGAGATAACCGTGCGTGCATGACGTGACTTCGTATGGCCAAAACTGCTGACCGCGGACGGACGCGGCATCGCTTTCGGTGGCGACTATAGTCCCGACCAATGGCCGGAGGAAATCTGGGATGACGACATCCGCCTGATGGGCCAGGCCGGCGTCAACACCGTGGCCCTTGCCATCTTCAGCTGAGATCGCCTCCAGCCCATCGAAGACCATTGGGATTTCGACTGGCTCGATCGCGTCATCGACAAGCTCGGTGACGTGACCGTCGCCGGACCGCATGTGCAGGTGCTTGCCTCGTATGCCGGCGAAGAAGCGGATGAGTGGGAGCTTGACGGCATGGCCGCGATCACCCGCAACACGTACGGCGAAGGGGAGGCGTATTTCCTCGGCTGCGATCTGGGCGTGAGCGATCTGACGCGATTCGTGGGAGGCTGGCTTGCCGTGCAGCCGCAATCCTCCCGTCAGCCGCAGGTCAACAGTCAGTCGCAATCCAGCCGTCAGCCGCAAGTCGTCGGCGCGACCCCTGATGTTCTGCACACCGTGCGTCAATCCGACGACGCCATATTCGACTTCTATCTGACACGTGGCAGATCGGATGTCGAACTGCGCGACATCGCAGGGGAGCCGATCGTCCTGTTCCGGGCGGAACGGGGCAGTGACGGCGGCGCGTATACGGTGCATCGCAATGGCGTTTTCGTGACGAAGCGCCCGAACCCGTCGGTGTAGTCAGTTGCGACGAAACAGGAGGGCGGAGCCGCGGACGGTTTTGTGAGACGGTCCGCGGCCTCACCGTTGGAAGCCGCGGACTCGGATCATCAGCAACGGACGCGCCGTTGATTTCCACTTCCGGAGCAACGATGGTGAGCTTTGCCGCGACGAGATGCTGCAGGACGGTGCCGACGTACATGGTGCCCGGATTCTCCCTTCGCCGCTGCGCTGCCTGCCGCAGCAGATGTTCCACGGCCGCATCAACGGAAAGCGAGTTGTCGGACTCCAGCTTGAATGGTTTGCTGGTGAAGAACGCCTGAATTCGTTTGACCCAGTATTGCTCGATCTCGGTGAATTGCTCTGCTGTCGGACGTAATTCATTGATGAGCTCGGCATAGTCATGCATCAGCGCCATGGTGCCGCGGCTGGTTCGTCCCTTAAAGGTTGAACCGATAGAACCGTCATTCATTACTTTTTCAACGATACCGACACGCTCATTCGATTGTGTCCAATACTGCTTTCTTTCTGCATGAACAACGGTACTCGGCAAGGCGGTAACGATAGTCGCAAAGGCTAAGAAGCCCGTACATAATCGTTTTTTGTAGTGTTTCAGATTTTCAGTAGAATGGCGACAGCCAAATCCCGCTGGCTTGCTAGTAAAGCGTTGTCCTCGGGGGGAGTTTTGTTTGTTGTTGAAAGATAACGCGGCATCGAATAGATAGGGGAGGCCCGGCATGGGACGTCATCAGCGTGCAGAAACCTCCGGACTCATCTCCTTCTTGATTTGCGCCGTCGTTGGCGCGGTATCGATGAACCTGTACATGGAATACGCGCCGGCCATCTGGCAGCTGACGCAACGCCGATTCATGGTATGTTCGGGCATCGTGGCGGCATGCGGCGTCATTTCCTTCATTATTGGCTATGCACGCAAATCACGTTCATTGAACCTCAAACATGGTTGGTTTGCACCGATTCGTCGCATTTTCGAAATCGTCGCCCTTTCGGTGGTGTATGCCTCGACCATTTTCCTGTCGTCTTTTGCACTCATCGGTGCGGCCAACGATATGATGGGCAATGCCATCTTCTCCGGCTATATCTCCAGCGTCTGCGCCGCCTTCGCCGGCGTGGTGGGGTACATGACCTTTGTACAGGCGGAGATGATGAACGCCAAAACTATTGCCAGTCTGTTGCCGTTCTTCGTCATCTCCGGCGTGGTCACCGCCGGCATGACCACCGACGACCCATACTGGTATCACAACAACTTTTCGCAGCTCGGCGACAGAACCACGTTTGCGGCCCGTATGTTCAACTCCACGCTGATTCTTGCCGGCACATGCATCATCATCGTCAGCTACTTCGCCATCTCCGAACTGGTGACCACCGAACGGCTACAGCGCCTCTGGCACGACCGCACCAACAGAGATCCGAATCGCGGCTACGAAATCCCACATTTCATGCTGCGCATCTCCATTCTGTCCTTCCTGCTGATGGTGGCCGGCCTGGCATTCATCGGCATCGGCGTGTTTCGGTACACGCCACACAATCTCTTGCACAATATATGCGCCAAAGGCCTGCCGTTCGTCATGCTGCTGCTGTTCGTGCTCCTGCCGTGGCTTGCGCCACGCCTGTCCAAAGCAGTGATGGTGGCCTCCGACCTGACCGCGCTCGTATGCGCTGCATTCTGGGTCAATATGATGATGGGTCACAACACCCTCACCAATGTGGAGGCGTTGGCTGGTCTGGCGTTCCTCGGCTGGTTCATCGTGTTCTCGCGCCAGATCGCCGCCATAGAGGCCGATCGCGCGGCCGCTCAGTTGTTGCACGCGCAGGCCATCGAAGGCGGTTTTGAGCAGCCGTCTTCCGCACCTGATCAGCAGATCGAATCCCGCATCGCTGCCGACCGGTGAATAATTTGTTTGATAGATTTGGCCTTATGACTGAACGACTCACGAATCTCTGGCCTGCCCCGCTCGCCGCACAGCCGTTGAACGCTACGGTAACGGTGCCGGGCAGCAAGTCCCTATCCAACCGCTACCTGATTCTCGCCGCCCTCGGCAGCAAGCCCGTTACTCTGATTGGCCTGCTGCGTTCGCGCGACACGGACCTTATGATGGGCGCACTCGAAGCCCTCGGTGTCCGCTGCGACGTGGATTCCGCAACCGACACCACCGTAACGGTTACTCCTCCTGTATCCGGCCGATTCCATGGCAACGTCAATGTGTTCTGCGGACTGGCCGGCACGGTGATGCGTTTCGTGCCCGGCCTTGCCCTGTTTGCAGATGGCCCAGTGAATTTTGATGGCGACGAACAGGCTTATGCACGTCCGATGAAGCCGGTGCTTGACGGTTTGGAACAGCTGGGTGCAACGGTTGATTACCACGGCGAGGTTGGCCGTCTGCCGTTCACTATTACGCCGCCTGCAACCTTGCCGGCTGCCCAGGCGCAGGTCAGCATCGATTCGTCCGGTTCTTCCCAGTTCATCTCCGGCCTGTTGCTGATTAGTTCCAAACTGCCTAGCGGTCTGCACCTCGCGCACACGGGGGAGAAGACCCCGAGCCTACCGCACATTCGCATGACTGTGGCTGATGTGACCGGTGCCGGCGGTGCGGTTGAGGCCGACGAATCCGCCCGCACATGGACGGTTGAACCGCGCGCAATGCAACTGCCGAGCAAGGTGACCGTTGAGCCCGACCTGTCGAACGCGGCGCCATTCCTCGGCGCGGCATTGATCGCCGGCGGCACGGTCCGGGTGCCTCATTGGCCTGAGACCACCACCCAGCCGGGTGGTTTGTTGCCGGGCTATCTGGAACAGATGGGTGCCAAAGTATCGTTCCCGACAATCGATGGCGTGCGCTATTGCGAGGTGACCGGTGACGGCACCGTGCATGGGCTGGGTACGTTCGATTTGACGGCGGCCGGGGAGATTGCGCCCTCGTTGGCGGCGATTCTGGTGTTTGCTGATAAGTCGACAGACATGGTTGGTATTGGTCACTTGCGCGGCCACGAAACGAATCGTCTGGAGGCATTGGTCAACGAGATTCGTCGTGTTGGGGGAGCGGCTGAGGAATTGCCTGATGGATTGCGTATCGAACCGGTGCCGGCGGAGACGTTGCACGGTGCCGTGATGGAAACCTATGCTGATCACCGTATGGCCACGTTCGCCGCGATGCTGGGGCTGCGTATTCCCGATATCGAGGTCATCAACGTGGCCACCACGCGCAAGACCTTGCCTGATTTCGTCGGTATGTGGAGCGGCATGCTGAGGCAGTAAGGGGTCCTGTGTTCTGGTGGACCCCCTCAGTCCGCCGGAGGCGACTGAGGGGGAGTATGACGCAGGGGTAGGGGTCTCATGACCATATACGAATGGGGGCTGATTCCAATCGGAATCAGCCCCCATAGTGTTGCAACTAGAGATTGGTGAGATGCCTAACGGCGGTTACTTACTTGGCGAAGGTGTTGCCGTAGGTGTCGGTGCCGGCTTCGGCGATTGCGGCGGACTTGCGGGCGATGGCCAGCTCTTCGTTCGTCGGAATCACGGCGATGATCACGGAGGAGTCCGGAGTGGAGATGATGCGCGGTTCCTTGGAGCGGGTGGCGTTCTTCTCCTCGTCCAGCTTGACGCCGAACGGAGCGAGCTTGTCGCACACCATCTTGCGGACCACGTCGTCGTTCTCGCCCACGCCAGCGGTGAAGGTGATCACGTCGCAGCCACCCATCTGGTAGGTGTAGTTGCCGATGTAGCTGACGATGCGGTGCACGTAGACATCCAGAGCCAGCTTGGCGTCCTCATTGCCCTCGGACACCAGACGGTGAACCTCACGCAAATCGCCATAGCCGGTCATGCCCATCATGCCGGAACGCTTGTTGAACAGGGCGTCAAGCTCGTCCACGTTCATGTGGGCGTTGCGAATCAGGTGGAAGACCACAGCCGGGTCGATGTCACCGGTACGGCCACCCATCATCAGGCCCTCAAGCGGGGTCAGACCCATGGAGGTCTCAACCGGCTTGCCGGAGACCTCAGCGGAAGCGGAAGCGCCGTTGCCGATGTGCAAAACGATCTGCTTCAGGCCTTCAGCCGGCTTGCCGACGACGTCCGGCACCACGGAGGAGATGTACTCGTGGGAGGTGCCGTGGGCGCCGTAGCGGCGGATGTGGTACTGATCGGCGATTTCCTTGTTCAGCGCGTAGGTGCTGGCGGCCTTCGGCAGCTGGAAGAAGAAGGAGGAATCGAAGACGAAGATCTGCGGAACGTCCGGCAGCAGGGAGCGCATGACTTCGGCGCCCTTGGCCTCCGGGCCGTTGTGCAGCGGGGCGAGCACAGCCAGATCCTTGACCTGGTTGATGGTCTTGTTGGTCACGAGGGCCGGCTTCGGGAAGATGGAGCCACCCTGCACCACACGGTGGCCGACGGCGACAATGCCAGCCTCAGACAGGTTCGGGCCGTACTCCTCGAAGAAGCCGAGCACGCGCTTCAGACCCTGCTCGTGGTCGTGAATCGGCTCTTCAAGCTCGTGCTTTTCGCCGTTGTACTCGTGCTTGTAGTGGCCGTCGACCGGCTCACCGATCTTCTCGACGAGGCCGGAAGCGAGGCCTTCGCCGGATTCGAGATCAACCAGCTGGTACTTGATCGAGCTGGAGCCGGAATTGATGACAAGGACGGTTTTCGCCATTGTGGGCATCCTCCATTGTGATTGAATGTTCCCGTGAGACACGGGTTACCGTTGATTAGATTACTCGTTGCTTGCTACAAAATAAGCATTACGGTGGCTCCCGCTGGCGGGAGCCACCGGGAGCTAAGCCGGGCTCACTGCGCTTCGATGGCGGTGAGGGCGATGGTGTTGATGATGTCCCGCACCAGAGCACCACGGGACAGGTCGTTTACCGGCTTGTTGAGACCCTGCAGCACCGGGCCGATGGCCAAGGCGCCGGAGGAGCGCTGCACAGCTTTGTAGCCGATGTTGCCGGCGCACAGGTCCGGGAAGACGAACACGTTGACGTGTCCAGCCACATCGTTGCCCTTGGCCTTGGTGGCGGCTACGGTGGGGGACCAAGCGGCGTCGAACTGGATGGAACCGACCACCGGCAGATCCGGAGCCTTCTCCTTGAGCAGCTTGGTGGCTTCCTCGACCATGTCCACGTCCGGTCCCTTGCCGGAACCGAGGGTGGAGTAGGAGAGCATACCGACCTTCGGGTCGATGCCGAAGGCACGTGCGGTCTCGGCGGACTGCAGCGCGATTTCGGAAAGCTGCTCGGCGTCCGGGTTGAGGTTGATGGCGCAGTCGGAGAACACGGCCACATGGTCCTTGAAGCACATGAGGAATGCGCCGGAGACCAGCTTCTGGCCGGGCTTGGTCTTGATGACCTGCAGGGCCGGGCGCACGGTGTTGGCGGTGGAGTTCACGGAGCCGGAGACCAGGCCGTCGGCGTAGCCGAGCACCACGAGCATGGTGCCGAAGTAGCTGGCGTCGGTCAGCTGCTTGCGGGCCTGCTCCTCGGTCATGCCCTTCTTGGCACGCAACTCGCACAGCTTGGCGACCATGGGCTTCAGCACGTTCTCGTCGTCCATAGCCTGGAAGCGGGCGCGATCCAAGTAGTTCAGGCCCAGTTCCTTGCCGCGAGCCAGAATGGCGTCCTTGTTGCCCACGATGATGAGGTTCACGATCTCGCGCTCAAGCAGGTAGTCGGCCGCCTTGATGATGCGGTCCTCCTCGCCTTCGGGCAGCACGATGGTCTTCTTGTTGCTCTTGGCCTTGCCGAGCAGGCCGAACTGGAAGGCGTACGGGGTGATGGGCGCGGTGACGTCCACATCGAGCGCGGCGAGCACTTCATCGGTGGGAGCGTTCTTACGGAAGGTCTCCAGCGCCAGATCCTTGGTGGATTCATCGGTGAACGGCACCTGCGGCAGAGTCCAGACCGGCAGGCCGTACTTGGCGAGGGTCTCCTTAACGGAGAAAGCGTGGCGCGGCTCGCATCCGGTCACGAAGATGCCGAGCACCTTGTTGCCAGCGGCCTCCATGCCCTCGATGGACAGCTTGACGGTCTCGTCGAGCTCGTGCGGCCAACGGTCGATGGTGCACACGGCTAGGAACACGCCGGCCTTCAGATCAGCGGCGACATTCGCGTCGAATTCATAGCTGGTCGGATCGTTGACGTGGGACTTGTCGGTGCCTACGATCAGGGCGGCGTCCGCGCGGGAAACGTCCATGGCATCGTTGAACGCGCCGACGATATCGCCACGGGCGGTGTCCTTATCCTCGCGCACCTTGTGCACATCGAGGCCGGTGGACAGGGCCACGCCGAGTCCGGCATTGGAGGCGGCGAGCAGGATCGGGGTGAATTCGTCATGGTTGGACACAGCAGGGCGGAACACCATGGTCTTGTACTTGGAAGTCAATGCGTTGAGCATGCCGTAAGCGACGACGTTGCGGCCATTGGCGCCTTCAGGGCTGGCGATATATACACGGGTGACGGTCACGATGTTTTTGTCTCCTTTGATAATCAACACGATAGGGACCACACCTCATTGTAGTGGCGATTACTGTTATCGCTCACGCCGGTGTCGCGCCAATCGGAAGAGCGTCCCCTTGGCGACGCTTTCCGGGGAATGTTGCGCAAAAGTCGGCCGATAGGCCAGAAAACGAGAAAGGCCGGTGCATGAAGCACCGGCCTTGATCGTGGAGCTAGGGGGATTCGAACCCCCGACCCTCTCCATGCCATGGAGATGCGCTACCAGCTGCGCTATAGCCCCGAGTGAAGCTATCCGATTCATGGGAGTCGCAAGACCCGCCATGAACCAGCGGAGAAACCACCATATCGCCTGATTTGATGGCTTCGTCGTGGAGCTAGGGGGATTCGAACCCCCGACCCTCTCCATGCCATGGAGATGCGCTACCAGCTGCGCTATAGCCCCGTTTTCAATTGTTGGCCCGTTGTTTGGACCTCGTATACATTACGACGAGATGTCGATTCTGGCAAAAGCCGGCGTGTCGCCAAATGGCAAAAGTGGGATTTGGCGACACTTTTTGGCTTGTTTCCGCCATTATTCAGGCATTGGGTTATTCAATTACTGCTTGAACGGTTTTTCGAATACACTGAACCTGTTGGCTCAGCAGGGGAGCCGTGACACGATCAGCGTTCGCGTTCCCACTCGTCGGTGTCGGCGATGGCCGGACCGTGATTGTAGTCCAGCAGACGCCAGCGCACAGTGCCATCGGGATTGTCCATCGGCACCAAGCGCACCCAGTGCGCATTACGCAATGAAACCACCGTAGAAAAGGTCGGATCGATTGCAGAAATGCCCAACAGGGTCTGCAATGTCTGCGCAATCCATGCGCCGTGCGAGAACACGAACAGGTCCGTGTCGTCTCCGGCACGCGTGGACCAGTCCTCAAGAGCCTCTACGCCGCGCTTGCCCACAGCTTCCTTGGGCTCGGCACCATACTTCAGCTCGCCGCCCCGAGACTCCATCCAGGAACGGAAGTCCTCGGGGTAGCGTTCGGCCAGTTCGGCCACGGCATGGCCATCCCAATCACCGAAGCTGCGTTCACGGACGCGACGATCATCGACGGGCTCGATTCCACCCAATACGTCGGCGAAAGCTTGCGCGGTGGCGTGCGCACGCTTCAAATCGGAGCAGACAATGAACCGGTGGTTGATTTCCTGCCGACGATCGACGTACAGCCTTTTCAAGGCCGCGGCGGTCTGCTTGACCTGCCATTCACCCACGGCGTCCAGCGGAATGTCGACCTGGCCTTGGAGCTTGTGAGCGGCGTTGTAGGAGGTGCGTCCATGACGGATAAGGAAAACGGAACGAACATGATTGGTCATAGTGACGATCCTTTCGGTTCCAGTGAGGAAACAGGAAAAAGGGGAGGGCTGCCTGATGCCGTCAATGATGTTTGGCAACAGGCAGCCCGACACGCGAATATCAGCGAATATCAGCGTTATGTGATTCGCACGTTACGCGGTGGTGACGGCAGCATCTTCCGCATGCTCCGCCGTTTCCGGGTGTGCGAGTTCAAGATCGATGGCCGGGCAGTCGCGCCAGAGTCGTTCGAGCCCGTAGAATTCGCGCGATTCCTCGTGCATGACATGAATCACGAAATCACCGTAGTCAAGCAGCACCCACTGGCCCTCGGTCAGGCCCTCGCGAGAGCGCGGCTGACGGCCGGAGCACTTAAGGAACAGGTCCTTTTCGATTTCCTCGGCCACGGCCAGTACCTGACGCTCGTTGGAGGCGCCGGCGATCATCATGATGTCGGTGATGCCGAGCAGGTCGGCTACGTCGAAGGCCACGATGTCGGTGGCTTTGATACGGTCCGCGGCCTCGGCGGCCACGCGGACGGCGTTGATGGAATCCTGAAGTGCGGGCATGGTTCAGCGCTCCCAGGCGGGCTTCCAGCCCTCGACGTTGTGTTGCGTATTCTCGGAGTAGACCATCGTGTCGCTCGGCACGGCGTGGCGCACCACGGAACCGGCGCCGGTGGTCACGTTGTCGCCCACTTCAACCGGGGCCACGAACAGGTTGCCGGCACCCACGTGGCAGCCGGAGCCGATGGGGGGGGGGGTCTTTGGGACACAGGAATCGGTGCGGTTCTTGTGCACGCCGTCATAGTTGGCGGTAATGGTGCCGCCGCCGATGTTGGTGTGGTCGCCAAGCTGGGCGTCGCCCACGTAGCTCAGGTGCGGCACCTTGGTGCCGTTGCCGATGTGCGCCTTCTTCATTTCGACGAACGCGCCGGCCTTGGCATCCTCGCCGAACTCGTTGCCCGGGCGCAGGTAGGTCCACGGGCCGATGTTCGTGCGTGCGCCGATGTGCGATTCCTGTACGCGGGAACGCTCGACCACGGCACCTTCGTCCACGGTTGCGTCGATCAGGGTGGTGTACGGGCCGACGATGGCGTCCTCGCCGACCACCGTGTGGCCTTGCAGGAAGGAGCCGGGCAGGATGGTGGCGTCGCGGCCGATTTGGACATCGTCCTCGATCCAGGTGGTTTCCGGGTCAAGAATGGTCACGCCGTCGCGCATCCAGCGCTCGCAGACGCGGCGGTTGTAGGTCTTGGACAGCGCGGCCAGCTGCACGCGGTCGTTCACGCCTTCGACGGTGAGCGGATCCGGAGCGGCGAACGCGCCGACCTTGCCAGCGGCCTTGGCGGTTTCCAGCGCGTCGGTCAGATAGAACTCACCCTGCGCGTTGTTCGACTTCAGTCCGGCGATTGCCTCGGTAAGCACGGAAGCCTCGAACACGTAGACTGAGGTGTTCACTTCCTGCACGGCGAGTTCGCTGCGGTTGGCGTCTTTCTGTTCAACGATGCGCAGCACGTTGCCTTCGCGATCGCGGATGATGCGGCCGTAGCCGGTCGGGTCATCGAGGATGGTGGTGAGCACAGTGGCGCCGTTGCCGGAGGCGGTGTGGAATTCGACCAGACGGTGCAGCGTCTCGCTGTCGAGCAGCGGCATGTCGGAGGCGGCGATCAGCACCGGGCCATCGACCTTGCCAGCCTCGGTGAGCTGCGCCATTGCGCACTGCACGGCGCGGCCGGTACCGGGAATGTCGTCCTGGTTCACAATGGTGACCTGCTCGTCATAGGAGCGGGCGGCTTCGGCGACGCGCTCGGCCTGGAAGTGCACGACCACGGCCAACGTGTCGGGATTCAGGGCGGCCACCGAATCCATGACCCTGTTCAGGAAGGTCTTGCCTGCAAAAGCATGCAGCACCTTCGGCTTGTTGGAACGCATGCGGGTACCCTCGCCGGCGGCGAGGACGATGGCTGCGGATAATGCCATAACTGACGTATTCCCTTCGATCGGAATGTCTATTGAGGGTGGAAACACCTCAAAACAATAGACGGCCGCCCGGATGTCGAGCGGCCGTCAGCCGTTCCCCCACCTGGACTCGAACCAAGACAAAGGGTTCCAAAGACCCGTGTGCTGCCATTACACCATGGGGGAGTCGTGGGCTTTCGGCCCACAAGTGTTCATTTATACCATACTGTCGGTATTTACCGAAAGGCTACGCCATGTCGCGTCTCGCATCGTGTGCTTTCCACGAACAAACACGCACGTGATCAGGCGAACAGGAAGCCTTGACCGTGGTGCTCGGGGTAGGTGTCGAACAGTTCGGCGACCGAGCCGTCCTCGAATACGGCGCGGATGGCGCTGGCCAGCAGCGGGGCGATCGACAGGACGGTCAAGCCATCCCAGCGCTTTTCCTCGGGAATCGGCACGGTGTCGGTCAGCACGACCTCGCGCGCACCGCAGTTCTTGAGTCGCTCGATGGCCGGGCCGGAGAGCACGCCATGCGTGGCGACCACGGTCACCGACTTGGCTCCCGCGTCCTGCAGCACGTGGCATGCGCCCGCGATGGTACCGGCGGTGTCGATCAGGTCATCGACAAGCACGCAGTCCTTGCCGGCGACGTCGCCGACCACACGGTTGGCGACCGCCTGGTTCGGGCGGGTGATGTCGCGCGTCTTGTGCACGAAAGCGAGCGGACCGCCGCCGAGACGCTGCGCCCACTGCTCGGCCACGCGAATGCGGCCGGCGTCGGGGGAGACGACGGCGACGTTGTCGAGATGGCCCTGGAAACGATCACGGATGTAGTCGACCAGCACTGGCATGGCCACCAGATGATCGACCGGGCCGTCGAAGAAGCCTTGGGACTGCGCGGCATGCAGATCGACCGACATGATGCGGTCGGCACCGGCGGTCTTCAGCAGGTCGAACACCAGACGGCAGGAGATGGGCTCGCGGCCGCGGTGCTTCTTGTCCTGACGGGAGTAGCCGAGCAACGGGCAGACCGCAGTAATGGAACGGGCCGAGGCGCGCTTCAATGCGTCGATCATGATGAGCTGCTCCATGATCGCCTTGTTGATGGGCTTGTAGTGGCTTTGCAGCACGAACACATCGGCGCCACGCACCGATTCAGTGTAGCGCACGTACATCTCGCCGTTGGCGAAATCGTATGCGGTGGTTTCAAGGACGTCGATGCCGAGCTGCTCGGCGACATCCTCAGCCAACTTCGGATGAATCCTTCCCGTAACGAGAATAAGATTCTTATCGGGCTTCCCTTCAAGGATTGCGCTCACCATGTCTCCCAACGTGTGGTCTCGTTGATGCAGTCTTCAGCATAGCCGTTCTTCACGACTGGTTGGACAACTCAGCGTTGCCTGCCGTTCACCTGCCGCTTGCGATCCATTGTTCGATGGCCTGTTTGACCGCCTTTGCATAGATATCGCTATCCATGCTCGGGTGGATGCCGTCGGAGCCGAGCACCTGCGCGTTCGCGTTGGCTGTGGCATCCCAATCCACCAGCACCACATTGTCTGGATGTGCGGCCGCATAGTCGGCAAGCACCTGGTTGGTAGGTGGAATCCACGTACGGTCTCCGTGGGCATTGACCAGTACCAGCACGCGGTCGGGGCCGATCATATTACGAATCTGGTCCAACTGATCAGGGGTGATTGCCGAATTGGTGCCAAGGCCGATCAACACCCACTGCCGCAGACTGCCGGCGGACAGAGCGTTGCCGATGAGTTCGGGGGCGACCATGATGGAGCGGGAAACGCTCGCGTCGGTCTGAATGCCGGGGAAGACTTCCGAAAGGCCCTGTGATGAGGCCAGCATCACCGAATCGCCTATGGCGGTAATCTGATCGCCGGTGGGCATCTCATGCTTGGGCTTGGGCGGTGCCGGCACGGCATGACGCAGCAGCACGTGTTCGGTTTTCTGCATATGTTCCAGTTGTGCGGCCTGTTGCTCCAGCTGGATCTGCATGGTGGTTTTCGCAGGTGCATGAGCAATGCCCTGCGCGCAGCCGACCAACGACAGCACCAGGATAACGTCAACGGCAATAACCCGGGCCGCATGATTCTTCTTGTTCGTGCGCAGGGGCACCACGACGGATATCACCGAGTGCGTTGCCGCCGGTTTCTCCACCATCAGCCAGGAAATCATCACCGCAATGGCGGTGAGCAACGCGGTCATGATGAGAGGCCAAGGCCCCACTGCCTTGAAGATCTTCGGGGCAAGGGCGCTGGAAAGAATCCACAACGGCCAGTGCCACAGGTAGATGCCGTACGAATACTTGCCGAGGGAGGCCAATGGCTTGAACACCATGAGGCTTTGCATCCAGGAATCGTCGGAGATGGTACCGGCAATCAGCAGCACGGACAACAAGCTGGACAATATGATGCCACCGCGGAAGGCGAATGCATCCTGTTTGCCGATAACCGCCATGGTGACCAAGGCAATCAGGCTGAGGAACGCCAATACCGGTGCCGCCGCATTCCAGATGCGATGCTCCACGGGAATCCGAGGTAACGGAGCCCGATGTGCGGCGGCCGAAGCGCTCGAGCTAATGGTGCGGGGCATCGGCACAGCCCTCTGACGAGCGTGGCCCAACTGAGGAGCGGTGACCCACCAGGCGAGAGCCACACCCAGCATCAGGCCCATGCTGTGGGTATCGGTGCCGAAGTAGACGCGGGTGGGGTCGCCCTTGGGCACATACATCACCCACATGGCGATACTGCTGAACGCCGCGAGTCCCAGTGGGATGAGTGAAGACAGTTTCGTCTGGCGGAGCTTCCACATCAGCCAGACGATGAACGGCACGATGACGTAGAACTGCATGAGCACGCCAATGAACCACAGATGGCGAAACACCTGCGGGTTCATTTGGTCGAAATAGCTTTGGCCTCCGGCAATGGCGTACCAGTTGTAGCAGCCCAGCAGCACGGTGATGACCTGGTCGCGGATGGAAACCAGAATGTCGTGATCGAACAGCCAGCCGACGGAGACGATGACCGGAATCAGCAGAAACAGCGCCGGATAGAGACGTACTGCACGCTTGGGAATATATCGCACGAGATTCAGCGATCCGGTTTCCGCCAGAGAACGAATCAAACTGACGGCAATCAGGAATCCAGAGACGGTGAAGAACACGTCGACTCCGTAGAATCCGCCTGGCAGCCGTTGCTGCATGCAGTGGTACAGCACAATGGCTATCAGCGCCAGTCCTTTAATACCGTCTAAACCCACGAACCGCTTCACGGATAATCCTTCTCTCTCCGTAGTGCCGATGGCATTCCCCGTTCTCTCCAACAAACGGAAAACAAGCCCAGCATGGCCGAGGGGAGAGACAATGCGACAGCAGCGAATCGTCAGGCCGCATGCTGCATGATTACCGGCTTGACGATTCGCGGCATACCGCGCTTATCGGTGGCGCTTACCGGTGATACAGACTCACCCGTTCGTACTTCGGTTCGCAGCACACGTTGATGCCGAGTTTGCGATACAGCGCCTCGTCCGTGGATGAGATGATAACGGAGAAGAAGGCGTCGCAGCCCTGCAACTGTTTGAGCCCGTCGATGACGCGAGCGGCCACAGGACTGGTGGCGCTGGTGATTGACAATGCAATCAGCGTCTCATCCGAGTGCAAGCGTCGGTTCACGCTGTTGAGATGTTCGGTTTTCAGCCGACAGATGGGTTCGATGGCGGCATCGTCGATTACCGGAATGGTTTCGTCAACACCGGTGACGGCCTTGAGCGCGTGCATCAGCAGCGCGCTGGCCGCGCCCAACAGGTCGCCGGTTTTGCCGGTGACCACATGGCCATCGGGCAGCACCATGGCGCCAGCCGGGGCACCGGTGGCGGCCTCCTTCTCAAGAGCCACGGCGCGGGCGGGAGAAAGATCGGGGGTCACGCCGGCCCGGTTCATGATGGAGCGCAGCCGCTCCACCTGTTCCTCGCCAGTGCCGGTGCGCTTCAAGTGCACGGCGGCGGCGAAGTAGCGGCGCACGATTTCCAGACGCGCGGCATCGCGGCAGGCATCGTCGTCCACAATGGCGTATCCGGCCATGTTGACGCCCATATCGGTGGGGCTCTGATAGGGGCTTTCGCCCATGATGCGCTCCATCATGGCCTTGAGCACGGGGAATGCTTCGACGTCGCGGTTGTAGTTGACGGTGGTCTCGCCGTACGCCTCCAGATGGAAGGGGTCGATGATATTGGCATCGTCGAGGTCGACGGTGGCAGCCTCGTACGCGATGTTGACCGGATGGTTGAGCGGAAGATTCCAGATGGGGAACGTCTCGTATTTGGCATAGCCGGCGTCGATGCCGCGCTGGTGCTCGTGGTACAGCTGAGACAGGCACGTGGCGAGTTTGCCGGAGCCCGGGCCGGGCGCGGTGACCACGACGAGCGGTCGGCTGGTCTCGATGTACTCGTTCCTGCCGTAGCCGTCATCGGAAATCGT
>OBWB01000732.1_pt1 | contig 15456 bp, 17 predicted proteins | sample 1476261 | NCBI WGS metagenome assembly OBWB01 (sample SAMEA2580038, study PRJEB22360) | human gut metagenome | biome: human gut; feature: human-associated habitat; material: faeces | place: Denmark | collected 2008/2010 | reverse complement strand
GATCTACCCGCCCGGGCCTTAGGGCAGGCGTAACAGCCCTGCCATTTCGCTTGCTTTGCAAGGAGCAGGGAGCGGGTCTTCTGTGTATGGAGATGGTCAGTGCAAAAGGTATTTTCTATAATAATAAGAATACGGAAAGTCTGCTTCAGATTCATCCCGAGGAAGTGCCGGTATCGCTGCAGTTTTTTGGTTCAGATCCGAAGATCGTCAGCGAGATGGCGAAACGGGTCGAGGAACGTCCGTTTTCCATTCTGGATATCAACATGGGATGTCCGGTGCCAAAGGTCGTGCGAAACGGAGAAGGGTCTGCACTGATGAAGAATCCGAAGCTGGTATACGAACTGGTCAGTGCGACGGTAAAAGCAATCAAAAAGCCGGTTACCGTTAAGATCCGGAAAGGGTTCGATGATGAACATATCAATGCGGTGGAAATCGCGAAGATCATTGAAGAAGCAGGTGCGGCAGCAGTAGCTGTACACGGAAGAACAAGAGAACAGTATTATTCCGGAAAAGCGGACTGGGAGATCATCCGTCAGGTAAAAGAGGCAGTTTCCATCCCGGTGATCGGAAACGGAGATGTGACTTCCGGGGAAAAAGCAATCGCCATGCGTGAGCAGACAGGGTGTGACGGGGTGATGATTGCCAGAGGTGCTCAGGGGAATCCGTGGATCTTTTCGGAGCTTTTAGAATACGAAAGAACAGGACGGCTTCCTGACAGACCGGATGTGGAAGAAATCAAACAGACAATGCTTCGGCATGCCAGACTCCAGATCGAGTATAAAGGTGATTTTACAGGAATCCGGGAGATGCGCAAACATGTGGCGTGGTATACAAAAGGACTGTATGGGGCAGCCCGTCTGCGGGATCGGATCAATCAGGTTGAGAGCTATGCAGAACTGGAAAATCTCTTGACATCGTTATAACGATTGAGTATAATATTGAAATTGTGAAATATACTTGAATTAGAGATATGGACAGGCAGAAATGTCCTGTAAATACAGGAAAAAGCCGAAGATAAAGTTTTAAATAAAAGAGCAAGATCAGGAAAGAAAGGAAGCAGACAGGTATGGCAGAGGCAAAGAAGAGATTACTTACTTATGCAGGATTGAAAGCGCTGGAGGATGAACTGGAAAATCTGAAAGTTGTAAAACGTAAAGAAGTGGCAGGAAAGATCAAAGAAGCCAGAGAGCAGGGAGACCTTTCAGAGAACGCAGAATACGATGCGGCAAAAGATGAGCAGAGAGATATCGAAGCACGTATCGAAGAGCTGGAAGGCATTTTGAAAAACGCAGAAGTTGTAGTAGAGGATGAAGTTGATTTAGATAAGATCAATGTAGGATGTAAAGTAAAAGTATTTGACATCACATTTGACGAAGAGATGGAGTTTAACATTGTAGGTTCTACAGAGGCGAACAGCCTGGAAGGAAAGATTTCCAATGAGTCGCCGGTTGGTCAGGCTCTGATGGGTAAAAAAGTCGGAGATACTGTAGATGTAGAAACACAGGCAGGAGTGATCCAGTACAAAGTACTTGATATCAGCCGTTCTATGTAGTAGAAACCAGACCCCTTTATTACAAGGGGTCTTAATTCGCATTTAGGGAACACATAAAAGTGTACCGGATGCCCGAAAAGGAAGGAGAAAATATCGTGTCCGAACAGCAGAAAAAAGCACAGCAGGAACCAGATTTAAATCAGTTGAGAAAAGTTCGCCGCGAAAAACTGGCGGAGTTGCAGGCAAACGGAAAAGATCCGTTTGTAATTACAAAATATAACCAGACACACCATAGCATGGAGATCAAAGAGAATTTTGAAGAACTGGCAGGAAAAGAAGTTTCCATCGCAGGCCGTATGATGTCCAAACGTGTGATGGGAAAAGCATCTTTTTGTAATGTGCAGGATTTACAGGGAAATATCCAGTCTTACGTTGCAAGAGACAGCATCGGAGAAGAGTCTTATAAAGAGTTCAAAAAGATGGATGTAGGTGATGTGATCGGAATTACAGGAGAAGTATTTGAAACAAAGACAGGAGAAAAGTCTATTCATGCATCTTCTGTTACATTACTTTCCAAAAGCCTTCAGATTCTTCCGGAGAAATTCCATGGACTGACCAATACAGATATTCGTTACCGTCAGAGATATGTGGATCTGATCATGAATCCAGATGTAAAACAGACATTTATCAATCGTTCTAAGATCTTAAGTGCGATCAGAAGATATCTGGACGGACAGGGATTCCTGGAAGTAGAGACACCGATGCTTGTATCCAATGCAGGAGGAGCAGCGGCAAGACCATTCGAGACACACTTTAATGCATTGGATGAAGATTTCAAACTTCGTATTTCTCTGGAACTGTATTTAAAGAGACTGATCGTTGGAGGAATGGAGCGTGTATACGAGATTGGACGCGTATTCCGTAACGAAGGTCTGGACACAAGACATAATCCGGAATTTACGCTGATGGAGCTGTATCAGGCATATACAGATTACAATGGAATGATGGATCTGACAGAGAATCTGTACCGTCATGTTGCACAGGAAGTACTTGGAACCACTGTGATTGAGTATAATGGTGTGCAGATGGATTTAGGAAAACCGTTTGAGAGAATCACAATGGTGGATGCAGTGAAGAAATATGCAGGTGTGGACTGGAATGAAGTGGAGACACTGGAACAGGCAAGAGAGCTTGCAAAAGAGCATCATGTAGAGTTTGAAGAGCGTCACAAAAAAGGTGATATCCTGGCGCTGTTCTTCGAGGAATTTGCAGAGGAACATTTGATCCAGCCTACATTTGTTATGGATCACCCAATTGAGATTTCTCCGCTGACAAAGAAGAAACCGGAGAATCCGGAATATACAGAACGTTTCGAGTTCTTTATGAATGGATGGGAGATGGCAAATGCCTACTCTGAGCTGAATGATCCAATCGATCAGAGAGAGCGTTTCAAAGCACAGGAAGAACTGCTTGCGCAGGGAGACGATGAGGCAAACACAACAGATGAAGATTTCCTGAATGCATTGGAGATCGGTATGCCTCCGACAGGTGGTATCGGATTTGGAATCGACAGAATGTGTATGCTGTTGACAAACAGCGCAGCAATCAGAGATGTGTTGCTCTTCCCGACAATGAAGTCCTTAGACAAATAAAGCCAGTAAAATCAAGGGCTTGTGGACATGAACATTTGTTTTGACATCAATTTGACATCAATTTTATCTATTTTGGTGGATTTATATGGACCAAAATGGTTGTTTTTCAAAAGTTAGATTAATATTTGGAAAAGATATTTTATCCATATTTAAGAACCGTTTCTAGAGTTTGGAAGCGGTTCTTTTTTGTTTGTTATGGTTCAAAAATAAATTTAGGAGGAAGTCAAAATGAATAAATTTACAGCGTTAGGAGCAAATGAGATTACGAAAAACATAACTTTTCAAGGAGAGATGCATCAGAAGTTCTTTCTGCTTTATCTTCCGGAATGCAGAAATGAGGATGTGTATCATCAGGCATTAATCTATTGTCTTGGAATTAGCAGGGATACACGAGAACATGTGGAAGAAATTTACGATTTTGAAACAGGATGCGTCAAAACAGAATGCATGAAGGCCGGATGGCAGACAAGTGGGAGTCTGAAAATCATTCGGATGGCATTTAATCTTTACTGCAATGATACACCGACAGTATATGAAAAGGAAGACGTAGAAAGTCAATTAAAAGAGTGTGGGCATTATACAGTAGAAGATTTGTTCTGTTGTGAGTATGCGCCATACTTCTGGCAGGCGATTCAACTTCGCTATCCAGAATATTGTGGAATGTGAGGTGGAACATGTTAAAAATCAGATTGCAGGGAACTACCAATGATATTAAGTGGTTCAAAAAAATATTGGAGCGGGATAAAAGGATTACGCTTTTAGAAATATCACAACCATTCCCGAATAAGGGAACGAAAAAATATGTTCGTGTGTATGCAGAGATAGAAAAAGGAATGAAATAAACGGAGGAAACGTTATGTGTAAAGTAATCGCAGTAGCAAGCCAGAAAGGCGGAGTCGGAAAGACAACAACCTGCATCAATCTTGGTGCAGCATTAGCAAAAGCAGGAAACAAAGTGTTGCTTGTGGATAATGATCCACAAGGGCACTTGACCATTGGATTGGGATTTTCTAAAAAGCAGAGAGTGACACTGAAAACAGTTTTGGAAAATCAGATAGAGGAACTGGAACATCCATTAAAAGGTGCGATTCTGAATTATGGTGAAAATCTGGACATCATACCGGCCAATAAAACGTTAGGAATGATGGGGATTTATCTGTCAACGGTAGAAGAAGGGGAACTGGTACTTGGTCAGGCATTAGAAGAAGTCAAAGGAAAATATACATATATTTTAATTGACTGTGGCCCGTCATTGGGGGCATTGTCGATCAATGCACTGGTAGCCAGTGATAGTGTCTTAATCCCAGTAGAACTGGATAAGTTTGCAACAGATGGTTTGGAGGAGTTATTGCGAACCGTGCGAGTAGTAAAGAAAAAATATAATCCGCAGTTGGAGATAGAAGGAATCCTTTACAATAAAGTAGAAAGTCGGTTGAACAATACCAAAATTTACCAAAAAGCAATCGAGACAGCATACGGGGAGCATGTGTATATTTTTAAATCTTATGTTCCTAAAACAGTACGGATTAAAGAAGCTCCGAATTTTGGCCTCAGTGTTTTGGAATATGAACCAAAAAGCGAAAGTGTCCGGCAGTACCTGTCCCTGATGGAGGAGGTGGCAAGTCATGAATAAAAGAAAAGCAGTTATCTCTCTTGCCGGGTATGAGGATATTTTTGAGGATTCTATGGAAAACGGGGAAAGGGAAGAAGTTGTCAGACTCCCCATCAGTCAGTTTCATACGTTTCAGAACCATCCTTTTCGTGTGATGGACGATGAAAAAATGGAGGAAACGGTAAAGAGTGTTAAGCAATATGGCATTCTGATCCCGGGAATTGTTCGTCCGCTTAATACGGGAGGATATGAAGTGATCGCAGGGCATCGTAGATGGAGGGCCTGTGAATTGGCAGGATTGAAAGAAATGCCAGTGCTTGTCCGGAACATGACAGATGAAGAAGCTACGGTGATTATGGTTGATACGAACATCCAAAGAGAAGATATTTTGCCAAGTGAGAAAGCAAAGGCATATAAGATGAAATATGAAGCCATGAAGCATCAGGGAAGCAAAGGGGAAAAGTTTACGGCGGATTTGGTAGGAGAAGCTGCCGGTGAAAGTGGAAGAACCGTGCAGAGATATATCCGATTAACAGAACTGATTGCAGAACTTTTAGATGCGGTGGATCATAAAGTGATTTCCATGAAAGTTGCGGAAAAACTATCCTATTTATCTGTGGAAGAACAAGGCTGGGTATGGGAGTGTGTGAAAACCGCATCTGTGCAGATTCAGGACAGACAGGCAGAATGTTTGAAAACACAGAGTAAACAGGGATTGCTGCATCCGGCCATGGTTCAGGATATCCTGATGAAGAAAACAAGGAGCCGGGGGCAGGTGACGATTCCGGAAAAAAGGATTGCAGATTATTTTCCGGCAACTTACAACAAACAGCAGATTGAGGAAGTGATTTATCTGTTATTGGAACAGTGGAAAAAACGACAGGAAGGTGAAAAGGATGGAGAGCACAATAAAATTTGATTATTTTCGAGGAATGGAAGCGGAACAGTATACGTTCTATCGAATTCCGAAAGTCTTGTTTACCGCAGAATGTTTCCGTGAACTTTCCTGTGAAGCAAAAGTCTTATACGGTCTTTTATTAGACCGTATGGGACTGAGTATTAAGAACCGGTGGTTTGATGAGGAGGATAGGGTTTATATTATCTTTACTGTAGAGGAACTTGCAGAATTATTAAACTGTGGAACACAGAAGGTTGTGCGCCTTTTAAAAGAACTGGATGTAAAAAGTGGGATTGGACTGATTGAGAAGAAGCGTTTGGGATTGGGCAAACCAAATGTAATCTATGTGAAAAACTTTATGATTCAGGAATTAACAAGGGGAGAAGCACCGGATTTAGAGGCGGAAACCCTTGAAAATACGCTGAATGGTGAAAATCACAATTCAAGAAATGTGAAAATCACAATTCAAGAAAGTGCAAAATCACAATTCAAGAATGATGAAAATCACAATTCAGGAAATGTGAAAATCACAATTCAAGAAAGTGCAAAATCACAATTCAAGAATGGTGAAAATCATCATTCCAGAATTGTGAAATCGGACATTCCAGAATATCCAAAATCACAATCTAATAATACTGAGTATAGTGATATTGAATATAATGAGAATCAATCTATCGATCGATCAGAGGGGGATGTGATGGAGCGAAAGAAACATTTTAGGAACATGGTACAAGAACAGATTTATTATCAGAGCCTGATTCAAAACCCACAGTACCAGAAAAGTGAAGTGGATGAATTGGTGGAATTGATCGTGGAAGTTTTGATGCTGCCAGATGACAGACGGCTTTGGATTGCGGGGGATGAAAAGCCTGCGCTTTTGGTAAAAGACCGATTCCGGATATTAACGGATGCGCATTTGGAATATATTTTGGATTGTATGAAGAGAACTACAGGGAATGTGCAGAATGTGAAAAACTATTTGCTGACCAGTCTGTATAATGCGCCTTTGACCATGGAGCATTATTACCGTTTGGCGGTAAACAGGGATTTATATGGCGCAGGATGTTCCCAGTGATTTTGTAACAAGTTTATGACATGGTGTCAGAAAGTGAGGGAAAGGATGCTTCTGAGTATGGTTTGTATTTTGGGAGTGTTTGGATGGATTTTGCTGTATTGTGGCTTGGCTGCATCCAAGGATGCAGAAGCACGATGGAAAGAGCTGGAGAGAAAGGTGTATGAAAAAAAGAAAAAAGAGGAACAAGAGTTTTAGAACAAACAGGTGGCAGCCATTCAGACAATGGTGGAACCTGTTGGGAATGCTGGGGTGTTTTGGAGGGATGACAGTTTGGGAATCTTTTGGTTCCGAAGAGTGGATAGGAACGCCCATCATCTGTGTTTTGCTTGGTGGCAGTGGACTCTACTTTTGTTATAAAATTCTCTTGCCATCTACAAAAAAATAATGGGAATTTCAAGTCTTAGAAAATAAAAAATGGATTGTGGAAAGGAGCCAAAAGGATGGCATATCAGGAAATGGAGATGAGTTGGGAGGAGTTTTTAGAATGGATGCATCATTTGGAAGATGGAACAGTATGGGAGGTCACATTTGAAACCGAATCATTCGTTGGATTTTGTCAGGATTAAAGTGATTACCGAGAAACGGTTATACAGTGAGGAAGAATTAACATCTGCACAGAAGGTGGTTGAATTCCTTTCCAAAGAATTGTCAACGTGTGACCGGGAGGTGTTTTGTGTTTTAAATTGTAATGCCAGATGTCAGGTCATTAACATAAACCTTGTGAGTATCGGGTCATTGACCGGAACACTGGTAACAGGGAGAGAACTTTTTAAAAGTGCAATTCTTTCCAATGCAAGTGGAGTGATCCTGGTACATAATCATCCGTCCGGAAATCTTACTCCAAGTAAAGAGGACCTTGTTACAACGGCTAAAATGCATTCAGGGGGAAAGATTTTAGGGATTGAAGTATGGGATCATATTATTGTGGCAGGCGAAACCGGAGAATATTACTCTATGAAAAAACAGGGGGATTTTTTAGGACTGGAAGATCAATGGACAGAAAGGGCAGAGGCAATCGCAGAGCAACAGCTTCCAAATTTCAGAGAAAAAATCCATTATGGAAAGGGATTCTGAGAAAAATGGAAATGCTTGAATCCTGGCTGCTGTTTGGATACAATGGTTGTAGTACAAGAAAAATGAGGAGAAGTGCTATGACATATTATGTAACAGGATATTATCAGGGGAAAGCAATTTTGAAAAAAGATGGACGGCTTTTTTTCGTGGAATGTGAGGAAGCAAAGGCTCCTACCGGAACCTTGTTGGAAGGGGAATCCGTCAGATCCATAACAGAGCTTTCCAAACAGGAACAGTTGGAAATCCATCAGATCTATGCAAGATAAGCACTTGTTTTAATATCACAGAGAGGGTGTGGAAATGAAAGAAATTTTAAAACGGTATCAACGACAGTTTCAGATTGCAGGAGGAATCTGCTTGATTTTCGTTCTTGGGGCGATTGGGTATGGGATGGTAAGTGCAGATGCTCAGATTTCATCCGGGATACAGAAAGAGGATGGCACCGTGACGAAAAATGTGGAAAAAGAAAAGACGGTATGGAAAAGAGAACAAGATTCTATAAAAAACAAAGAACAAAGGAAGGAGCTTTCACCTTTGGAAAAATCTGACCAAAGCGAAGAAAAAGAGACAAAATCAGTAAAAGAAGAGAAAGAAACCGGAAATATAGAATCCCTCTCCCAGTCAGAGCAAAAATTAAGTCAGCTGGAAACAAAGCCGGAACAGAAGCCAGACAAACAAGAAAAACCACAGCACACTCATATCTGGCAGGAAAAGACTCATATGGTCAGTCATCCAGAAGAGGGACATGAAGAGAAGTATGTCATCCGGGCAGCATGGACAGAGACCATCACAGAGGAAGTGTATGATCCTTGGGATTGTTGCAATGTATGTGGCGCAGATTGTACAGCAGATCCATCTGGTCACATGAAACAACATGCTTTAGCAGGAGAAGGAGGCGGACATCATACGGAGTATTATAAAATGGTGACAAGAACTGAGGAACATCCCCCGGAATATGGAACCCGCTGGGTGGTAGATACTCCAGCATGGACAGAGACAGTATCCGATGGATTTGTCTGTACGGGATGTGGTGGAAGAAAGTAGAATATGGAACAGGAAGGGACGTGCTGTTTCAGAATGTGTTTCCATTTTAGAAGAGTCATGAACACAATCAAATAGGTGTAGAAAGAAGAACATTCAAATGTAACCTGAGTGTTCTTTTTTTGTGCCCGTTTTGGAAGGGAGGGAGCAAAAATGAGACGATATCGGAATGGAGTCCGGATTGCGGATACTTCGTAACCTATAGAGAGTAAGCACAAACAAAACAAAAAGGAGGGAAGCTTGCATGAAAAAATGGAAACGGATCCTATCTGTAATGCTGGCAGTTTTGTTACTGTCAGGGAGTCTGCCTGTGCGGGCGGTAGAGACGGTGGATCCAGAAGAACCGGCAGGAAACAGCCGAGAGTTGAAAAAAAAACTGGAACGATTAATCCCAAAAGAAGACCTTGGAAAATATGAAAAAAAGAAACCCATTGGAGAAGCAAGGCTTGGGAATGAAGTAGGAAATATGACTTCCTTTTTTGCGGCGGAAGGATCCCAGGCAACGATCACACCGGGAACACCTCATGCATACGGGTCTTGGAGCACTACGGAGTTTTCGGTGAAAACAGAAACGGGAGCATACATGGGATATTGTGTGGAGCCCAACAGTCCGACTCCATCCGGTGTCTTTCAGGTGTCAAAACTTCATAATGAGAATGTGAAAGCAATGCTGTTAGTTTCCATCGGCGGTCCGGCATATGATGTCAGTAAACCTTATTTTGAATCCTCGGATGTACAGACACACATTCCAGATATTTACGGATGTTGTCATGCGGTCCTTAGCTATCTGTATGGCGGATATACTACGGGACTGAATACGAACCAGTTGGCTTGGGTATACAACATTACGGTGGAATTAAAAGAACGATGGATGAAAGTTGTCCGTGATCGTGGATTGATGGATCAATATACTGCATATGTGGCATATAACGATCAACAGGATATTGTCTGGATTGAAAAAAATCAAAAAGGCAGCATGAACCTGAAAAAGGAATCTGCCAATCCAGAAATGACAGAGGGAAACAGCTGTTACAGTCTGGAAGGAGCAACGTATGGTGTATATAAGGAACAAGCTTGCAGTACGAAGATTGCAGATCTGACTACGGATGCACAGGGAAATTCCAATACCGTAGAAGTAGATGCAGGAACGTATTATGTCAAAGAGACGAAAGCTCCGAAGGGATTTGTCCTGGACAAACAAGTACATTCGGTCACGGTGACAGCCGGACAGACTGCAGTGGTGAAAGTGAAAGATCTCCCACAATTAGATCCGGTGGGAGTGCTGCTTGGAAAAATTGACAAAGAGACCAACCAGAATAAACCACAGGGAAGTGCCTCGTTGGAAGGGGCTGAGTTTACGGTAAAATACTATAAAACAGAACCAACTGGAACTCAGAATCCGGCAGAACAGGGGAAAACACCAGAACGTACCTGGGTATTTCGAACGGATGAAGATGGATTTTGTTATTATGATCCGAAGTACTTGGTATCAGGAGATGAGCTTTATCTTTCTCCAACCAAGAATCCATCGATTCCGCTAGGTGTGATTACAATCCAGGAAACAAAAGCGCCGGAAGGATATTTATTGAATCCGGAAGTATATGTGGTTCCTATCACAAGTACAAATGACGGTAGTGAGTTTGTTTACACATACAATCAGCCCAAAATCCCAGAAACTTTGTTAAAGCTCGATATCGTAAAAGTATTAAAGGGCAAAGATACGCCAATTCCAGGTGTGGTATTTCTCCATACGGACTCTAAAGGCAATCAGGAGGAAGTGACTACGGATGAAAAGGGACAGGCCGTGCTGAAAGGACTGACCCGTGGCACCCATACGGTACAGGAAAAAAGTGTGCCGGAAGGATATTTATTGAATCCGGGAGTCTTAAAGTTTTCGGTGGATGAAAACAACAAGATCACGCTGTTGGAAAATACGGCAACAGACAAGACCGGAACCATGACCTTTACGGTTCGCGAGGATGGAACGGCACAGCTTCATGTAGAGGATGTATTAGCACCGTATCAGCTGATCATCCACAAGGTGAATGACCGTGCAAAAGTACTGGAAGGGGCAGAGTTTACCCTGTATGCAGACAAAGCATGTAAACAGGAACTGCAGAAAGCAACCAGTGGAACAGACGGGATTCTGCGGTTTGAAAATCTGGAAGTGGATCAAAAATATTATCTGAAGGAGACCAAAGCACCGGACGGTTACCAGATCCCGAAGCATCCGGATGGAACCGATATCGTGTATGAGATCTACACCAAAAGTGATCCACAGAACGATCTCTTTGAATACTATGTAAATGGGAAGAAGTATACAGATGCAACGGGAGACTTTGCAATCACGGGAACGAAAGCAGATCGGGAAGTCAACCTGAAGGTGGTCAATCCGATCGGAATGAAGATGCCGGAGACGGGAAGCCCATGGACAGCGGGGATTCTGCTGGCAGGGCTTGGTCTGATCGTAGCAGGATATGTGATGATGATAAGAAAGGGGAAACAAGAAGATGAAGAGAAGTAACGTATGGATGTTAGCCAGTATCTTAGCATTGGGAGGAATCAGTGTGAGTACCATAGGGGCTCCGCTTTTGACCGTACAGGCTGCGGAAGAAACAGTGGCAGCAAAGGAATATACGACCCAGGGCGGAATCGCCAACATGGGAAGCGGCACGGCCAACATTACCATCAAAGGGAATGAAGGTCAGACCCTGGCAGGAAAGAAATTCCATGTGTACCAGCTGTTCTTAGCGCAGAACGCACAGGGCATGGAATCCATCAATTACACGTTTAATCCAACCTATGAGCAGGCATTAAAAAACGTGGCAGCAAAGGCACTGTCCGTCCCAGTGGATGAGGTCACAGAATATATGGTCATTGACTACATCCAGTCCCTCAATTCCTACAAGGTGGAAGGCGCACAGACAGAACAGGAACTGGAAGGACGCTATAGCAAGTTCCGTTACTTTGTGGAGGAACTGCGGGATGAAATCGAAAAACAGGGGGTATCGTCTGATGTGGTGAATGTGACGGACGTCAAACCGGACAATTCCGTCCAGTTGACCGGATTGGAGTTTGGATATTACCTGGTGGATGAGATCACGGCGGTAGAAGGAACCCATTCGGCCGGATCTTTGTGTATGGTGAGCACGGCAAATCCAGAGGCACAGATGGGGGTGAAATCTGATTATCCAACGGTGACCAAAAAGATCCAGGAAGATGACCAGAATCCTAATCTCACAGATCCGGATGGATGGAATGACATTGGGGACTATGAGATTGGGCAGACAGTGCCATACAAATACGAATCCAACATCCCTAACATGAATGGATACAAGACCTATTACTATGCATGGCATGACAAGATGGACAAAGCTCTGACGTTGAAACCAGAAAGCGTGAAGATTACGATTTCTGATGAAAAAGGGAAAAGCTACACCTTAAAAGAAGGGGAATTTACGGTGAATACCAATCCAGGCGGGGAGGATACCTTTCAGGTGGTTGTCCAGGATATGAAGGCAATTGTAGACAAGCAGTTCCCGAACTTTAACGAGAAACAGGAAAATACTTATGGACAGAAGGTGACCCTGACCTACGAGGCAACGTTGAATGATCTGGCGGCCAACGACACGGGACGTCCGGGCTTTGAGAATGATGTGCGTCTGGAATTTTCCAACGATGCAGACAGCAACAATGGGGGCAGCACCGGATTTACCCCATGGGATACGGTCGTTTGCTTCACCTATCGGATTGACATCGTGAAAACCAATGACCACGATCAGGTGCTCCAAGGTGCCCATTTCCGTCTGTATAGTGATAAAGACTGCACCAATGAAGTGTATGTGAAACAGGGAGATACGGGCTATCATGTCATCAACCGGGATTCTGCAGGTGGTACGGATCACACAGGCGGCAGCCAGCCCCAGGATGCGGTGGAGATGGTATCCGGAGCAGACGGACAGGTGATCCTCATTGGTCTGGATCAGGGAACCTATTGGCTGAAAGAGACCAAAGCCCCGGATGGATATCGGTTGTTAAAAGACCCCATCGAGATCAAAATCATCCCAACCTACACGGACGACAGAGACAATTACATCAAGGGACAGGGAGCTACGGCAGAAACCCTGAAGGAGCTGCAGGCAACGGCACATATCAAGAGTTTCTATGATGGAGCAACGGAAGAAAATGACCTGCAGTTAGAAACGGATCCGGAACAGGGAAATGCAAACCTGACCGTTGTCAACAAAGTGGGCAGCAAACTTCCAGTGACTGGTACTCCGGCACTGGCCATCCTTCTGGTGACCGGAACGGGTCTGATGGCAGTGGCAGTGGCCAAAGCAAGAAAGAAGGAATAAGGAATGCGGAAACGATGGGGAATCTGGGTGTTGTTTGTACTTGGATTCCTTTGCTGCTGTCTGCCCCTTCTGGCACATCTGTACAGTCAGAAAGAGCAGGAACAGGTACTCGCAACCTATCGGAAGACCATCCAGAACAAGAAGCTGGATGTAACAGAATTACGGAAACAGGCAGAACATTATAACAGCATCCTTTACCAGACCAATGGGGCAACCTTATCTGGGGAGGATGCACTTCTTTTGGGGGATGCGTCCTACGCATCCCTGCTGGATACTACCGGAACGGGGGTCATGGGCAGTCTGGATATCCCAAAGATCGGAGTGGAACTGCCCATTTATCACGGAACCAGTGAAGAGGTCTTATCGAAAGGAATCGGGCATCTGCAGGGAAGCAGCCTCCCGGTAGGCGGGGAATCCACCCACAGCATCTTAACCGGACATCGGGGACTTCCCCAGTCAAAACTTCTGACCCGGCTGGATGAAATGGAAAAAGGAGATTACTTCTTTTTCCACGTGCTGGATGAAACCCTGGCTTATCAGGTGACGGAGATCCAGGTGGTGAAACCGGAAGAAGTATCGGTGTTAAAGATCCAGGAAGGGCAGGATCTGGCATCCATCCTTACCTGTACCCCTTACGGGTTAAACACACACCGCCTGATCGTCACTGGAAAGCGGGTGCCTTATGAGGCAAAACAAGCAAACAGCATCGGAGAAGCACTGCCCTCTGCAAGGGAATGGGTGTTGACCCTGTTGCCGTTTGCATTCTTATTACTATTCCTCCTGTATATCTGGAGAGAAAGGAGAGGGACAATCAATGAAGCGAAAGATGATGACAAGATTTAGTGCCGGATGTCTGACCCTGTTGTTACTGTGCGGAAGTGTCTGCCGGGTGCAGGCAGCCACGGAACCAGCAGAACCGAATGCCGGGACAACCGTAGAGCAGACGGCACAGACGGGAAGCGTGACGGTACAGTTGACACCGGGAAAAGAGGGAACCAGCGTAGGGGATGTGGAATTTTCCCTGACCAAGGTAGGAGAGATCCAGGACGATACGTATGTGTTGCTTCCGGAATACGAATCCACGAAGATTGACTTGAATACGCTGGCGACTGCAGAGCAGTTGGAACAGGCTGCGAAAACGCTGGCAAAGACCGTCAAGCCGGAGCCGGGGAAACAAACAGATGGAACGGGACAAGTGGTGTTTGAATCGCAGGAACTGGGCGTGTATCTGTTAACGGCCAAAGACCAGCCGGGGTACGACCTGGTATCCCCGACCATCTTGAGTCTCCCAGTCAGAGCAGAGGATGGATCCTTGCAGTATGACATCAAAGTGGAACCGAAGCACACCCCGAGATCAGCCGAGCATACGGCACCTCAGACCGGACTGTTTGATGCCACCTGCTGGTATCTCGCCGGGGGAGTCCTCCTTCTGGTGCTTGCCGGGGGACTGATTTTGGCAGCGAAACGACATGAGAAACCGTAACGGACGTTTCGTGCTGGTGCTCCTGCTGGTCTTTCTGGGTGTGGGCTGCCTCTTCCTGGCATACCGGGAACAGGAACCATTTCAGGAGATGAAAGTGAAAGGGGAAGCACTACAGAAACTGGTGGTACAAGAGACTGTCAGCCAGGAGGCAGATCCCATGGAACGTACCATTGATTTTGCAGCACTACAGCGCATCAATCCGGAGATCGTGGGATGGCTGTATGTGCCCCAGATTGGGGTAGACAGCCCCATTTTAACCGGACAGACGGACACGGAATATCTGACCAAAGATTTTGAAGGGGCATACAGCCCGCTGGGGAGTATTTTTACCTTTGCAGGAGCAAGACTATCCGACAGTCAGGTATATCTGTTTGCCCACAACATGGCTTCCGGACAGATGTTCGGAAGCCTGAAACAATTTACGGACGAAGCGTTTTTGACGGCAAATCCGGAAGCCTATCTGTATACGCCGGAGCGTGTCCGGAAGCTGCAGGTGGAAAACTGGACGTATCTGCAGGCGGATGATCCCTGCTTTTCCAGCAGGGAGAGCCAGGGACAGGATACCGCCAGGGTGACGCTTGTGACCTGTGTGGGATATTTCCAGACTCCCAAGCGGCTGGCAGTGATTACAAAGGTAGTGGAAACACGCACTGCCTTTTAGGAGGGGGTGCGAATCCATGAAACAACGAACCAAGAGGTTGCTGATCACCAGCATCGTACTAGCTGCCTGTGGCAGGCCTTGTTTTGGGCGGTTCCCGGCGGCCATACTGTTCG
>OBWB01000726.1_pt1 | contig 15623 bp, 10 predicted proteins | sample 1476261 | NCBI WGS metagenome assembly OBWB01 (sample SAMEA2580038, study PRJEB22360) | human gut metagenome | biome: human gut; feature: human-associated habitat; material: faeces | place: Denmark | collected 2008/2010 | reverse complement strand
CGTCAAGTTCGGGACGGTTTTCGCATGGCGGATGCGGTTCCCCGTGTTTTCATCGTCCAATAGCAGTTCCGCATTGCCGCCTATGGCGGTCAGCGGCGTGCGCAGTTCGTGGGCTACGGTCTGTATGATGCGCCGCCTTGCGTCAATCAGCCTCCGGTTTTCTTCCACGTTTTCCTCTAACATACCCACGGTGTCCTCCAACCGCTTTCTTGTCTTTGCCTTTTCACGCAGGTCTCTCTGGATAATCAGATAGGAAGCCGCAATCAGTACGATGGCTGTGATGACCAGCCAAGTGATGATTTGTACCGAACGGCCGTAAGAGGCTTCCAGCCGCAGTTCCTTTTCTGCCAGTATGCGTTCGGTCTGGCCGTTCATCGTGGCTATCAGGTTGCGCAGTTTACGGTTGAGTGCCTTGTTGTGACGGCGAAGGCTGTCTGTATATGTGTCTATGGTTTCCTGCCGTTCTTCCTGTATGGATTGCAGTTCCTTGTTCAGAGTGTGGAGTGTTGCAGATGCGGAAGGGGTTATTTCCACTGTTTCCTTTGCGCCGAACAGTCCGGCGATGCCTTTCTTTTTTCGTATGATGGTTTTTGAACGGACTTCTTTGGGTAATCGGGCAAGCAACTGACCATCCGGGCTGTCCTGTTCACGGAACAGCAGCATGATTTGGCGCAGGTGCTCTTCCTTGCTGGCAAGCAGATGGCGGAGCGTGTCTATCTGTACACGGCTGACAAATTCCTCATACCCTTTGTGCATGGCTTGCAGCATGGTATCGACCCGCAGACGGAGCGAACGGTAGTCCTCGAAATCGTCCTCCTCCCACGCAAGGGCGGTCTCGCCGCGCATGGCAAGGAGCGTGATATATTTGTGGGCGGTATTCACATCACGTTGCACCAAATCGAGGTGTCTCATTTCAGTCTCAATCTCGAATACACGGCTGCGCTCATGCAGCAAGGTGGCGGCCATGCTGCCGATGACCGCCACCAATAGTATATATCCGAAGAGAACTTTACGTAAGAAAGGCATTTCTTTTCTATATTTCATACCCTGTTGGAAAACTATACTTTATATCAACATTAATATCAATTTTACAATCAACATTAATGACTATTAAAAATGATATGTTGCAATATACTTTCTCCATTTGAGTAAGGATAAGGCATGAAACAGACTATTAATAATAGCATCAAGAATATGGCAACAATTATTACTGTACCATATCGCACCAAAGCAGGAGGTATTTCTCCTAATAGATTACGGACTTTTTCAGAACGTAGTTCAATATTACTAATTTTATAACTCATTTTTTTGTAAATTAATTATCTGTTAAATAACATTTTGTATTGATTCCACTAATAAACCATATTCTATTATTTCATTATTGCTGAAGAAGCACCAGATTGTACTCCAACTTCATTGCCACGTTGTACTTTCTTGCCATAACCAAATGTATAGATTATCGAAAGGTTAAGGCGGCGGTGAAAATTGTTACCATTGGCAAAGCGAGTTTCTGAGTATAAAGGAGTAGATAGTGTATTAGTGGCACACAGCCAATCATTTCGGAAGAGATTCATAGCACTAACACGGATATTCCAATTCGCCCGACTCCATCCAGCAATAATTTGGTAAAAATCACGGTCTTTATAGATTACTCCATGATTGCCCTGTACGGTCAGGCTTCCTGTCTGATATGAAGTCTGAAAATAGAAATTGCCAAGATAATAAGTTGCCGATACATTACAACTGAACGGATTTCGTTCAATATCAAACAGCCCGGTCATACGATAAAATGAAATTGAAGGCGAGGCTGCAAATTGTAAATTACCGTTCAACAACTTGTAATTAAACGACATACCGATTTGGGTTCGGTTATAATCACCGTCGGTTTCAAATTTACGAAGTAGAGCCATTCCGTTATTGTATGGTTTGTATACAGGTACATACAAGTTGTATTCCCCAAAATATTGGGCGAATGCCAAAACTGAAAACTTGTTTGACGGCATCCAATTATAGGACAGGTTGAATGTAACTTGTCGGGAAAGTCCAAGTTCTGGGTTTCCTGTATAATACATCAATTCGTTCTGTTGCAATGTATTCGGTGTTTTCTCGCTTGCTCCAGGATAGTTCGCTCCGAAATGGAAATATGCGCGAAGGGAATGTTTTTGTGAAGGAGAAAATCCAGCTGAAACATTCAGAAGCGGATAGATTTCCGAAACGGATTGGTCATTGATTTTGTTCTTTTCCCATTGCAAGGCAACATCGGTACTGATATTCCATTTATTATTGGAAATGTTATAACCGAGCGCAGCTCCAGCATAGGTATCAAGGAAATCATTGTCATAAGGTGACGAACCGAAATAGCTCACATCATTGGATATAGAGCCGTACCATGCGCGAAAGAAACCGTTTTGTCGATCAGTAAATTTCTTATAAAGAGTCGCACTACCTCTAAATTGCCACACATTTTCCTTCGATTCATTTACTATAACATCTGTTCCTGAAGTCTGATAGAGATAAGTATTGTTGGTATGTCCATAATTTATACCGGGAGAAACACTTAAATGGAAATTCCGTGGTAGTATGAAATAGTAATTGCCCGACCATACAAGATAACGACTTGTATAAGGTTCGCATCTATTGTATGAGTATTCTTCTGTCTTTGCAGGCTTATACGATAAGCAGCCGGAGGTCTCAGCAGCCGGCGACTGGTCAAAGTTAAAGCCGACAGTATTTGCTATCTGTACATTGTCCGAATCGTATATAGCTCTGAATGTAACAGGGTATTGGTTATACTTGTAATGAGAATTGTTGAAGATCTCATTTCGTGTTATATGGTAAGGTTCGCCGTCTGTATTCTCAAGAATATAATCTCCAATGATTGATGCGCCAGTATGTTTGATGTCGTGATTCGATGCACCTGCATACAAATCATAAGTCATTCGCTTATATGCAAACTTTGAATAGATGGAAGCACGACTTGACAGTTTACCCACAAGGAAATTTTCATTTATTAACGCTTTGGTGTAACCGCCATATTCGTATTGCTGCATGATGAAATTGACTACATGCTCGTTGCCCTGAAAGCGTGGGTCTGTGGGAAAATCGAGATATTCAACACGCCGTACATCCGAAGTCAATAATCCTTCAATCTCTTCTGCCGAGGCTGGAATATAGTTGATATAAACTGCGACATTCTGTCCGCTTGGTGTCGTAACTGCATTGTCAACAAGATTGATGTTGATTTGAGGAATAGCAAGCTGTCGCAAAAGGTCTATGGCATTTTGCGCTGATGTTTTCTGCCTTGTGGTTGGAGTGTACGTTGAGGATGAAGCATCAGTATGCTGCATTTGAGCCTTTACTACGATTTCAGGTAATTTTTCTGAAGCAATACTATCAAGTTCTTGACATTTAGCTCCTAATGGGAACAAATATAAAACACCTAATATAATTACAGATTTATTGAAAATCATTTTTAATCTACATTCTATATTGTACATATTCTTAATTGTTTTAATTGCCAAGTTCAAGTTGATTCTTAACTAAATTATAGTATGCCCCTCTCTTTTCAATAAGAAAAGTATGGGTACCGGTTTCTACTATCTTTCCTCCATCGACAACGATGATTTGGTCTGCGTTTTTGACTGTCGATAAACGATGTGCCACGACAACCACCGTGCGCCCTTTGTAGAATTCATTCAAATTCTCAACTATAGCCTTCTCGTTTTTGGCATCAAGGGCATTTGTGGCTTCATCCAAAAATATGAAATCTGGATTTTTATAGACTGCACGAGCTATGAGTATGCGTTGTTTTTGACCTTGACTCAGCCCAACTCCGTCACGTCCAATAAGAGTGTTGTATTTTAGCGGAAGCCCCATCACATAGTCATGGATATTTGCGATTTTTGCTGCTTTTTCAAGACGTAATACATCTATATCTCCATCATCAACAGCGATATTACGGGCTATAGATTCAGAGAAAATCACTCCATCCTGCATTACCACTCCACAATGGCGACGCCACCATTTGAGGTTGTACTCGTTGATATCCCTACCAGCTATAGAAATGGTTCCAGATACGACCGGATAATAACCAAGCATGAGTTTTATAAGGGTGGTTTTTCCACTTCCCGATGCACCTACAATAGCGGTCACTTTTCCCTCCGGAATCTCAAATGATACACCCTCAAGCGTTTTCTGAGAAGCATTGGGGTCGTATTTGAAATCAATGTCCTTGATTCTGATTGACCTCCCAAAATTAAATGCTTTTGCTTGATTTTCATTGGATTCTTCGTTTTTACCTTCATGAATTTCATTGATTCTTTCAAGAGAAATTTTTACATCCTGTAAGGAATAAATGAATGACATAAACTGCTCAACAGGAGAGTTGAGCTGCCCCACAACATATTGAATGGCAAGCATTGCTCCAAGAGTAACCTGACCATTTATCACTGCTGTTGCTGCAAAAACTGTAATCAACATGTTTTTGACTTCGTTTATGAATATTGAACCAGCTTCTTGAGATTGTTGCAATTTTAATGATTTCATTTGTACTATGAACAGGTCTGCCTGTGTGTTCTCCCATTCCCATCGTCTCCGTTGTTCACAATCTTGAAGTTTTATTTCTTGCATTGATGTTATGAACTGATATGTTCTATTCTGATTTATAGCTTGTTGCTCAAATAATTCATAATCAAGCACCTTGCGTCGCTGCAGGAATGAGGATATCCATAATCCATAGATAAAACTTCCTATAACAAAAACGCAGAAGATTATTTTGTCGTAAACAAGCAAGACAATACCAAATATAATGAAACTTAGGAATGTAAATACAACATTTAAGACTTGTCCAGTGAGGAAATTCTGTACACGCGAATGGTCTCCAATTCGCTGTAACAAATCACCCATCAGTTTTGTGTCAAAGAAAGACATGGGTAACTTTAGTAACTTAATAAAGAAATCACTTACTAATGAAATATTTATCCGCATGGAGATATGAAGCAGCAACCACCGGCGAATAAACTCTGTGGCTGTACGCCCAACCACAATCATCAATTCTCCCAATAGTACAAGCCATATAAATCCTATGTCCTTGTGCTTTATTCCAATATCAACGATTGCTTGAGTTAAAAAAGGCATGATGAGCTGAAGTAAACACCCCAGTAACAGACCCAATATAATTTGGATAAAATATTTTCTATATTGTAATACATAACCAAATAAAAAGTTGAATGAACGCTTTTTGTTTGGCTCTTCGATTATACTTTTTTTCCAAAATTTCTCTGTTGGTTCAATTACCATTACGACACCTTTCTCTTCTCCATTTGATACTGAACTAATCCAGTGCTTCTTAAAATTCTCCAAAGAATAACATACTAATCCCTTACCAGGATCAGCGATGTAGAATTTCTTTTTGTTCTTTACTTTGTATAAAACTACGAAATGGTTTTGGTTCCAATGCAATATACTTGGCATAGAAATGCTGACTAATTGTTCAATAGAAGTCTTGCAACAGATAGAATTGAATCCCAATTTCTCTGCCGCATTTTTTATTGCGAAAAGCGAAACTCCTTCTGTTGAAACACTACACAGCTTGGAAAGTGTTTCAATGCTATATGCGTTTTTATAATATTTGCAAATCATTGCCAAACAGGCAACTCCGCATTGCATTGCATCCAATTGTTTAACAAAGTGAAATGTCACGTTATATTATTTCTTAATTCCGCAGAGCTTTTTGTAAACATTTATAATCCACATATTTATAAAGAAATTCTTTCACTCAAATGGGTGAATTGAATCTTTGGATAAGTTATTGATTCATACTATAATACAAAAAATGCTTGCGGATTTTAGGTTATTTTGCAGTATTAATATTGGTCAGATCGGATTCTTTATCAGTATTGCTGATGCGCTTTCATACGTAACCACGAAATTTGCCTTTGTAGAAAAAGTAAATAAACTTCAGGAATACGAGTTTTTCTAAGTTATTCCATTTGAGAAATTCCAATCGTATCATCTACTCGTCAATTATTGTCAATTACAACATATTATCCTGCTAGGTGCGCTGTAAGCTCAAACTTATGCACTATGATTTTTATAATCGATCAATTTCTTCACTATTGCTGCTGCCATGTTTTATAGACTTGAATGAATTAAACACGTAGCGTAATGACAAAGTTATATTTCTGCTGTCCGCATTATTGAATTGTTGGGTACGAATATATCCATAATTCGTTTCCCAGTTTCCTGTTGTTTTTTTAAGAATATCATTTACCTGTAAATTGATGAACAAACGATTTTTTATAGGGACAATTGACAGATTACATCCCAAATTGTGAGTTGCGCTATATGTGTCGGCTTTATCATATGATTTTGATTGAAAAATATAACTTACTGCGAAATCGATTATTTTACTAAGTTTCCAGTTGGTAAATATTTGTGCGTAATACGAAGGTGTGGAACGATACAAAGTTCCATCTCTGTAGGGAATTTTTGCATTTGGAATCAAAATACCAGTACTAAAATTAATAGTATGACGATTAAATAAGTAATCTGAGTATGTAAGCATTCCTAAAAATTGTCCTGACTTTTTAAGATTTACATAGGTATATTTCAACACTTGATTGTTTGTTTCGTCTGGAATGCTGCATGAAATGCGGTCGTTCCTCAGAAGATTGTATTCAAACTTCACATTGAATTTGTTCTTCCAAGTTATATCAAAACCAAAATCATATTTGGTTGTAGGTTTTAACAGAGGATTCCCTATTATATATGAATACTGATTAAGATAAGTAACAATAGGAGTTAATTCGCCAAACGAAGGTAGAGAAACCTTATTGGTTCCCGAAAGGGAAAAGTGTAAATCTTCTGATGGTTGATAAGAAATTGATAATGACGGCAAAAAGAATAAATCTTTATAATCCTTTTTACCTTGTACTGTATAACTACATTCCTTACTAAACCATTCACTTCGCAAGCCAAGTAGCATCGTTATTTTTTGCCATCGAAAACTGCCCTCTGCATAGAAAGCACATCGATTTTCATGAAATTTGTATTGAGAAGATATGTCATTTTCCTTTGAATCATTCATGTTATATACATGGCTATAACGCATACCGGTGATCAACTTGATGGATTTACTGAAACTATGTTCGTATTCAGTGAGAAGCGAATAAATATTGTATTTTCCTTGAAAATCCCAATAAGTTTGCTTCTCGGATTCTATAGAATTTTCTAAGGCCTGACTATTGTCCTTGCTGTTTTGGTAAAGGTAATCAGCCGTAATTCGAAGATTATTATTGGAATCAAATTCAGCTGAATAATCTAAAGTCACCAAATGCTGCTGTTCTTTATATTTCCCGTCTCTTTGAATATCAAAATTTTCTTGACAGGAATTAGAAGTGTACTGCATGAAGGAAGAATAAACAGGCTTATTCAATGAATAGTACCCTGAATATTTCAGGGCAAGGGTACTCGTCTTAAATTTAGTTTGAGTACCGATATTCCAATCATGAGACTGCCGATTGGAGGATGTTGTATCCATAAAAAACCTTTCAAACTCATTGCCAGTCTGATAACTTTCTTCTATTTGTTTGGAATATAATGTATTTTTTCTTCTTCTGAAACTATAGCCAAAGTCAATCAATGTACCATTGATCTTATTTTGAGAATTAAAACCTATTTTACCAGAGTAGTGACGCGCCCAAGTGGTTGTATTATAAATGGTCAGTGCAGGCTTTTCTGACGTAGTTTTTATGTCTAATACAGAAGAATAGCGAGAGTCATATTTGGCTCCTGGCATGTGATCTACTATAATCTCTTTTATCTGTGATGGTTGCAAAGAGTTTATCTCATCCGTACTTTTTATTTCCCTTCCGTTAATAAGAAGAAGTACCTGACCTTTTCCGAAATACATCAACTTGTTATCCGTTTGAAAGACACCCGGAATATTGCTCAACAAACTTTGCACATCGGGAAGTTTTGAAAGGTAAGTTTGTTTAACATTGATATGTAATTGATTGTTTTTGTAGGTGGTAACATTATGAATAGTTCTTATCACAACCTCATCCAATTCCAATGTTAATAAAGACAACTGAATGCTATCCAAATCAATATTACTTTTTACGTCTAATGATATTTTTTTTATTTGATACCCCACATGGCTCACATTCAGTATATAGGAATTTTCAGGAATGTTTTCCAATAAGAATCCATGTTCTGTACTGATACTTTGCGCAATGATTGAATCGTTAAGACAAAGTAGCACATGAGCACAAGGTATTACTAGCCCATCTGTATCACAAACAATACCTTTAATTGTGTTTTGTGAGAACAAGATGGTTCCCTGAAAAAATAATAGTATAAATAATGCGAAACGTAAGTTATGCTTAATTTTATTCATCATAATATTATATCTATATAATCACAATCTAAAAATATCTCAGCAACTATACTACTGAATTATCCTCATGCTTATTGTGGTTGTTATTTTATATATACATCATGATATGGGTCTGGGGCAAATGGGCAAGATGGATCCGGGAAATCCCAATTTTCCGTCCCGTAGGCAGATATAACTTCTTTCCAACATACACCTCCCATTTTCTGCCGACAATCAATAAAATACTTGCATGTCTTACAGTGACTTTTATCAGATAATGTGTTTTGCTGCAAATAATACAAATTCAGTGCTTTTTCTGAGTTCCAAATCTCTGCTAATGACTGTCTAGTAATATCCCCTACAATGAAATGCGGATTCCAATAAAGCTGTTCGCAAATAGTTACTTGACCATCTGGTAATACAAACAATGAAGAATAATTCGCAGTACATAATCTACGATTCTTAAAAAAATCATTTGAGTGTATCTGACGTTTGGCTGGTTTTCCCGTTGTTAGAGCCAGTGAAGAGTATCTTACTGGTAAATCAAAGTGATTATTATTAAAGAAATTACTTAATTTTTGCAAATCTTCACTTTTTGCTCTGTAATGAATAAAATTCTCTTCACCTTTAGGTATTGAATATGTCGCAGGATCAATTCTCCAAACTTTTATATTACGTTTGTTTTTTATATAATCGTAAATACTCTTCATGTCAATAACATCTGAATTCTCACTTGATATTATAGAATGAATAACAGTTTCTATATTATATTTTTCTAACAAATCAAGAGTTAATAAGATTTTGTTATAATAGTCTTCTTTTCTGCGTACTATTTTTAGTAAATTTTTCTTTATTAATGTATCCTAAAGATATTTGTATATCTTTTACTCCAATGGATTTCAGAAATGAAATATCGCTTTCTGACAATTCTACTTTTGTGGAGAGAAAAGGTGTATAGCCATTTTTATATAATAATTTAACTATATCTCTCCAATTTTTATGTGTGAATATATCGCCACCTATAATATCTACGGAACGAACCTTGAGTTGTACAGCTTCATTGACTATCTTTTCTACTAACGGAAGTGGTAACGATGCATTTCTTTTCTCTTTGGTCGCATAACAATATAGACAATCTGTTTTACATTTTGTTGTTATCATAAGCATGACATCATTTATCATTTGATGTCTACCAAATGATATGTTTAGTTGAGAGTATGTAAAATCACTAGGTCGATATTGGTGGCGAGGAAGTATTTTTTCTGTTTCAGAACGAATTATTGTTCGAGGAGGGAAATAAACAGTTCTATTATCAAAGATAATTTTGATAAAATTTTCATTTTCAGTTATTTTATCTACAAATTTCCTTACTAAGGCTTTGTCTAAATGTAAATAATTAGCAGCTCTATTTATAGAGGACTCGTAATCATCTCCATCAAAGCAAGAAAGTATCATCGCAAAAATAGGATGAAGTATAATATTATAGCGTTCAGATTCTTTAGCCCTGACTTCATCTTTAACTTGCAGGAAGGCTCTGCCATTATCTGGTTTGAGGATATAATATGGATTTAGTATTGTTCTCATTATGTATTGAATATGTGTGAATAATTAAAAATTTTATTTGCAGGATGACAAATTTGCCATCCTGCATTTATTCGCATCTTGCGAGTTTTATTTTCTTGTTTTAAGTATGGGTTTGGCAACTCTGCGTTTTGTTGCACGAACTGCACCCCATTGCTGATGAAAATTCATCACTCTCAAGAGCTTGGTCTGGTTTTGTAAGGCTTCCACTACAAATAGAAGACATAGTACCACCTTTAATCTCAGACATTTCACTAGCTAACAAATTTGAAGCTTCTTTTTGAAGTGTCAAATTTTCATTGTGCACATCTTTATCCATGACATTTATTTTTTTTATGTTTTACCTACTCATAAGCTTTTCAGTTTCCGCTCCTTTGAACAGTCTGGTCTGTGGGATTATTGTCGACTTTAATCTTTTAGGTTTCTAAATATATATTTCGGAAACCCCATTCAACATAACATAAAGTCCGATGCTTAAAATATCATATAATCATCTTTCCTGTGGCAATCCAGCCTTCACTTTCTATCCTGATAGAGATTAGACCACTATAGCCACATGGAACCTCCAATATAGTATTAATAGATGGAGAGCAGTTTATTGTATTTCCATTCTCATCGCACAGGTATATTTGGATACTCATATCCTCATTACCAGAAATCTCTATTAGACGTAATTCTTCGTCATAATATACATCAATAGGAATTCTCATAGGAGAACGATGGACTGTCGTGTTTTTATCCACGTGACCACTCTTGTAGAAATCCATATAAATCTCACGTTTTGATGCGTAAGATTGAAGGCAACCGATAAAAATAAAAACTCCGAGGAGCGATAGTAACTTTTTCATTTCATTGTTGTTTTTGATTTAACTGACATAAAATTACTACAGATAAAGTTTTCATTCAAGGGTAAAAGTTTGACAGTAAAACTTTTTATTGCAATGATATTCAGATGTTTATAGACTGGAAGGGATTATTTCCTGTGCATGGGTACCGAAAGTTTGACGGATGTAGATAGCTGGCATTATAAAGACCAATTATAAGGTCTTAGGATGAATTTAGTCCATCTATTCAATATCGCATCTACTCAAAGAGCAAAGATTGGATTATTTCTCTCTTTAGAATATGATTAAGAAATAACATATTTAAATGAAAACCAAAACATAGCAATGAAAAACAATGTTTCCCAACAGATGGATAATCCCTTATCTTTAACTCTACGATTAGTTATTGATACCCGAAAACAGAATATTATTTTTCATCGTATACCGTAGTGTCTTTGTGCTTCAATAGGAAAAACAACGAACGTGAGGATGACGATTATATGTCGATGAACTCCTATATAAGGAAAGGTACAGCCTAGAAAGAGCCAATGCATGGATGGATTCATTCCGTAGTGTTCTTGTTAGATATGACAAGACAGTATCAAGTTGGGAAGCCTGAAATTACATAGTGTTTGCTGTTATGATTTTAAGAAAATGTTAAACTTCGTATAGTATAGACAGCTTCAATATAGCCTTTTTGATACAGGCTATTTCCTGTACATTCACAATCAGGTTTGACATATTGAACTATGAAGGCAAATTATATAAAAACAGTCCATTCCAGATTTGGTAGATAGTCTGTATCAGAATGGGCAAAGTAGTAATTATATATAATCAAACTATAGTTGCTTCATAAGTTTTCTAACGTAAATCCCAATGTTAGTCTGATGTTCGTCAATATCAAGTTTCTTACGCACATCACTGCTAATATGATAATGCCTTTTCAGTTGAATATATTCACCTACTTCTTTTCCACGAAGTCCAATCGCATAAAGGCAAATGTAATTGATTTCATATTCTGTAAGCCCATGTTGCTCAAGGTATTCGATAAACTTTGGATGAGAAGCCTTAAACGCCAGACGAGTAGTGTTCATAAATTCATCCTTATCTTGGATAATTTGATCCTTCCAAGTTCCATACGGTTCTGCATATGAGGCATTATCTGCGATTCGTGAAGCCAATAATCCATTTAACATCTCGATTCTTACTTTTATAGCATCTTCGATTGGTTTGGCTAAATCTTTTTGTTTTTCCAATATTTCTTTAAGAGTTTCACTTTCATTCTCAAGTTGATGAATTTTAAGCCGAAGGTTTTCTGCAACCAAAGATTGACGCTCACATTCCAATTCAGCAGCTTGTTTTTCAAGAACAGCATTATGTTTTTCCAATGCAAGGTTTTCATTTTCTCTTTTGAGATACTCTTGTTCCAGTTGTAATCTTTTCCTTTCTTGAGCATCCAACAAACTTTTGGCTCGTCCCAGCCTATAGCGATAATAAATATATCCGGTAATAATTAGTAATATAAATACTATACACAGACTTAACCAGATAATTCTATCAAACCTCTGTTTATCCATCAAATTGTTTTTTTCCATTTCATGACGTTCTTGTGCAAATAACAAATCATGAGAAAAAATATTTTGGTGTATGGAGTCAATAGTGGTTGAAAAATTGCGATATGCCATCAATGCTCCGGCAAAATCTCCGTTTAATTCTAAAATGCCAGGTTTAATTGCCAAATACTTTAAAGATGATCTTACTTTTGAAGTGGAATCTATTGAATTTATAACACGGTTCGCATTATATGAATCTCCGATTCTACAATATGCCTCTGCTACATCCATTTTAGTTTCATCGTCAATGTTTTGCATAGATTCATAATAACGCAAAACATCAACAATATCTTCTTTATCGCCAAATTTTATTACATAGGAAAGAGCATAAGGAGCAATGATTACGTTTAGTTCGGAACTTTGTTTAATTCGTTCCTGTGCAACTGACATAACACTGTCCGCAAGATTTCTATCATTATTAAGAATACTACCGTCCAAGACATTGGCAAGACAAGATATTTCATAATCTGGGCGGTTAATGTCTCTGTATAATTTCGCAGCATCAAGATTGTTTTTTATAAAATCATCTATCTTATAAGTTGAATATTGGATGGTTGCTTGGGCAACCAAAAGATTTGCCATAGTCAGAGTATCAGATGCTTCTCTGCAATACTCTTTTCCTCTCATAAAACTTTGCATGGCTGAATCTTTATCGCCCTGATTCTGATAAATCCGACCTTGATAATAATAGGTCCGGAGCTGTTCATCAGGAGAACCATTCTCTATATAATAATCAATAGCCGGTTGAAGAATATCAAAAGTCGTCGTATCAATGCAGTTCTTGTCCAATGCCATGGACTTAAGTAACGCATATCTGGCGACTATCTCTTTACTTTTTATATTTGAAACAGGTATATTTACCAATATGGCAAGGGCAGAGTCAGGCTTAGTATTCATTAAGCCTTCTGCAATATCCATCTGCTCTAAAATAGATGTATATCTGTCACAGGCAGCTAACACCACAAAAAGCATCAGAGTAATGATGAAATTTTGAAATTTATGTATAAACATTGTCTTTTGTATTAAATATCGTGTTATTTTTTATATCCATCATTAAAACGATATAATCAGCAATGGTGTAAATTGGATTGCAAAGTTAGCAAAAGTCTCTTTATTTCGGCACATTATCTCAGAAAAGCTTTAACTACATGACCATTAATATATGGTTATTTATATGGATTATTTTAAGATAAGGGGTGCGCAAGAGTCTTTATGTAATGTACTTTGCACATCCCTTACTAATAATGTTCATAGAATAAATCCCCTTTATATTTCCCTTTTTCATGTGTTTCAGCATAAATAATGATACTGCGTTCAGAAAAGGGATATTGTATGGATTCAATGTTCATTACATCGTGTTGCGTATCCGTATATGCTTTGGTGGTACGTTCCGTACAATTTCTGTAACCGGCTTGATTTCCTGACCATTCTTTTCTTTTCCAACGGCCTCTGGTGTGGGCGGCGCAAGCTCCAGCTGTATCTTGCGGTCGAGTGCGGCAAGCTTGGACTTCAGCTGTTTCAGTTCGTCCTCCTTTTTCCATTTCTTGCCCGCTATCGCTTGGAGCTGCGGAATTTCCTGTTCCAGCACCTCGTTTTTCTTTTTATACTGGTCGATGATGCCCGGTATCTTCTCCAGAGCGTTCAGGAAGTTCGTGGCGGCGGCATGCGTGTCAGCCATCGCCAGATGCCCGTTATTGTAGTTGTACCTGTAATTGCCCGCCACCACGAAACGGTTGTCGGTGAACTCCAGCCCGTCCCTTAGTGTCGGCTCGCTGACCACCTCGATGGGGAAGCCGTACAGTTCTCCGATGCGCTTGTACTGCCCTCCGGTCGCGGTATTCTTCGCAATCTCCTGCAGCCGCTTGCCGATTTCCTTTTCGTCGGTGGAATCCAGACCGTCAATCTTCAGCAGGTTCAGCCGGTTGCCCTCCTTGTCCGTCTGTGCGGCGGCGGTGAATTTCTCCCAGTCCTCCGTCATGGCGGCTATGGCGGCTTGGTTGTTCCTCAGTTCCCCGGTCTTACCTTCCAGTTTCAGCTCCGACTCGCGCTTGCCCTTGTTGAACGACTTGCGCTCTCCCTCCAGCGAGGCGATGCGTTTCTCCAGCTTCGCCTTGTCAAGCAGGTCGGTGTTCCCTGACAGGATAGCCATGTACTCCGAGAAGTTCATGCCCGATTTCTCGTCCATCGCCCCCTCGTCGATGGTACGTGCACCCATCGCGCCGCTTTTCAGCTGCGAGATGAACGTCTGCTTGCAGTGCAGCAGGTTGAACTTGTACGAGTCCAGCGACTTCTCCACCGCGTAGATGATTACGTCCACCTTGTTGTCGGCATACAGCTTCGCTATCTCGTTGCCCTTTCTCACCGCCCGACCGTCGCGCTGGGCGAGGTCGGACGGTCGCCACGGCGTATCGAGGTGGTGGATTGCCACCGCCCTGCGCTGGGCGTTCACGCCCGTACCGAGCATCGAGGTCGAGCCGAACAGCACGCGCACATATCCCTCGTTCATCGCCTCTATCACCGCTTTCCTTGACTTCTCGCTCTTGCACTCCTGAATGAAGCGGATTTCATGGGCGGGTATGCCGTAGTCCTCCACCAGTTTGCGCTTGATTTCGGTATATACGCTCCACCCGCCCGGCTGGTAGGTACCCAAGTCGGAGAATACGAACTGCGTGCCGAGCTGCTCGTCATACTTCCGGTAATATTCCGCAATCGTCCTCGCACAGTGGCTTGCCTTGTTGTCCGGGTGGTCTTCATATTCCGGGTCTATCATGCGCATGTCCAGCGCCATCTTCCGCGCGTAGTCCGTGGCGATGAGCATCTTCGCCTTCTCCTCCGTTTCCGACAGCTTTCCGCGTCCCAGCAGCGTGGCATCGCCCGTCTGGGCGAATTTCATCAGTTGCTTGATGAAATACTCTTGGTCGGGTGTGGGCGGTATGTGGTGCAGCACCTCGTTCTTGTCCGGCCTGTCCACGCCCACGTCCTCCGCCGTGCGGTAGTCCGTTATCTCGTTGTAGAACGCCGCCAGCTCCGGCACCTTGATGAAGTAGCGGAAGCGTTCCTTCTGCACGATGTTGTTCGTCACGTTGAACTCGAAGTCCGTCGTCTTCTTGGCGAATATCGCCGCCCATGCGTCGAAACAACGGATGTCCTGCCTCTCCAGCTCCTTCGGACGCAGGTACTTGAACAGCAGGTACAGCTCCGTCAGCGAGTTGCTGATGGTCGTGCCCG
>OBWB01000725.1_pt1 | contig 15646 bp, 6 predicted proteins | sample 1476261 | NCBI WGS metagenome assembly OBWB01 (sample SAMEA2580038, study PRJEB22360) | human gut metagenome | biome: human gut; feature: human-associated habitat; material: faeces | place: Denmark | collected 2008/2010 | reverse complement strand
ATGGGATTTAGGAACGCCCCCCGCGGGGGCCTCTACGGCTACACAAGCCAATACCGCCAACACGGTTACTCCTAAAGAAAAACAAGTTTCCATCTTTTGTTCTAATTCGTACTTTTACAAAAACAACGGTTCGGCAGGCGGTGCGATAGCCGTAAGCAACTCTACAAATAATAATGCCGTCAAACTTCGAATCGAAAGTTGTACGTTTGCCGAAAATTCAGGACGAGGCGGAGCTATCTCCCTTGAAAATAAAAAAACAGCGATCAATGACTATCAGTTGATAAATTCCACGATCTATAAAAACAGTTCTCCAAACGACGCCGGAGCAATCATGTTGCTTGCCGGTCAAACAAGAGAAACATTCGATCTGATCAACTGTACCATCACTGAAAATACGACAACCGGGAACGCAGGACATGGGGCAGGAATCCGGTTCTATAACGACGATTCGTCAACCAGCCAGACCGTATTGAAAAGAATACTGAACTGTATTATCGAAAACAACTATGCGACAAACAACGGCAGCAGAAATCAGAATTCCGATCTGTCGTTCCGTCATACGCCCGAAGCCACCTACTTAATCATTAAAAACTCTTTCATAGGAAGCGACGGGAACAATAATATCAACGTAAAATATTACATGGAAGACAACCTCTTCAACTATTTTTCGGCAGTAGAATCCCTTGCCGAATTCGAAGGATCTACTTCCGATCAGATTCAGGCCGAAAAATGTATTCCGGTACTAAGTTCTTCTCTCGCTTCTAATTACGGAAATCCCCAATGGTTACAAGAAGTCGGCATAACCACCGATCAAAAAGGGAAAACAAGACCGTTTACCAATAACCGATGCACTATCGGTTCTGTCGAAGTAGTCTCTACTCTAAACCCGGGAACAAAGCCCGAAGGAACACCGATATACCCAAGTTATGATAATCTGGTAATGGCAGGTTATCAAGGATGGTTTTCTGTAAAAGGTGATGACTCCGGAAACAACGGATATGTTCACTGCGGCCGTGACGGAAAATTCGAACCGGGATATGCCGGAATAGAATTTTGGCCCGACATGACCGAATACACAAAAAAATATCCGGTCGATTTCGTTTACCCCGACAATAGCCAGGCCTATTTTTTCAGTTCTTCCGATGAAGAGACTGTCGATCTGCACTTCAAATGGATGCAACAATACGGAATCGATGGCGTTTTCATTCAGAGATTCATATCTTCCATAACAAGTCAAGCAATAGGAAAAGTTTTGAAACATGCCGTAAAAGCAGCAAAAAAATATAATCGAGCCTTTTCGATTATGTATGATTGCAGCGGACTATCTACTGAGGCAGATATCTATAAAGTATTAAATGACTGGAAAATCATCAATGCTAAATACCGTCTTTCCGATCCGTCTGTATGTCCTACCTATCTTCACCATAACGGAAAACCGATGATTGCATTATGGGGTATCGGTTTACAAGGCAAGGGCAGTACTCCCGCCCAGTTTAAAACAATGATGGACAATCTGCAAGATTTAGACGGGGCTAAACAGAAATTTTCCTACTTACTGGGATCATCTTATCAGTGGAGAACCGGAGGAGGCGACGCCTATCCCGACACGAAAGATCTGGTCGAAGTATTAAAAACAGCAGATATTATTTCTCCTTGGTCGGTCGGACGTTACAACTCTATAGCAGGATTCATGGACCGTGTGGAAAAATTCCTGAAAACCGATATTTTATGGTGTAGAATGAATAATGTAGGATATGCCCCGGTAGTTTTTCCGGGATTCTCATGGAGAAACTTAAAAAATCTGACCGCAGATAAATATGATGAAATACCTCGCCTGAAAGGCGATTTCTTATGGAGACAGATTGCCGAAGCAAAAAAAGCCGGAGCCAAGATGATCTATGTAGCCATGTTCGACGAACTGGATGAAGGGACCTGTATTTTCAAATGTGCAAACAGTAAAAATACACCGATATTCGCAACTTCATCAGACCCTCAAGGTAAATTCTTGGGAATCGACGATGATCTGCCCACCGATTACTATCTGTTCTTAGCCGGACAGGCCGGCGAATGGCTGAAAGGGAATGCAGAATACGGCGATACCAAACCTTCCTACAAACCGATGGGAATGGGACATACAAAAATAGAATCTCCGATAACGATAACTTATGCAAATAATATCCTCTCAATCAAAGCCGTTCGAACCGGAAAAATAATTGTACGAATCTATAATACACAAGGGAATTTAATAGGCACATTAAAAAATAAAGAACAAAATATACCTTTCAATAAAACAATTAATATATCCGCTTTTCCTAAAGGCATATATATTATACAAACTATCCTCGAAGGAAAAACATACACCACAAAAATTCAAAAATAAAAGATTTCACAAGCCATTTAATATAAAAATGAAGTACCCCCTAAAAGTAGATAAAAAACTTTTAGGGGGTACTTCATTAAAAACACTCGACCTATTCTGTATCACCATATAAATATAAATTCTCGGTTTAATATATCTTTTTATTACTGGAATCAATAATCGTTCCCCCAATATAGGTCTCTTTTTTATAATAATATTGTTTATCACTAATTCACAGGTATTTATATTATTAACATAGTAGTCCTAAAATTATAATTCTCATATCAGGAATATTAAAATCAATTTAATAAGAATTTAATACAGTTTGTAACAATGTAGTTGAGCATTTTTAATATCACCAAATTTCTTTTGTAACAAGTTTTAAGAAGAGCCTGATCTAAATTACCGAAAAACTTAGCTTCTTCTTGAAAATACAGAATTCACAATATTCATTAACTCTAAATTTCTACTTATGAGAACTTCTACAAAATTGTGGGCAACAGCCTTACTTTTTTCGTTTTCAGCTTTTTCTTTGAGTGCAAAAGACCTTTATGTTGCGTCTGCTGAGAATGGCGGAGCTGCCGAGAATGATGGTTTAACTCCTGAAACTCCGGTAGCTTATTTAAGCCAATTGAATAGCGTAATTGAAGCAGGAGATGTAATTCATGTAAATGGGATGATCATGATGTCTCAAGACCCTAATCAAAAACCCGATAGAACAAGTGGCTATGTACATCAACAAGCCGGAGCAAAAGGACACCAAGGATTTGTAATTATGGGTGGCGCATGGCAAAATATCTCGATGATCGGTGAAGGCCTGCAATCCGGTTTCGATTCGGAACACAAAGGTCGTCTGTTCCGCTTGAACGGAGGAGGTAATCTTACTTTTAAAAATCTTACTTTCCAAAATGGTCGGGATCTGATCAACGATGGGGGAAACGGTTTCTGGATCGGAGGTAACTTAGTTGCTACATTCGAAGATTGCAAATTTATGTTCAATACCGTAGCTCACGCAAACCCCGATTCACCTACAGATTATGCAGATTCCAATGGCCGAGGCGGAGCTATTCACAAAAATGAAATTGGGGATGTGAACCTATACAATTGTACGTTTACAGGAAACGAAAACCGGGAAGGTAATGCAATAAATTGGTGCGGAGGAAAACTTGTTGCCGTAGGTTGTTCTTTCATGGGAAATACGACCAAAATCAATGGTACGGGTGGTGCTATCAAGTTTTGGTGTTTAGTGGCCGGTAAACCGATTCAAGCAACTATCGAACATTGTCTGTTTATGGGAAACAGTTCTGGCAACGGTGGCGCTATTGCCATAAATGAAACTGCCGACAGAGATGATGCAGGTAACGATATTACTATCAAGGATTGTTCGTTTATCGCCAACTCTGCAACTATGTGTGGGGGGCTACTAATCAACAATATAGCTCCCAAAAATACTAGTAAAGTAAAAGTCTTAAATTCTACTTTTGCTTATAACCAGGCAATCAACGACGGTGCTGCAATTAATTTAAGAGCAGCATCTAAAAATAGCGAATTTACGATGGTAAATTGTACGGTAGTAGACAATATCACTCAAGGTAACGGTGGACATGGTGCCGGTCTTTTAATTACGAACGATGCCACTAATCCGAAGACAAATTGTACTAAACGCATTTATAATTGTCTTTTCCAAGGGAACTATGCTGTTGACGGTGGTAAAATGACAACTTCCGATTTGACCTTAAGAGATGCGATGGCTGAAGGAGAATTTGAAGCATACAATACTTATTTCGGCAGACTGACCAACAATCCTATTCTTGATGGAGCAGCTATAAATTGCACGGTAAATTATATGCCGGGAAGTACAAAAGACATGGATTGGGATATACATAACGCCTCCGGTTTGTCGGATGACGCCTCTATTTACGCTCCCAAAAGATATATAGTTCCTTTTATAGATGAAAATGCTCCCGGACTTACTTTTGGTAACGCTGAATATCTGACACAATTCGGTATCACAACAGACCAAATGGGTAATCCTCGTAAAATTACCGGAAATTCTTGTGCCGTAGGATCTCTCGAAATGACGGAAGCGGAAATGGATGCCGATTCCAAACCATGGGATCCTACTCTTACCAGTATCGCAAACACGACCGAAGACAAAAATCAAATCGAAATCTATGTCCGTAATGGAGAGATCGTTGTCGGAACAGGAAATAACGATGCAAACATTCAGTTATATAATATGAACGGAAGTATATTAAAAGCAACAACCGGCAGCATGGAAATAACCGGTATCAACAGCGGATTCTATATTGTAAAAGCTGTTTTAAATAATCAAATATCAGTAAAGAAAATCTGGATAAAATAATAAACACAATGATAAGATATAAAGTCGTTAGAATGGTCTAACGACTTTATATCTCTATGAACCTCGATTATACAATATCACACACTAATACAAATTTTAAATTTTTATTTATGGAAATACCTAAAAAAACTACATGGAGAAATACGGTGACGTATTTCTTTCGATGGACATCTTGTTTCCGTATTGCTTGGATAGTGGGACTGTTCCTCTGCGTACAGCTACTCCACGCCCAGAACTCTGAAATAAAGATTTCCGGATCTGTTCTCGATGCTTCCGGAGAACCTGTTACGGGTGCAAACGTATCTGTTGTCGGGTCCTCCAAAGGAACGATGACCGATTACAAAGGAAACTTTACTCTAAGTGTTCCGCCCAAATCGACCTTACGGGTAAGTTTTATAGGCTTTGAGCCTCAAACAATCAGAATCGGAGATAAAACCAATTTCCGGATTACGTTAAAAGAGAACTCTAAAGCATTGAACGAAGTCGTCGTAACGGCTCTCGGTATCACCCGTGATGCAAAATCCTTGTCGTATGCCCGACAAACAGTAAATACGGAATCGATGAGCGATGTGCGAGCTTCGAACATGCTGGATATGCTCTCCGGTAAAGTCGCAGGCCTTCAGGTAATCGGAAATGGCGGACCATTGGCATCTACACGTGTAGTTATCCGTGGTAACGGCTCTTTGTCCGGGAATAACCAACCGTTATACGTTATCGACGGTGTACCCATTATGAACGATATGGGAGAAAGCGGTGACCTCGATTACGGGAACCCGGCCAACAGTATCAGCCCGGATGAAATCGAAAGTATAGAAGTGCTGAAAGGGGCAAATGCTTCAGCTCTATACGGATCGGACGGTGCGAACGGGGTTATTTTGATTACGACCAAGAAAGCAACTCGCAAAACCGGATTAGGTGTCAGCTATAACTTCAATATGATGTTCAGTACCCTGATGCAATATCCTACTTATCAGAATATATACGGAGCCGGACAAAATGTGGGTTTCGAACGGGGATGGAATTATTATTCGGCATCAGGTAACGGTTATACATTTGATCCTAACTTACCTTACGGTATTTTCAATCCCAATATGGCCGGGCAAGATCAACGCTGTTGGGGACTCCCGATGTTGGGATTCGATGTAGTGGGACGTAACGGACAAGTCAAACAATATTCTCCCGCTAAAGAAACGATCGAAAATATGTATCAAGTAGGTAAAGCTATTACCAACAGCGTATCTTTTGATAAAGTAATGGATAATGGAAGTTTCCGTTTCTCTTATACCAATATCCATGCCGATGACATCTTGAAAAATTTCAACAATTTAGATCGTCACAACTTCAACTTGAACTCTACTGCTAAATTTACGAATTTCTTAAGTATGGATTTAGGTGCTCGTTACGTATATGAACATGCCGACAATCGTGGATTCCGGGGAAGTTCGAACCGTAACCCATTATGGGTAATTGCCAACCTGCCTCGTGACGCGACAATGGACGAATTGATTCCTTGGAAAAACCCGGATGGAACGGCAAAAACACAACGGGGATTCAACAACCCATTCTGGTTGTTAAACGAGCTTTCCAATGAAGACTATAAACACTGGTTTATGGGTAACGTTACATTGAATGTAACTTTTACCAACTATTTAAAGTTGAGATTACGTGCCGCTACCGATATGCAAACTTATCGGGCATGGGCATTCACCAACTACAACTCTCCGTGGGATACCGATGGAGAATATAACGTACGTAACCGAATTGCGATGAACAATAACTATGAAGGCCTATTGATGTATAACCAACGTTTCGGGGATGTAAGTATCAATGCCAACGTAGGTATATCGCATCAACAGATAAAATCGGAACAGACCGATTCTAAAGTCAATCAGTTATTGAAAGCCGATTTTATGAGTCTTGCTAATAATGCGGGAAATCCGACTACCAGCGAAGGGGAAAGCAACAAATGGAAAGAAGCTATCTTCGGAATGCTTTCCGTAGGATATAAAGGTGCATACTTAGACCTTACAGCACGTAACGAATGGTCTTCAGCCCTACCGATCGACAATTGTTCCTACTTTTACTATTCTGCCGGTGCAGGTCTTGTGTTTACCGATATGATCGAAATAGATAAAAATATTCTTTCATTCGCCAAATTACGCGGATCGTATGCTCAGGTAGGTAACGATACCGGATTTGATAACCTGCGCAACGGATATACATATGGAGGCTTGTTTAATGGAATTGCTTACTATAATGGAGAATCGCTCCGGAAAAACCCGAATCTGAAACCTGAAAAGACTCTTTCGGGAGAAGTCGGAGTAGACTTGCGTTTCTTGGACAGCCGTCTGTCGATAGACTATACTTATTATAATAAGCGGACAAAAGATCAGATCATACGTGGAGACATCTCTCCGGTTTCAGGCTATTCTCAAATGATGTATAACGCCGGTGAGGTTAAAAACTGGGGACACGAATTAACGGTTACCGCAATTCCGGTACAAACCAAATTAGTAACCTGGACCACAACATTCAACTGGGCAAAAAATAAATCTGAAATTGTTTCCCTTATCGATGGAATGGACCGCTATGAATTAGGAAGCGGCGTAAATGGAGTGAAGCTATACGCCGTAGTGGGAGAACCCTACGGAACTCTGTATGGAAATGACTACAAACGGGATGAAGCCGGACGTATCTGTGTACAGAAAGACGGTCGTCCTAAATATGTATCAGACCAAGTATTGGCAAACGTCCAACCGGATTGGATCGGAGGATGGAGAAACTCGGTTCGGGTATGGGACTTCGACTTCAACTTGATGATCGACTTTAAAAAAGGAGGAAATTTCCTTTCCCGTACAGCTTGGCAAGGTGCTATCGATGGGCAAACCGTACAATCGCTCGAAGGACGTGAGGATTTCTTAATGTCGAAACGTATTCTCGGAGAAACCAGCAATGAAATGCAAGGTGTTATGGACGTTGCAAATACCGTATTGCCGGGAGCCGATTTAGTAGAAAATTTAGTCGTTTATCCTGATTGGGAACGTCCCAAAGGAATACATTTGGAAAATTCCGTTTATGATGAATCCGAAGGTGCCGGATGGGCAGGAAGAATGAACACGTCCTGGGTCAGCCCGGTTACACATTGGACTCATAACAACACGTCAAGTATGAAACGCTACATCTATGATGCCAGCTATATCAAACTGAGAGAGATCAGCATCGGTTATACGATTCCGAAAAAATGGTTACAAAAGACACCGTTGAAAAATGTTCGGATATCGGCAGTTGGTCGTAACGTTGCTATACTGTTCCAAAATACACCGAAAGGAATTGATCCGGAAGCAACCCGTACCACCGGAAATGCTCAAGGATTTGAAGAAGGATATGCACAACCTTCCGCAACTTATGGTTTCGATATTAAAGTATCATTTTAATATATATTATAGTATATGAAAAAAACAGCCTATATATGTCTTCTCGTTTTTATCGGAAGTCTGTTCGGATGCGTCGATAAATTTGAAGAAGTTAATACAAACGGTAACAAGATGTATGAAGCGGAACTGCCGAACATCTTCGCCGGAACAGTCTATCGGACGATGAATACGGTAGCCGAATTTAATTTCATGAATGGAAACTTGTTCGCTCGCTATCTGGTATTGGGTTTCAGAACAACTCCCTCTCAGGATGACGGGAACGGTTATTTCAGAAAATTCTATATTGATATCTTACGCGATTTGAATGATTGCGAATTACAATATGAAGGAAAAGAAGGTTTTGAAAACCGTTTGGCAATTGCCAAGACATGGAAAGCGTATGTATATTATGTTATGGTTTCTATGTACGGAGGTATTCCTATGAGCGATGCCATATTGACCGATTCTTCTAATAAACGAGATTTCAAATACGATACAGAGCTCGAGGTTTATACGAATATCTTGAAACTGTTGGATGATGCCGTGAATCTATATGATCCGGAGACTCCTTATACAGCAGACGTACTGATGCAAGATCCGGTATTCGGAACAACGACAAATACTGCTACGGCATTGGCAAATATCGCCAAATGGAGAAAGTTCGCCAATACGTTACGCTTAAGTATTGCCATGCAGTCACAAAATGTCAGCATGGATCTGGCGAGAGAAAATGCTGCTAAAGCCATGGAACATGAGGACTGGCTGATTGCCTCGGTGGACGAGATCGTACAACCTCAATGGGGTACCGACCGTAGTGCAGATCGCTCATACTATTGGGATCGTCTGTTAAAGCCATTAGAAACGGGAACATTGAGTGATTCTACATTTCCGGCATTGGCAGAATACTTAGCGATTTATCTGTTTACATTCAACGATCCCCGTATCGAAGCTTTTGTAGAAAAGTCGAATGCTCGTGGTACGGCAGCCGACAATCAGTTCCAAGCTCGGGATACGATTACACGGCCTCACGTATGTGGTGTGTTAGATTGTCCGGATTGGCTTAATCATACCATGGATGGGATGAATGATTTCCGTCGGGATTCGATAGTCGTAGGCCACTCGGTACCTTATGTGCCCATGCGAGAACAAGTTAGAATGCCGGACGGTTGGGAAGCTGCTTACAAACCGGGAAGTACCACCGAACGAACAACAGACCCGTTAAATACAAGAAGTGTTTATAACCCTTCTTATGTTAAAGAAGAATTTATCAAGATCGACGCCAAGTTCCGTATCTTAAATTGGGCAGATGCCTGCTTCTTGAAAGCCGAAGCTAAAGTATTGTTCGGATTAGGCAGCAAGAGCGCTCAAGAATATTACGAAGACGGTATTCGTGCCTCATTTGCCCAATATGATATTTCCGGAGTTGAAGAATATTTGGCACAAGACGGTGTCAAATGGGGTACGGATAAAATCGGATTCAAGGATAGCCGTGGATTATACCAAGCTAAAATTATGGGTTCTAACGGACAGGAAGGACAATTGGAACAAATTTATAAACAACGCCATTTCGCAGACTTCTTTAACGGAATCGAAGGATGGAACTTAGAACGCCGTACACGAGCTTTCGGTTGGCCTCCATTCATCTCCGGAGGTGCATCTTCGAATGTAGACGGTTTGAATACAATGTATAACTTCTGGACAGAACGTATGATCTACCCGTTGACTGAAACCTATCAAAATAAAACCGAATACTACAAAGCTGTGGATAATCTGCAAAAAGCAAGTCCGTATGCCCGCCCGGACAGATGGGGAGACAATATATGGACCAGTTTGGACTTCGCTAAAAAAGATCCGGCACTCGATACGGCAGACGAGTTGTATTTGGGTAATAAAGTGATCTTCTTCCGTGCCGAATATTTCGAACACCTGTATGGAACAACTTATGAAGAAATGGTGGAGTATGCAAAAAGAGTATCCGGAGAAACAAATGAAGAAAAAGCTTTGATCAAAGCGCTGGATTATGAAGTTGTATCCGTACTTAAGAGTGGATATTTAATAGACTAATTTAACATTTACAGTAAATATAGAATTACATGAAAGTAAATAGAATCTTAATATACAGTCTGTTATTGGCAGGCATAACAATTACTTCCTGTAAAGATGACAATCCTTCGATAGATGATTATTGGTTGAACTATGAAATCGAGGAGGTAAAAGTAACACAGGATATCCCGGTAGGGGTATATCTCTACAATCCGCAAAATGCACTTGAAACGAATGTAGATCAATGGACCCGTATCACTGAAGAACAGGATGTCGCTGCTGGTAAACTCGGACCAAATACGAAGCCTTGGTATGACCTTCCTGAAGCTCTGGAAGCTGGTAAATATCATTTGGCGGCAGATACGATCGGAGCCCGGGCTATGCAAAAAATCATAGAATGGTGTCACTATGGTCGCATCGATTTTATGGTCCTTCCCGGAATCAACGAAAATGCCAACGACATCTATCCGTTAAATATCGGACGAGATACCGCATTTATCGATATGGTACGCGGATTGAACGATACACTGCCTAAAGTAGAGTTGAACGGAGTGAAATTTGCCTTGATGGTCAACATGAACAGTATGTGTTCTGATTTGAACAATAACAAATTAGTGGAAAATGTCGATCCTACGAGAAAAACATATCCGGTTATAGATACAATTCCGGATATAAATAATCCAGGAATGGACATCGTCGTGACAACACGTGTCGATACATTGATTAAACGATCAGACCGTATTTGTAGTTACTTTAAACGTATTTCCGATTATTTCTCAGACCCAAATTACTACCATACAGGAGGACGCCCTGTCGTCGTAATAGCAGATGCTAACAAATTATACACTCAGGATTCTTATCGTATGTACACGGCCATTCGGGATACAGTGCGTAAACATACCGGAAAAGAGATGTATCTTATTGCTCAACAAGGAGCGTGGACTCCGCCTGAAAGGTTCCATTATTTCTATTTATCAGGAAAAGTCGATGCCGTAACTATGAAAAATATGTGTGCAGTCGGAGGTGCTCAATTTGAACGGGTTATACTGTTCGACCAATTTGTAAACGAAAACTACAAATATAACAAGGAAGTGTTCTGGTCAAGATACAATATAGATTTCATTCCGTCTGCATCTCCGGGCTATTCACAATATGTAGCGACCGAGAATAACTCCAATTATCCATGGATGCCTAAAACGCAGGAACGGTTCTGGACAATGTGTAATGTCGCCAAAATGAATCTCGGAACAAATCCGATGGTATTGATCGACTCATTTAATGACTGGGCATTCGATTCATGCATAGAGCCGACTGACCCGTCGTATGGAAAAGGTTATGGACTTCTATATCTCGATATGGTAAAAGATCAATTTAAAGTAAAATAACAATCTACTTGAATAAAAAGAGGTGCTTTTATGTGCCTCTTTTTATTCCTCTTATGCAAATTCTGTTTTTCGGACTGAGCAAATAGAACAATCGAAAAATTTTCGCAAATAGTCTCGAAAGAGTAAAATTATACATAATACACATAAAAAAATAGATATGAAACACATCTTACGACACATCTTTATTGCCTTGTTGGGGATGTATTCTTTAACTTCCTATGCTGAAGTTAAGGAATCGACGAATAACTGGTATGTGGGCAATACACAGCCGGGAGATTGGATTCAGTACAAAAAAGTATGGTTATCGGCTGGTCACTACCGTTTCACCGGTCGCATAGTGGGAAATGGTGAAGGCCAGACCGTACATTTGGAAATTAACGGAGGTACGTTGAAAAACGGAGTAGAAGCACCGTACAATTACACCAACACATTTGATCTGGCACATTTAGGCCACAAACAGTTGGAAGAAGGTTATTATGATTTGAAATTAGTATTCGAAACCGGAAATGTCAATTGTGATATGGTTTTTATTCGCAAAGATGACAATACTTCTGACAATGTCCTTGATACGGATATTGATTTCGAAAACAACTGGAACGACGGAATGCACACTTTTGCTATCGGTGGCCATGCAGGAACTACCCGGGAATTGGCAAAAGGCGGTGACAGCGGCGATGATGCGACATGGACTTCAGCAGCTCCGGAAAAGGCTCAATACAGCCGCAATCAGGTTATCTCATGGAACAAACAGTCGATCTATAATTTCAATTTAGGCTATACACAAGAAGCTGCAGATATCTATATTTCGGAAATGGTTGAATCGAAAGTCGAAGTAATTTTCGCTCATGGGCGAGGAGAACCAGATGGAGGTGCCGAAGAATATGATATTGAAGACCGTGGATATGCTACCGGACCCGGAGGCTTACCTTGCGCAGGTTTAAAATACATGGTAGAAGCAATAAAAAGAAACCCGAACGCTCGGGATAATATCAAAATCGCCTATTTTATAGATAATGCTCCTTTCCCATTGGCAGTAGAAAAATACTTGGGAGAAAAATTCGATGTAGCAAACCCCGAACACCAAAAATTCGTATATGAATATGCCATAAAGAAATGGTATGAAACCGTACCTCGGGAAATGCTATTCTTTACTACTCCGGATGAACTCAGCGATAGAGATTCATTTCAAGAAGGTGCAGGTGTAAAATGTGTACCGATGCAATGGTGGAGTGCCGATGCCAATATGGAACAGTACCAATATAGTAGCAAACAATGGTCGGAATTTTTCTTATATATCAAGCAACGGATGAAAGAAGATTTCGACCTCGTTCCGGCATTTATCCTTGCCGATAACTTCTTAAACAAAGGTGATGCTAAAATGAAGTACATTGCTTGGGGATTACAAGGTTGGTTCGGATGGGCAGATATGGAAAACCGTTGCCAGATCGTAACGCACCGTGATGCCAGAAAATTCGCTTTTGCTTTCAACGGTGGTCGCCAACCGATGATGAACCTTGTGCATACCAACTGGAATCCGGAAACTAATGAAGGTACATGGGTAAAAAACGGAATGCTTTACAATAGCTGGAAACCGGAATTCGATACACACGTCAGTTCTCTTTTGGAAGATGGTGAAACTCCTCGTATTCGACACATCTTTGAAGAGGGTCATGAAGTAGGAGCAAAATGGATCGTATTGGAAGCCTGGAGCGACTGGCGGGAAGGTTCGGTATGGCATCGAAGCGACCATCCGGAACACCGGTTCCCGAACCAATATATGAACCTCGTACGCGAATTTGCGGATAGAGAATCAAAATCTATCATATTGGAAGCTGAAGGATGCGATGAATATCATAGTGCACAACCGGGAAACGCCGGAGGAAGTTACCGTCTCGCCTGGTATAAAGAATCGGAAAAAGATAAAGACTATTTTGATGCCAACTTAGAAGTAGACCTGAGCATATTCCGTCCGCTTCATCATTTATCGGAATTAAGCAAACAATATATAGAAGGCCTTGATAAACCGGCTAACAGTATTGCTGCCGGTCTGAGAGATGTATGGATGGTATGTGGAAGTGATATTTATTGTAATGAAATCGACGGACATCCGATAAAAAACTGGAAACCAGCAAGCCAATATATGGCTACAAAAAAAATATCTTTCGGAAGCAATACCGTTTGGGCACTTTCCGCTTCAGGAAAACCATATTGCGCAGCATTACCGGGTAACCAACCTTGTGAAGTATCAAACGGATGGTCTGATAAATCTGATCCTAATATCAAAATTGTCGATATAGCAGCAACGATGTCTATGGTATGGGGTATAGATGACCAAAATAACGTATATTACCGCAACCATTCGGGAAGCAAGCCTTGGACAAAAGTTCCGGGAGAACTCACCTCAATAACTGCCGATGTCAATTCGGTATGGGGTTTCAACCCGCAAGGAGAAATCGTTCGTATGTCTGCACAACGCAAAAGCGGGTGGGAAGTCATCAAGAATCCATACAAAATCATCAAATTAAGCGCCGGAAATGAAGAAGTCTGGGGTATAACCGAAGATAACAAAGTTTATCGTATGAGTGATTCGGGATTCGGAGAATGGCAATATGTTAATGAAGGATTTAAAGATGTCAGTGTTGGTGTAGATTATGCTTGGTTATTAGACGTTGACGGATACCCATGGAAATACGAAATGAGCGGATTCCAAGACATTACAGCATTCCAGATAAATCCGATTTATACAAGCGTTACACCGGTAGAAGTAAAAGCATCTGTAAATGTAGCTCCGAACCCGTTTAAAGATCGCATCAAAGTAACAGTAAATGCTTACAATGAAGAAGATATTACACTTATTGTTCACGACCTGAATGGAAAAGTATTATTAACCAAAAAAGAAAGTGTTCATTCCGGTACAAATGAAATTACTATTAACGAAGCCTCACAATGGACACAAGGCGTATATATTCTTACCGTAGAATATTCTGCCGGTCCTGAGAAAATAAAAATAATAAAATCAAGATAATTATTTTCTCTCATGTTTTCCATGTATCTCCTTGTCTGGTGCAATATTCCGGACAAGGAGATTTTTTATGGGATGTAACAGACAGGATATGATATGCTCTTTATGACACACCCTTGCCTCTCTCCAGAGGGGAATTTTTGTTGATGCTTCCAAAGATGCTATAGTCTGTAAATAAATATGTTATATCTCTCCCGGGAAAAGACTCAATTATCATATTCATAGGGATAGTCTCCCCTCTTAAGAAAGGATTAAGGGGCTATAAAAATACAAAGACAATTTTAAACAGATTACTAAAAAAGATGAAATAAAAATATGTATTTAAATCCGAAAAAGAATGCAAAAGAGAAAATTTACTCGCTATTTATCTTTCTTCTCTATTCTGAATATACTAAACAACAATCCTCCCAAAATTGCACCATATAATGTGCTGATATAGGGAGAAGAAGAAATAGGACATGAACCTGATTCACATCCGATAAATTTCCAATACAACAATCCGGCAACACTACCTATCAAAATACCGACAGTTAGCAGAACTACACGCATACTCAATTTCATTTCATTACTTTTTATAAATTAATAAAGATAAGAATATTTTACAGATAATCGGCATAAAACAAATTCTAAAGAATAAGAGACAAAGATTATTCAAGTCACACAACTCAATATTTCCTTTCTAAAAGAAGTTTTATCTATTAAAAGATAAACTCTCTATTTCAAAAATAGAAATTCCCTTAAAACGAAGTAAAAAGAGCCAAAAAGGAAACAACATTAAACACTCCCAATATTAAAATTGAAACTGGAACTTAAAACCGGAACTACACTGTACGAACTTTCTATAAAAAACAAAATTAACAAGCATATTGTTCATCAACATCAATGCTAAAATAAAGAGTTTCCGTGCAAAGTTCAGAGGTGTAAAGGACAAGGATTTACTTCTGTTCAGGCTAACTAAAATTTATGCTTAAATTACGAATCCCTCTGATTTTTGCGTTGACCCGAATCATCTTTTTCAAGAAGACAAGAATATCTACTCCTTGATCTCCGGACAAGGGA
>OBWB01000705.1_pt1 | contig 16256 bp, 8 predicted proteins | sample 1476261 | NCBI WGS metagenome assembly OBWB01 (sample SAMEA2580038, study PRJEB22360) | human gut metagenome | biome: human gut; feature: human-associated habitat; material: faeces | place: Denmark | collected 2008/2010 | reverse complement strand
CTGAAAGTTGTGATTTGCTTTCATTTTAGTATCTTTGAAGTATCGGAAACATCAAGATACAACATTTTACGTAAGTCTGAAAGTTGTGATTTGCTTTCATTTTAGTATCTTTGAAGTATCGGAAACATCAATAACCAAATTAGATTCAAAAGAAGTACCGTTGTGATTTGCTTTCATTTTAGTATCTTTGAAGTATCGGAAACATCACGGTTGTAATCTTTCTTGTGTTCGGTATGTTGTGATTTGCTTTCATTTTAGTATCTTTGAAGTATCGGAAACATCACGGTTGTAATCTTTCTTGTGTTCGGTATGTTGTGATTTGCTTTCATTTTAGTATCTTTGAAGTATCGGAAACATCGCATATACTTGACAATATAAGCCGAACATGTTGTGATTTGCTTTCATTTTAGTATCTTTGAAGTATCGGAAACATCTTGCGAAACTTCGTCCATCCAAGAAAATTGTTGTGATTTGCTTTCATTTTAGTATCTTTGAAGTATCGGAAACATCCACGATCTTTGTAAGATTTTATTAATTAATGACTTACAAAACAAATCAGAATAAAAAAATTGATGTTATTTCCTATGAAAAATCCTGCACAATGGCAGGATTTTTCTTTTTAGAACAGTTCCAATTGTTGACCCGGAGTATTCACCGACATTGTTTTCTTACCATAGAAAAGCTCAATATTTCCGAATTGCTTATCTGTAATACACATAATTCCTACATTCCCATGCTCCGGGAGAAAAGATTTAACTCTTTTTATATGTACTTCTGCATTTTCGCTACTGGCGCAATGACGAACATAAATGGAAAATTGAAACATTGTAAAGCCATCCTTTTGCAGACTCTTCCTAAAATCTGTATATGCCTTTTTATCCTTTTTCGTTTCAGTAGGCAAATCAAATAGTACAAGTACCCACATAACACGATATTCACTAAATCGGTCCATCACATTTCCGGATAGGATATTTTACGCAATTCTCCACTAAAGCACTTATACAAAGAAGCAGTAGTCTGTCCAACAGCTATCATTAACGGACTTCGTTTTCCGGCAATATTGGTTTCCAATGTAGGAATAGTCAGTAATCGGACTTTCAACTCTTTTGTCAACTCAGCGTAATTTCCCCCTTGCCTAACTATGCTATAAACTAATCTATCTACATAGGGACGATATGGCTCCATAATATCATCTGCCAAACAATAAGCATTATAGCGGTTGTGGTGATGTATTCCCAATATAGGTAAAAGCCCACTTGCCACTAACCCACGAGCAACAACAGCACGTAAAATAGCGTAACCATAATTCAATAAATTATTAGGCGGAATACCGTCCCTGTCTCTTGTAAAGCCTTCTATCCGAAACAAGTTTTTCCAATAATAAGCTGCAGCACGAGCTTCTTGATTATCCGGATCTCCACTTCTCACATTGGCCGCCCACACTCTCATACACTTTATCTCTTCTCCGGTACACTCTTTTAACACAGCTGCCTGATTCTCTATCTTAGCTTTTACCGTCTGCTGCCAAAGTTGTTTCGACAATGGCAGAGAAGCATCCAACTGCTGCCTAAACCTCTCGTTCTGTGTAGTATTTCCATGTAGAGGAAGTAATAAACCTACCGGCATACTTTTACTGTCACATGTCAGAACAGCACAATTATTTTCAAGGAATGCCTCCAATACCCCTGAAGTGATAGTTATCTGTTTATGATCCAACACTATAACACCGATATCCTCTATCGGTTTGGACACTTCTGATACTTGTTTAAAATATTCAGGGAGAGTGTCATTATCAACAACTTCCGGCAATCTTATTATTAATTGGGCATTTCTTAGTGACAGATAAGCAGGGTTTCCAAAATAAAGTGTTTTCTTAATCATAATATACAGATTTTAGTCATTAAGTTTCTAAGAGCTGTCTAAACTTTCCAATAAAAATACTATCAGGTCATTTTTGCGTTTTCTTCCGGTCTTCTTTCCCGTTTTCACTCGTCGGATAGTCCGCTATCTTTCTCATAAAATCAGAAAAACATCCTCGAAAAGCACTCTCAAACCCGACCCGAGCAAAATTGAGACAGGCTCTAAGGAATTCCTTATAAATAATCTACTTTTAATATTCTCCTACTGAGACAATCTGCCCTATATGATTTACTCGGACTTTAACTATACCATCTAACTCATTGGGCCTTCGAATACGTTTCCATGTAATTTCTTTTAAAAACTTATCATCAACAACCTTAGTTTCCAGATGATGTCTAAACATATAATCTTTTTCCGTAATCTTCTGTACCCTAAACAAATTAGGACTGATCACCGCATAATTTTCAGGATTCAACAAATCCACTTCTTTCGGGTCGAATCCGGTTTTCTCATTAGGGAACACAAAATACTCGTTCTGTTTCATCGTAAACATAAACTGCCAGCCCTCACTTTTGTTATAATTCTTATCTATGACAGGCAAACCTAAATTCACCCGTGTGACAGCTTCAAAGAAAGAAACCACGACTTCGTCAAGTTCATACACAGGATTACCTTCATTATCAAGCATCTCTTGTCCTGTCTTATCTAAAACAGGTTTTCGATAAATAGCCACGTGATGATTATTGCCTGTATTCACAAAATCCACAGGGATTTTCTTTCCTGTTTCATCTAAAATCAGATTTCCGTTTTTATCTTTCTTGCCATGCAATGATTGCACTTTATTAATACCTCGAATAGTCACTCGCTTGATAGCTATTCCTTTCTCCTCATTCAGCCATATAGGATTCTCATCTAAGTTAACAAATGCTCTCTTGGCTTCTCCATCATATTCTCTCAAACGTTGCTCCAAAATAGAACGAACTTTTGCATCAACCACCTTGTCTACACTTAAATTTGGATCGACAGGTTTACGTATGGTATAAACAGTTTCCAGCTCAACCGTTCGTACTCTCTCCGGTACTCGTGCCGTTTGTTCCCTATCAAGATAAACCGGATTTTTTTCCAACGAGTTTTTACCGGTAAACGCTTTCTTGGGATCGTTACCAAAAGCCGCCAACCGTTCAAGCAAAGCATTCCGATAAGCCTGTTTGCACACTGTCGCAATTTTAGAGGAGTCAAAAGAAGCATTCACTTTTTCCTCTTTCGTAACATATTGTCTATGGCTACCGTAGATAGTTTCTAAATGCAATTGTCCTCGCGGGGATTGTTGTAACTTCTTATTTTCTCCGCCCTTTCTTTTTGTACAATTCACATTATTAGTAACTACTTTATTTTTAGCCTTAATAGATACCAACAAAGTTTCCAAATGACTTTTCGCTTCTGCACGAAACCGCACTAACGGCATAGGAGGCAAAGCCCTTCCATTCTCAAAATAATGAGTCTTTATACCTATTATATCGGAGTGCTCTTTGCAGTCAGCCTGCCATGCCGCATTTTTGTTGTTAAAGTATTGAATAAACACATCTTTGGTAAAAGCTACGGTTAAAGCATCCATGGCATGATGCCGATGATCATTTCTTTTTGTCCAGTCCTTTATTCTTTTAATTTTTCGTCCATCCTTATCTTCATACACTTCTACCAAACCCAAAGTCTCATATTTAGGCAAGTTCAATTCTTTCAATACATCCACAAGCTGCCAATCCTCTCGCAATCTATCTGTTATAGAACCGGTGGTAGCTACTACTCTGCGACAAATCTCATTCAGCATAGCGAGAGCCTTTTTAGCTATATATTGTGTGTTTCTCAAATCCCGATCAATAAATCCTTCCGGAATATTTTCCTGCCCCATTTTCAATTTCCGGAGTTTTGTTCTCTGACCTTTAAACAAACTTTCGCAACGATTAAGATATTGTTGCAAGCCTTTTTCTCCATATTTCTCCTTTACGAAGTCATAAGCTGTTTTATTTCCTTTCTCAATGTTAATCGCTTTATACTCCAATGTCTTATTCGACAATGAATCATCGAAAAGCCGAGCTTGCGGAATGATGTGTTCTATATCTATCTCTTTACTGAACACTTTTTCTTTGGGTATATACTGATTGGAATACAACGTTTTATATCCGTTATCCTTCAATTCCTCATAAAGTTTATAGCGAATAATGTCATTACGGCTCACATTTATCATGCCGAATTCTTCCTGCAATACTTTACGTATTTCTTCATGTTCACGGGTACTTTTTGCAATAGCTTTAGTCAGTTCTTCCCGTTCCTTAGCACTTTTCTTCAATTCACGCGCTAATTCTACTCGAATTTCATCAGGTTTTCCATAAGTGTCAATGATTGCGTTAATCACATTCACCATTTGATTCAAAATCTTTTCAACTACCGGATTACGCAAGCTGTTTTTAGGCAGAATATCCAGTTTATCTTTCAATACCTTATTTTCTATCTCCTCTTTAGTCAGAGAAGATTTAGAATGGCGATAGCCTGCATATCCACATGCCACATCATATCGGTTGCCTTCTTTCAAATAAGGCAAAATCTTTTTAATAGCTTTAGCACTCAGGCTTCCATAATCGTTTTGGAACGAAATATTCACAAGTTCTAAGGCACACTCTTTGCCCACATGGCAAAGCTCCATAAGCTTTTCAACCAACTTTCCGTTTCCGGTCGGTGTATTGTCTCCCTCAAATGAATATAATAAATGCCAAAGCTTGAAATAAGGCTGCTTCTCCAAATCTTTACCCTCTTTATTCAAATCTACGAAAAGCAAATCTGTATTCCATCCCAGATCGGCAAAGATAACTTGCAACTGTTCTATTATCTTATCTGTCGGTTTTCCAAAATCCAACGGTTCATAGCCATACTTCTCGATCATTTTGCTGTACGCCGAAAAGAGGACATTCCCCGTATCATTTCCTTCTATCTGTTCGAAATTCATATCCAAATCCTGAGGATTGTCGAACAGGAGTTTTAAAATATATTCTTTTTTAAGGCTCTTTTTTACGGAGAGTTCCTTAGCCAATATCTCTTTTTCTTCTTGATATAAATATCGCCATCCTTCTACCATCAAAGTATCCTCCGTACCGTCAAACAATCCGGGAAAAGCATCCGTTCTCTTTCGCTTACACTTTTTTTCACCGGCAAATACTTCTACATTATTCAATGTCTGCCATATTTTGAATTCTTGAAACAAAGGATGTGAACGAGGTATGACTTTACATCCCACCACCTTAGCTTGCATCTTGCCATTTTTCTCCACCATAATTTCTCGGTTTTCAAATTCACAAAAACCGATCAAACCTTTTTGGCTTTTCAAGCGTCTTTGGTAAAAGATAATAATATCACGAATTTCTTTTTTCAGCTCCACGGTCAACTCCTTATGGAATTCCGCCTGCTTTTCCCAAATTTTATCAAACTCATCCAAATAATCCTGCCGGTAGAACACCATGTTACGCAGACTTGTATTGGGATTCTTTTCCAGTTCAGCCATTTGATATTGACCTACCGTCTGACGATTAAAATAAAGGACCTTGCTCCGGTCGCTAATTGCTCCTAAATAACCACTTGAAGTACTTATCTGTCCATTAATTTCCTGCAACACCACTGCAACTTTTTCCAAGTCAAGCTGCTCCGTAAGAGCTTGTACACGCCAACAATAGTTCTCTTTTCTTTGTTCCTCCTTTTTGACAGTCCGTTTAAGACCGACGAGTTTACATTCTTTTTCCACACATTCTGTTTTGGACTCTTTTTCATTCCAAACAACCATTTCATCCGTCCAAATAAAGTATTTCGCCAGAATAGCCCATGTCTGGCTTTTATTCTTTCCTTTGATTTCTTCTTTGGCGGTATCACAAAAGGCTTTCGGGTTAAACTGTTTTTGGAAGTTCCATATTCTATCAAACTCTTCCTGCAAATCGGAACTATAAAAATCAGGCAGAGACTTTTTGCCCGATTCGAGTAGCTGTAGACAAAGTTGCCCGGGAGTTAAATCCTCATCATACAATTTTTTAGCAACCTCCATTCCGTCAATCAAAGTTCCGGCCTCTTTTTCTTTTATTTTTCGACTGCTTTTATATCCCCGTTTTTTGTTGATCATCAACAACACACGTGCAAGTTCCTGTAAAGAGATTTCTTCATCGGGAGCTTTCGCCCTTAAACGATAAGTCTCAAATGTCGTTCTGTTTCCTTGCTCCGAAAGAATAGTACCATCCGTTATAAACCCAACTTTTTTTAAAAGCTTTATTAATGCATCACGCCGCAATTTATACCGCTGCAAATTACGGCGCATACTTCTTTTAAGAGTCCTGTCCGCATTAGTAGTAATACTTTTCCCTTTCTCAAAATTTTGCATTTCATCGACAGTCAAAGGATTCACTCGCACACCCAACTTAATGATCGATGATGCCTCATCTCTATTTTCAGCTTCATTTACCAATGCCCACCCTATACTGTTCGAACCCAAATCCAGACCTAAAATCTTTTTCATGATATATTTGTTTTAACTTTCCCAAATATAAAAATTTTATTTTAAAAATATTTGCACATAAACCATTTATTTTATACATTTGTCATACTAAAATGAAGCAAATCACAATAAGGAGCATTCCGTTGTGAAAACATTAGGTTCCCTCGCCCTTCTGCGGGGGATTTTTACAGGTAAAGCTTATGTTTTCCGGCAATTTAAATTCTATGAAAACACGTCCTACCCTATTTTGAAGTAAGTAAGGCTTTATAAATTTAATTCATAAAAATAGAATCTTAAATATTCTCCCATAAAGATATAAACCACACCTTAAAAATAAATAAGATATCCGCTTATCCCGAATAAACCGCATTTATAACATAACTAAAAATAATATGAATTTAAACCAAAAAATCTTATCATTGCTATCTCTCATAACGATAAGCAGCTATGGACAACTTGACAAATCCCATAATCGAATATGTATAGGTGATAGTCTGATAAAACAACAAATAGAATATGTCGATCCCGGAAAACCCGGGAAAAATATCATTTGGGATCTCAGCCAAGCACAAGTTATAAGAGAGGAATATCCGATAATATACTCCTCTCCGAAATTAATCGAAGATTCTATATACGTCATCGGAAATGACACAATACTCAAACGATATGTACCCAATACCGAATATTTTATCAAAAAAGAATACGGAACTATGTATTATTATCAATTCAAAAACGATACAATATCTCTAATCGGACATGAAAATCCCACTGTCAGGCTCAGATATACCGAACCGTTAATGGAATGCGTATTCCCGCTAAACTATAATGACGAATTCTTGTCTCCTTATCTTTTAGAAGGAGTCTATTCTAACTCATCAAAAATATTATCTTCAGGTAATATAAAAATAAAAGCCGACGCTTACGGAAAAATAATACTTCCTGAAGGGGACACGATCTCTCCGGTTCTACGCGTAAAAACGACACAGACAATATGTCGATCCATGCGTTCCTCCATATACAAAGATTCTATACGACCCAATGTCCAAGACAAAGTCATCGAGACGTATAAATGGTATGCCAAAGGATACCGATATCCGGTATTCGAAACTGTGCACAACATCATAAACGATACACTTTTTTTCGGAACATCCTTTCTCTTCCCACCCCGGCAACATACTTATACCGATATAAAGGACATAACACGTTCCGATTCATTAAATCGGTCATGGGATATCGATAAGAAAAACAAATCAAAGAACAAGGATCCTGAAACATACCAAGACGGTATCGGAAGAGATATGTCGGAAAGAAATTATGAGGTTTTTCCCAATCCTACAGATTCTTATCTAAACATAAAATATGCCATTACAAAGCCTTCAAGAATAAATATCAGCTTATACACAGAAGACGGCAGATTGGCATTAAAAATAGAAAAAGATCTATCTGCATCCGGTTCATATTCTGAAATTATAGATTTCAGAGACTTTATCAAAGGCAATTATCTTTTACAGATTACAGAGAATAAAAGGATAATATTCAGTAAAAAAGTAATTAAAAAATAATATACAATGAGAAAACAATATAATATCGTTGCAGCTTTATCCCTATTCTGCTCCATAAATACATCCGCCCAATTTTCGGCATCATATCCTAATCATGACGGTTCTTATGTATCTTCTACCTTTTTTAATCAATATCCGGATTTATTCAACACTTTAGTAGAAAAACCTAAAGCTGCTGAATTATTTAAATTCCCAGAACCTGACATTTCTTATGCCACAGGAAAAATAAATCTACAAATACCGATTTACACAATGGACTTACAACTTTTGACTCTACCATTGACCTTGCAATATAATTCCTCAGGTATCAGAATACAAGACAAACCGGGAGTCGCAGGATACGGATGGAACTTTACAAACATGAAAATTACTCGGGAAATCAATAGCAAAGACGATCTCAAATATCCCGTATACCCTGACGATATAAAGAACCTCGAACACATAAAAGACGAAAATGAACGATATTTCGAGCAGGCGGCTCTCTCGGCAACAGGTTCGAGTCCTAAACTCAAAGATGGGCAATATGATATCTTTACGATCGACCTGCCCCATATAAATGCCAATTTCATATTACATTATGAGAACGGGCGATATGAACCCCGGTTTCTAAAAGAGCAACCTTTACATATAGAGTTGTTAATCACATACAACCAATCAAAAAATTCGCTACACGGTATTCGAGTAACTGATGATAACGGAGTACAATATCTGTTCGGAACAGACGAACCGGTCGAAAATTCCAGTTCCATAAAATGGTTGCTTAACCGGATTACCCTGCCAAGCGGTGCAAAGGTCGATTTTACTTATATAGATCATAAGGAATATCAAAATTTCAGACCGATGTATCATACAGTCACAAACTATACAGGATTCACCATTGCAAACCATTTTATCAGCAACAAATATGACCTGCATTTACTAAGAGGAGATTACGACTCCGCATTTGATGAAAAATATGATCTTCCACAGAATAAAGCTGTAATAGAAAAAATAAAACAAGATAATAAAGGATATGATACTTACATTTCTAAAGAACCGATAAGAGAATCTTTGCTTTCGACAATAGAGACTATTGACTGCAAAATAGTGATACAATACAATGAAACTCCCGACACTTTTATCTCAGACGATGGCATTCCCGTTTCCTATATCCGGAGAACCTTTAAAAACATAGAGGTCTTTAGTAAAACATCGAATACACAAGAAAGCCTGGAAAAAATCGAATTCGATATTACAGATGATTTTCTTAATAGCATACAATCAAGAAAAGGCACATTCAAGTTCCAATATGACAGAAGGGATAAAAATTTCACGACTGAAGAATTCGAAAAAGCTATCGATTGGTGGGGATATTGCAACGGTAAAATGAATGATTCAAGCCTTCCGTTCGACTATACCCTCAGCGATCACAGCGAACGGCGGCAACCGGATTCTCTATACACTCAAATTCGTTCTTTGAAAAAAATAATATATCCGACAGGTGGTTACATGAAAATCAATTACGGGACTCACGAATTCGAGAAACCTGACCCGACAGATATGTCTTACGGTGCCGGCCTGCGAATCAACTCTCTCGAAATATACGATCCGCTATCCGCAAAAAAAATCACCAAACATTTCCGACATGAATCTCCGAGATACATATCCAGAAAGACTCTTTCCAGTCACGTTCCTTATATCCCGATAAGTTCAGCCGATTTCATTACATATTCCGAAACCGCACTGTCTGCAGGCAAGGATGTCACCTATTATTACCCTCCCTCATATCAAGGAATTGTAAAACAAGGAGTACATGCCTTTGATGTGATAATAGAATCAGCAACATATTTCACCTTTCCCAATACAAAAGATTTTCATGTACCCATCCCTGTCTATTACAAAAAAGTGACCGAATATACCGAATTCGGCAAAACCGAATACACTTTCGATTATGAACCTTATACGATGAGTCCGCAAATCTATTCAGGCATTCAAGACAACTCTTCTATCTACACTTGTCCCCAATTATTGACTCAACGAAAATATAAAAAAGACAACGACGGATATACACTTATCAAATCCGTAGAAAACAGATACCAGTCGAATATAGAGTCACTCCCCGGAGTAGAAATCGGTATTTCCGGCAGATATGTATCTACCGTTGCAGGGAAAGAAAAAATCGGATCATGGACAGACCAAAGCGCAAGTCTCTTTGTACAAAGTAAATCTTTGGGGAAAGGGTACTCTCATCTAATATCGACCACTATAAAAGAATATTTCGACGGAGACTCCATCGAAACAAAAAAAGAATTTACCTATGATCCTGAACGTCCTTATAACATCATCAGTGAAAAAACTACACCGAAAAACGAGGAAATAATCAAAAACATGTACTACTCGAATAACGTACTTCCCGAAAATAACGGAGCAGAAGGAAAGAACGAATTGCCTGACAACTGTTACAAGACGGCCATCATACAACAAACCATAAGCCGGAATAACACGACAATAAGCAGCACGTTAAATCTTTACACACAGGTAAGGACCAATCTTTACCGCCCCTACAAACTGTATGTTCTCAATAAAGACAATATCATGGAAAAGAAGACCGAGTGCCTGTTATTCGATACTTTCGGAAATCCGATATACACAATAACCGATAAAGAAAACCAATCGGTATATATCTGGAGTTACAGAGGCAGATACATGATAGCAAAAATCGAAAATGCCGACTATAATACAGTTTTTGCAGCTCTCAGAATTGCAATACCCATCTTATCCGTGAAAACAGAACCGTCCGAATCGGACTGGTCTGCCATAAACAAACTGAGAACAACCCCCTCTCTAAAAAACGCACGAATAACGACATATAAATATAAACCATTAACCGGTGTAACGGAAATCACCGATTCCAAAGGGGTATCGACCTACTACTCTTATGACGATCATGGCCGCCTGTCCGAAATTTATACATTAGAAAACGGAGAAAAGAAACTCTTACAAGATATGGAATATAAATATTACAATGAATGAACCGCATTATGAAAATCTATAAAACATTACTGCTGACAGGGGTGTTTCTATCTTCTTTCGCCTCTATCTTTTCACAAGAAGAAATATACGAGCAAGGCGCATCATGTCCCATAGTCACAAACCGATACAGCCTTCAAAACAGTTCTACCCCGATAACCGGATATCCAACCTCAGGTTATCACACGGCAAATGATATCGTCGTGATGTTTTTCTGGGCTTCATGGTGCGGTCCTTGCAGGATAATGGAGCCTGAAATGAGAGAAATAGCCGATGAATTAAACCATAAACGAATAAATTACGTTTATATAAATGTCGATAAGTATCCTACAACTGCCAAAGAATATAGTATTACAAGCATACCCAATACACTCATTTTCAGACAAGGGGAATTGATAAACGACATCAAAGGTAAATACGACAAAGAAAAGATGAAATCTATTATATTGTACTCGTTAATCTCGATTCCGACGGAACCTGAAATTCCTGATCCGGACCTTACTCAACAGAACAACTATATACGTACCCGAAGCTACCGATATACACCGACAATGCCTTATATTGAAAAAACCGAATATTTCGATGGATTGGGACGTCTTACAGAAGAAAATCTTCACAGTGTCACACCTTCCGGGAAAGATATAGTCGCATTGTACGAATATGACGCTTTAAACAGAGCGTCAAATATATGGCTACCCGGCATATCATCCGGCAACGGTGCATTCGTCCCGATACAGCAACTCAAAACATCCGTTATCGGATCGGATATATACGGAAACGATACGTACCCCTACTCCACCCGAATTTACGAAAATGCTCTATCCGAGCAAATATCTGAAGACTATGGTCCCGGTATTGCATGGAGACAAAACGGCAGGTGCATACATACAGAATATCGGCTTAACTCCACGTCAGACAACTGTATTTTATACAAGATCACTGTCAAGGCTGATGAAACAATCGTCCTTCGTGCCGACAAAAAATATCCGGAAAATCAACTTTATGTAAAAAAAATGACAGACGAGGATGGAAATGTACTGTATGAATTCTCCAACCAGCTGAATCAGGTCATCATGACCCGACAGATCGACAAATCGATAAATCACGATACCTACTATATATATGATAACTATGGAAAACTACGCATCGTATTACCGCCTATCGCTTCTGAAAAACTTTCGGATATAAATAATTACCCCGAAACAAACCCCGACATAAATAATTACGCTTATTTATACCGGTATGACGCACGAAACAGATGTATTGCCAAAAAGATACCGGGAGCAGACTGGATTTACTATATACACGATACCGCTGATAGAATTATCTTGAGTCAGAACGGAGAACAGCGTGAACGAGGCGAATGGTCTTTTTCAATACCTGACGGACTGGGACGTGCGGTTATCGAAGGAATCTGCCATAACACCATAGATTACAAACAAAATCCGATAAAGGATATTTATGTAAAAGCGACATACAACGGTAATCCGCAATATGCAGGATACTCCATTTCCGGGTTTTCTCCCGATGCAGGATATCGGATAACCAACGTCAATTATTACGATAATTATGATTTTATACCAGACCTGATCCCATCACCTGAAAAATACGGATACGACTCTGTCGATGGGTATGATACCCGATATACCGATTATAAAGATTTATTGACCGGAACAGCAACGGCAATACTCGACGAGAGAGAAAACACAACCTATCTGTACTCGGTTTTTTATTATGACAAAAAAGGCAGAATGATACAGAGCAAGTCGGACAACCACCTCGGAGGAACAGAAAAAGAATATACCGCCTATAATTTTATCGACCAACCGGTAACGAGAAAAAATATACATGTTCTAAATGGTAATACGATCACAGAAGAATACGGTTATTTTTACGACCATGCCGACAGATTGATAAAAACCACTCATAAGCTAAATGATAACCCGGTCATTACTATTTCCGAAAATACTTATGATGAAACAGGCCGTCTATCGACAAACACGAGGGGGAACAACGCCCTTCTGAAATCTTCTTACTCATACAATATCCGGTCATGGATCACCCAAATTAGCGGAAACTTGTTTTCTCAACAATTGTTTTATGAAAATCCTATGCTTCAAGGGAGCGCCATATACGGTGGAAATATTTCGGGAATAAGCTGGACAACGAACAATATAACCCGCAATTATCGATTCTCGTATGATGGATTATCTCGGATTACAAAAGCCGATTATTCCGGTCCGGGAAATTTCTATTCATCTTATCAATACGATAAACACGGGAATATTACCAAACTGTCCCGTTTCGGAAATACAGATTCGGGCAATTACGGTATTACAGATCTGGTATCGTTTTATTATAACGGAAATCAACTGAAAAAAGCGGATGATCCGGCTATCCAAATATTCAACAATCTCTCTGCCGATTTTAAAAATTATGCCGATGCGGATGTAGAATACTCTTATAATAAAAACGGTGCGCTCACAAAAGATTTAAACAAAGGTATTACCGATATTCAATATAATTTATTAAATTTACCTTCGGAAATAAATATAAGTACTCCGTTTACCGTCGGATGCACGAAATATCTGTATGCGGCAAACGGAATGAAACTTCGGGTATCTCATAACAACGATCCCGGACTGTTAAACATACCGCTGATGGGAACTGACCAATATTACCGCTCGAATCTATCCGACGGATCGGTTACCGATTTTGTCGGAAACTTGGTGTATGAGGACAATACGCTGAAACGGATATTGATCGATGGAGGATATATCGAAAATGGTACTTACTATTTTTTCCTGACCGATCATTTGGGAAGCATCCGTGTCGTTGCCGATGTTTCGGGGTCGGTCGTGCAAAGAAACCATTTCTACCCTTTCGGGTTGTCTTTTGCCGACAACGAGAATCCTGAAACTCAGCCCTACAAGTTTAACGGTAAAGAGCTCGATCTTTTTCACGGATTGAACTGGTATGACTATCTCGCTCGCGGAATGGACCCGGCTGCAGGAAGGTTTACTGCCATTGACCCTCTCTGCGAGAAATATTTTGCATTATCACCATACGTGTTCTGCGCAAATAATCCGGTTAACTATATTGATCCTGACGGAATGGACTGGTTTCGCACTAAAGATAATAGTGTGCAATATGATCCTAATATAAAAAAGAATTCTAAGCTGGAAGATGGATATACTTATTTGGGTGAGACTTATCAGGTTACAGATAATAACGGTAATATTTTGGAAAATTATAGAGCAGATGGCAGTATTGTTTATAAAAAAGAAAAAAGTGCCTATGAACGCATGATATTACAATCTCAAAGAACAGGTAATGAAAGTATGGCTATACTGACAGATAAAAATGTTATAGTAATGCCGGACTATAAAAACGATAGTCACGAGATTAATTTATCCGATTATGGATATAGCATAAATAATGGAAATATCATCGATGCTAATAGAAATAAATATAATACTATAGCTACTGTTCATACCCACCCCGATGGCTCTCCTCCCAGCACTCATGATATTTATAGTTACGGAGATTTAGGATTCGCAGCATATTCAACACCTTATAAACCGGTATATGTCTTACAAATGGGGAAAAACCAAATTAGTTTTGTCGTTTCAACGCCAAATAATAAAACGAAGAATGATTTCGTTTGGGGATCTCTTTTTTTAACGAATGAATATCCCCGAGCAAATATAAAAAATTTACTAAAAGGAAGTTTCAGCCTAATACAATATACTAAAAGCAACAACTTTATAAAATCATTAAATTCCAAATAATTATGAAGATAGTATATGCCTGTTTTATTACTGTTTTTATTTTTTTTCTATCTTGTTCTCTGCCAAAGGAACAGAACAAAAATATCGTATATCCCAAAGAGAGGATAAAGGGTGTTCTATATTCTTTTATTCAGGAAAACAAACAGGATAATTTCAGATATGAAATGTTTATCAATAAAATATGTCCTAATGATTTCAATATAATATTGTATGCCGGTGAAGGTTCTTTAAACGGTGAAAACCACATACAATCGGACAAGACTCCCAATGTATATACCGAAATAGACGGTAACAAGATATATATTTACTCCGGCTCAGAATATTTTTTCAGAAACACCCTAAAGAAAAAAGAAAAGGGTTCAATAAAAAACGATAAAAAAGCGGTTTTCTGGGCAATCAGAGATAGTTCTGAAATACTCTCAGTAAAAAAAAACATAGCTGACCCCATCAATTTCTTCTATACAGATTATCGTTGGTTAAACTTTATAAAATGAAACGGATTCTTACAACGTGCATGATCATCATCGTGCTTTTATCTTGTTCAAAGAAAAAAAATTTTCTTCCATATACGGTTTATCCGGAAAAAGATTTGGAAGAAATTCTGGACTCATTTATTATAGAAACGAAAAACAGGTATCCGGTAAATGAAATCTATATAGATCATTTGTCCTCTCAAGAATGTAATCTGGTCATCTTCTCCGGAAAGGAATCTCTGACGAAAGGAGAGAATCAGTTCTACGGACAAACTCCAATAGAGTGTTCTGTAATATCCGGTATTAAATTCGATATTTACTCCGGAGTGGAACACTTTTTTGACAAAAATCCGAATACGCCTCCAAATTACATGAACAAAAAAGATTATTTCCGCGTATATTCAACTGAAGGTATATATTGGCTTATAAAAAAAAACGGTAATAAAACCGAAATATCCAAACAATGGTATGTTTACCCTTTCACACCATATCCTTCTAGAAAAATACAATTTGCGGCTCCTATTATAAAGGATGATGAAAACTGATACCTATTATTTTTTCCTGACCGATCATTTGGGAAGCATCCGTGTCGTTGCAGACGCTTCGGGATCGGTCGTGCAAAGAAACCATTTCTACCCTTTCGGGTTGTCTTTTGCCGACAACGAGAATCCTGAAACTCAGCCCTACAAGTTTAACGGTAAAGAGCTCGATCTTTTTCACGGATTGAACTGGTATGACTATCTCGCTCGCGGAATGGACCCGGCTGCAGGAAGGTTTACTGCCATTGACCCTCTCTGCGAGAAATATTTTGCATTATCACCATACGTGTTCTGCGCAAATAATCCGGTTAACTATATTGATCCTGACGGAATGGACTGGTTTCGCACTAAAGATAATAGTGTGCAATATGATCCTAATATAAAAAAGAATTCTAAGCTGGAAGATGGATATACTTATTTGGGTGAGACTTATCAGGTTACAGATAATAACGGTAATATTTTGGAAAATTATAGAGCAGATGGCAGTATTGTTT
>OBWB01000692.1_pt1 | contig 16531 bp, 10 predicted proteins | sample 1476261 | NCBI WGS metagenome assembly OBWB01 (sample SAMEA2580038, study PRJEB22360) | human gut metagenome | biome: human gut; feature: human-associated habitat; material: faeces | place: Denmark | collected 2008/2010 | reverse complement strand
GCTCCCGTTCACCTTCACGTCACACAGGTCAAGCTCCCAGCAGCCCTTCTCCAGTTCCTGTAACCCGGCTTCACCGACCAGGATCGGACTGACCAGTTCAAAGGTGTCGTTGCCGTTCAGACTGCCGTCCGTCACGAGTTTCCAATGCGGACGGGTGGTATGGTTATAACTTTCCACCATAACCTCGATACCGGCCTCCCTGAGCTCGCGTGCGAGCCGTTCACGGGAGCAGTTGTAAGCCTCGATCTCGATACCGAACTTGCGGGTGAAAGTATAATCCAGTGCAGCTGTCGCCGGATGGATATTCAGACCGCCCTCACGTTCATTCATCCGGCGCAGGGCGTTCACGACAAAACCGTAATTACCGTTGGTCACCATCCTTGCGATTTCCGCACGGGGAATCCCTAAAAGATACAGTTGCCGGATCTTGCTCGTTTTTGTTGTCTCTTGTGCTAAAATGCTTCTAACTTGCTTGTTCATAACTTGTTAGCTTCTTTATTTACTCTACTAAGATAATGCTTTTATAGGAGAAACTATAATCATAAGAACTTTATTATCACTGCATTAGCTTACTTTGTTTTAGACTAAAAGTCCTTATTGGGGGGATCCTTATCTTATCCGCTGCAAGTCCCGGATGACAAAAGGCGGCAATATATCGGAATAGTCAGATAACGATATATCATGATATGGCTGACCGCATAAGATGTGACATCGAAATAGGAATAGACGGGGATATGTTGATAGCGGTATAACGGGTTAGCCGGATAGCGATATATCATGATATGGCGAACCACATAGGGGGTGACATCGAAATAGAGATAACTAAAGCTATGCCGATAGTGGTATAGCGGACTAAAGACTACAGAAGAGATTCTCGAAAATCAATGAATTATGCTGTCAATCAATGATATTTCAATTTCCGATTCTTTTTTATATGGCTATATGGTTATAGCAGTATAGCGGGAAGACGCACGTTCTGTGGGGAAATATTCCCCTTCAGAAGATCGGAAATGCAGAAAAACCGGCGGAAACCGTATGCGTTTTTCCCCTGACAAAAGGCTTTATAGCACTATATGGATATAGCGTAATATTCAAATCGTTGTCCCCATTAGGGGACAGCAAGTTGTGTTTTCGTTTAACGAAAACCGAATGGTTTAACAGCATATTTCGCTGCCAAACCATTATTCAGTTCATGCTCCTAAGTCGCACAGAATCATAAAACCGATATCTGTCTTTGGACTATTTATCCCTACAAATTGCGCTATTAGATTCTCATACCACACGAAAAAAAAGACATCCAGAGACTTTTACAATGTATGGGATGTATACAATCGGCCAATGTTCAGTATATCGCAGCAGACACTCAATCCATACTTTAATACCATCATTCAATGCTAACACATCACCTCTATTTTTCGATCAGTCCATTCAAGTATTATAACATAGATTATAGTAATGGACTGTAAGACCATTGCTGAAGACAAGAACAAGATTTTTTATACCTATTTCAATACTCTGGACATCATCCTTGCTAATGTTTTGAACAGATTCTCCTCCATACATAATCTCAACGGAAATAAATTCTATATTACGATACTGCTTGTACCATCTCTCGAATAGAAAATAAACTACACCTTTCATCTGGCAAAACAGAACGATTGACATCAAATGGGAAACAGTTTTCCAACCACTCATGAGAAGGAGGATAACGAAATAAACCAAACACTCTACATCTATTGGCTGGGATAAATAGCTAAAAAGAAAATTTGCGAATCAAATATTATTTTATATTTTTGTTTCTCAAAATTTTTAATGAACTAAAAAGAATTAAAATGCCTGCAAAACTCACTCGTCCAGAGAATTCTTTTAATAATATTTATATGCGATATTACAAAAAGTCTTTTCTATTTGTAAAGTCGTATATACACAATGAGATGGTAGCCGAGGATATTGCATCTGAATCACTCATCAAACTGTGGCAATGGATACAGGACAACCCGGTGGAAAATATTGAACCGATGTTGCTCAGTATTTTGCGAAATAAAGCCTTAGACTACTTACGTCATGAAAGCATGAAACAACAGGTCATCACACGGATTAGTGAGAAACAAAATGAAGAGTTAGCTCTTCGCCTCTCCTCACTGGAAGACTGTAATCCAAATGAAATATTCTCGAAAGAAGTTATGGATATTGTGCAAAGAACATTGCAATCATTACCTGAACAAACCTCCCGTATATTTACTCTCAGCCGATTTGGAAATAAAACAAATCGGGAAATTGCCTGCGAATTAAATATTTCAATCAAAGATGTGGAATATCATATATCCAAATCACTTAAGGCTCTTAGAAAAACGCTAAAAGATTACCTGCCTTTATTTTATTTCTTTTTTTACCATATGTAACACCGATTACTACGCACGTTCCTTTATCTTTTGAAAAAAATATTCTTTTTCGTTTAGGGTAAACCGAAGATGAATCGTTATATAAATGAAAACGATAAAAAGATGGATGAACTATTACAAAAATATATAGCAGGAAATGCCTCTGAAAAAGAGTCACAGAGGATAATGGAGTGGCTGCGCGAAGATGAACAGCATCTTAGAGAATATAAGCGGCAACGTAAATTGTATGACATTACGTTATGGCAGACTAAAAGTCCCGTTGATATACAACAAGAGAAGAAAGATCCGCTGAGGAGGGTTCTCGATGTTATTGTACGGATAGCGGCTGTCATTGTTTTTACTGTGGCAACCACTTATTTTTACACTCACCACGTTTTACAAGACAAGGAGGAGAATATGCAAACGGTAGTTGTTCCGGCAGGCCAGCATGCCGAATTATACCTGGCTGATGGAACGCATGTATGGCTGAATTCCGGTAGCCGGTTGACTTTTCCGGGACGGTTTTCTAAAAAGGTACGTCATGTAGAATTAGATGGTGAAGGATATTTTAAAGTCAGTTCTAATATAAAACAACCTTTTATTGTTGGAACTAACCGATGCAATATCCGGGTGCTGGGGACAGAATTCAATGTGCTGGCCTATGAGAAAGATAGTATATGGGAAACAGCCTTATTGGAAGGTGCTGTAGAAATTCTGCAAAAGAAAAGTGAAGTATCTCTCATGAAACTGAAACCAGGTGACATGGCCAGACTAAGTAAAAACCAACTTACTAAAGAAAAGATACATACAACAGACTATTTTCGTTGGAAAGAAGGGCTTATTTGTTTCAACGATATCTCCCTACGCGATATAATGGAGAAATTAAAACTCTATTATGATGTGAATTTTGTCATTAACAATCAACAGATTCTTGATGCGCACTATACCGGAAAATTCCGGACCCATGATGGGATTGAACATGTAATACGTGTGCTTGCCCTCAATAATAAATTTACCTATATTAAAGATAACGAGAGCAATACGATAACCATTAATTAACTTTTTAATATTTCTAATGCCTATGAAACAATAAAGAAACATTTAAAAAAGAAAAGGGGACAGTGCTGCAACACCATCCCACATTTTCCATCAGTTTATACCAACTGACAAAATAGTTCTAGATCAAGTTAAACCTAATAAACTAATATGTTGCGAAAATATGAAAAATTCTCTATACCAGGAATTATTTATAGAAAATAAACAGTTATTCCGTATTATGAAAATTATTGTTTACGTCTGTTTCTTATGTGTAGGAAATCTTCTAGCTATAGGAAGCTATGCGCAGACAGCTCATGTTACGATTGTTTCCAACCATATAACAATCGGACAAGTGATTAATGAAATAGAGAAACAAACGGACTATCTGTTTGTATTCAACGTAAAAGATATCAATATCAAACGTAATGTCAAAGTGAATGCGAAAGATAAAGCCGTTAATGAAGTTTTGAATGATATATTCAAGGATACAGGCATTCGCCATGCTATAGAAGGTAAAAACATCATGCTCATTAACTCTACGGATAAGGAAAAGGGTGCGCAGCAAAAAGATTTTTTAGTTACGGGGATAGTAAAAGATGAAAATGGTGAGCCTATTATCGGAGCAAATATTCAAGTCGTAGGAAAATCGGCAGGCACAATTACGGATATGAACGGACGTTTCAGTATCAGTGCCTCTGCCAATTCTACATTGCAAATAACCTATATTGGCTACCAAACGCAGACTGTCAATATCGGCGAGCAGAGGAATATTAACATTATTCTACAGGAAGACAATGCGCAATTGGATGAGGTAGTCGTAGTGGGGTATGGTACGATGAAGAAGAAAGATCTCACCGGTTCGGTAACAGCTGTTAAAGGAGACGAACTTGCTGCCCGTCGTACCACCCAACTTTCCACAGCTTTGCAAGGCGCGCTTTCCGGAGTAATGGTCAGTCGTGACAATGGAGCTCCCGGTAGTAGTGCTTCTATCCAGATACGTGGTGTAACAACTATTGGTGATTCCAGTCCGTTGGTGATTATTGACGGAATTCCGGGTGATATCAACTCCGTAAATCCTGAAGACGTAGAAAGTATGTCCGTATTGAAGGATGCTGCTTCGGCTTCGATCTACGGTTCACGTGCCGCAGCCGGTGTAATTGTCATCACGACCAAACGTGCCAAGAGCGGTGATGTGGCTTTGAGTTACAACTTTGAGTACGGGTGGGAAATACCGACTAAGTTGCCGACCTATGTAGGAGCCCAGCGTTACATGGAAATGGTAAATGAAACACGCTATAACGATAATCCAGACGGTGGATGGTACCAAACATATACGGAAGATGAAATTACCAACTGGAGCATAAATAATGCGACTAATCCGGACAAATATCCTATGACGGATTGGGGAGATATTCTGTTGAAAAGCTCCGCACCCCGGCAGACACATACTCTAAGCATTGTTGGTGGGGGTAAGATTATTCGTACAAAAGCCTCTTTCCGCTATGACAAAACGGACGGCCTCTATGTAAACAAGGAATATGACCGTTTTATGGTACGCGTGAATAATGATTTCAATATAAATAAATATATTTCCGCAAATCTGGATTTGAACTTTTCCCGTTCTAAAGCTCTCTCGCCTAATTCCAACCCCATGGGGGCAGGTGGACGAAACATTCCGCCAATTTATGCTGCTACATGGACCAATGGCTTATGGGGTGATGTGAAAGATGGAGAAAATATGCTGGCCAAAATTACAGATGGCGGCACTTTTACCAACTGGGGAACCAATATTGGCGGTAAACTCGGTATTGACATAACTCCTGTCAATGGGCTGAAAATATCAGCAGCCGTGGCGCCCAATTTCAATAATGTAAAGAAGAAAACTTTTGTCAAACAGATTCCATACACCCGTTCAGAAGATCCGAATACCACTGTTGGTTACATGGGAGGTTATCGCACTACCAATTTGACGGAAAATCGTAATGACAGCCATGATATAACAACACAGTTCTTTGCCAACTATGCCAAGACACTGGGGCGCCATGATTTCTCTGTCATGATCGGTTACGAGGATTATTATGCTTTCTGGGAAAACCTGGATGCATCCAGAGACCAGTACCAGTTGACAAGCTATCCTTACCTGGACCTCGGTTCGGAGGATTATCGGGATAATGGTGGCAATGCGGAAGAATATGCTTACCGCTCATTATTCGGACGCATGACCTATAGCTATGCAGACCGCTATCTTATCCAAGCAAATCTCCGCCGGGATGGTTCTTCACGTTTTGCATCCAATTGTCGTTGGGCCAATTTTCCTTCCGTGTCACTTGGTTGGGTAATTTCTGAAGAGAAGTTTTTCAAGAATATAAATATGGATTGGTTTTCTTACCTGAAATTGAGAGGCTCTTGGGGAAAACTGGGAAACGAACGTATCGGGGCTTATGACGATGACGGTAACTTTATTTATAATTATTACCCTTACCAGGCTGCAATTGATTACAGCACTGCACTATTTCAGAATTCACAGGGGATTGTTTCTTCCGTGACTACGGCCGCACAGCAGAAGTATGCCGTACGAGATATTTCATGGGAAACAACAGAAAGCTGGGATATCGGTTTAGATGCTAATTTTCTGGATAACCGTCTGCACTTCTCCGCTGACTATTATAGAAAAAATACGAAGGACATGTTGCTGGCACTGGAAATTCCACACTTCATCGGCTACGACAACCCGGAAGTCAATGCCGGAAACATGCACACTACCGGCTATGATATTGAAGTTGGCTGGAGGGACAAAGTCGGTGATTTCACTTACTCCATTTCCGCTAATCTGTCAGATTTTACCTCCAAAATGGGAAACCTGAATGGTACACAGTTCCTAGGCAATCAGGTAAAAATGGAAGGAAGTGAATATAACGAATGGTATGGTTACGTAAGCGATGGCTTGTTCCTGACTCAGGAAGACGTGGACAAGTCGCCCAAACTGAACAACAGCGTCAAAGTGGGTGATATTAAGTACAAGGATATTTCCGGACCGGACGGTGTCCCCGACGGAGTTATCTCACCTGAGTATGACCGTGTACTTTTGGGCGGTTCCCTGCCTCACTATATGTTTGGACTCACTTTCAATGCTGCCTATAAAGGCTGGGACTTTGGATTGACACTACAAGGTGTTGGAAGTCAGAAATCTCAAATCAGTGCTGCAATGATTGAAGGGCTTCGAGACAACTGGCTCAATTTCCCTACTATTCTTGACGGCAATTATTGGAGTCCGAAAAATACGGATGAGCAGAATGCGACAGCCAAATATCCGCGCCTGACTCGCACCAATCGGGATGCTAATTTCTGTATGTCTGATTATTGGCTTTACAACGGTCGGTACATTCGTTTAAAAAATCTCTCTGTCGGTTATACGCTCCCCAAAGCATGGACTACGAAGGCGTGTATGAATACAGTCCGTCTTTATGTAAGCGGAAGTGACCTGTTTACCATCAGTAATGCCCCCAAAGGATGGGATCCGGAAGTAAGTACAGAAGGGTATCCTATTACCACCTCTCTAATATTTGGTGTTTCTATTAATTTCTAGCCATAAAAAACATGAAAAAGTTACTCTTATATATCGGGGCAGGAATACTCTTACTCTCTGCCTGCCATGATCTCAATTTAAATCCATTGTCAAGCGGTTCTACTGAAAACTGGTATTCCACGGAAACTGAAGTGCAGATGGCCGTTGATGAGTTATATCGATATGACTTCTGGCCGGAAGACGGACAACAACAGACCGACTGGTCGGACGACTATACTTCACGCGATCTCCTGACCTCTTTTGATGACGGAACTCTAAATGGACAAAATGCTTGGGTTACCAGTTTATGGGGCAATCAGTACAAAGCTATTTCACGTGCCAATGCAGTTATTGAGAAATCGCATCGTGCTATCGAAAATGGCGCATCTGCCACTACTATTAACCGCCTGATTGCCGAAGCCAAATTCCATAGAGCTGCCGCTTATGCCAAACTGATTGTAAAGTTCGGTGACTTACCATTGGTATTAACCGATGTAAGTACAGAAGAAGGGTTGACAATGGGACGTACGGATAAATCCATCGTATTGGCACAAATCTATAAAGATTTTGATGATGCAATTAGTGTGCTTCCAACTTCCTATACTGACCAACAGCGAGCCACCCAAGGTGCTGCACTGGCACTAAAAGCCCGGGTTGCCTTGATTATGGAAGATTGGGAAACAGCGGCCGATGCAGCCAAGGCGGTTATGGACTTGAATATTTATGAATTGCATCCCGATTTTGGCAATCTTTTTTTGTCTACTACAAAAAACTCGAATGAATTTATTTTCAAAATTCCACGTGATGCTACATATGACATTTATCTGGGAACAGGAAACGGAGGAGTTAACCAGGTATACAATGATCTACCCCGTAACGTAGGAGGATGGACGCAGACCTGTCCGTCATGGGAGTTACTAGCTGCATTCACCTGTACCGACGGTCTGCTTATTAACGAATCACCACTCTTCGATCCGCATGAACCATTTGCAAATCGTGACCCACGTTTAGCAGAAACCATTGTACCATTTGGTTCCAACCACCTCGGTTATGAATACAACCCACACCCGGAGGCACTGACGTGTATGAACTATAATACGGGTGAAATCGTGACAAATTATGATACACGTGCCAATGCCCAATATGCTTCTTTCGATGGTCTGGTGTGGAAAAAAGGGATAGACGAAACATGGCTTCAGAATGGTTTCAAGGTAGACCAGGATATTATCTATTGTCGTTATGCCGAAATATTGTTGACATATGCCGAGGCGAAAATCGAATTAAATGAGATAGATAACTCCGTATTGGATGCACTGAATGAGGTTCGGGCGCGTGCTTATGGTGTGGACAAGTCCGATAAGGCAAGTTATCCGGCTTTCACTTCTAACGACCAGTCCACACTTCGCCACCAGCTACGTGTAGAACGTCGTATGGAAATGGCAAAGGAACACATGCGATATACGGATATCATCCGTTGGAAACTGGCCGAAAAGGTTATGAATCGCAAGACATATGGTATCCTTTATCCGGCCTCACTATGTATCGAACGGGTAACCAGTCAGGGAGATTGGTTTTGGGCTTTCACACCGGAAATGGACGAGGATGGTTGTGCAGATTTCTCCAAATTGGAAGAAGCGGGTAAATGTCAGGCACTTGCTGTACGTAGTTGGAACGATCGCCAATATTTGTGGCCTATCCCTACTACGGAACTTCAGATCAACGAGAACTTAAAACAAAATCCCGGCTATTAAATGCAGGAAAGTTGTTGATAGTCCGGGAAAAGGTAACTCCTTAATTATTCACCCTTTTATTTTTCTAACTTTATGATTGGAAAGAGCTATATTTTTCACCTTTTTCTATTTCTTCTCATATTACCAGACAGTATTTATTCTCAAGATAATATTTGTCTGATCCCGCAAGTTGAAAGCATGGTCCGGAAAAAAGGTACGCTATCCATCGAACGTCTGGAAAGCATCCATTTCCCGGACGAATGGAAAAATACAGGAAACCTCCTTGTCAGCGATCTGAAAGAACTGGCAAATTTGTCTGTCATGGTGAATGCCTCAAATCCTTCCATTCATGTAAAAAAGGTGAAAATGCAGGAGCCGGAAATGTACATGCTGGAAATTACAAAGCAGGGGATCATCATAGAAGCAGGTGACCAGACAGGTATGATTCATGCTTTTTCCACTCTTTTACAATTGATTCTGGGAAGTGAGGGAAAAGAGTTACCCCGGCTCATAATCCACGACAAACCCCGTTTTAGTTACAGGGGAGTCATGATAGATTGTAGCCGCCATTTCTGGACTATCGAACAACTTAAAAAGTATACCAAACAATTGGCCTTTTTTAAACTTAACACTTTACATCTGCACTTGACAGACAATCAAGGCTGGCGTCTGTATCTGGACCAATATCCGGATTTAGCGTTCAAAGGTACGTACTACCGGACATTCGAGGATCTATCGGGACATTATTATCGTAAAAGCGAGTTGCAGGAATTGATCAACTATGCCGCCATGTACGGCATAGAGATCATTCCGGAGATTGACCTTCCGGGACACTGTCTGGCCTTGCTTGCAGCCCTTCCCCAACTGTCATGTAAAGGCGGAAAATTTGAAGCCTATCCAGAGGAACTGGACGGACAAAAACGGAAGAGAGCAGATGAGAATATGCTGTGTATAGGAAATCCTGAAACCTATAGGTTTGTGGAAAAACTGGTAGCAGAACTCACTGATCTCTTCCCTTCATCATTCATACATCTGGGAGGAGATGAAGTGTCGACACATCTATGGGAACAATGTCCGAAATGCCAAAAGATTTACAAACAAGAGAATATGACTTCATGGCACGAGTTACAGGACTATTTTACGAAACGAGTTAGTGAAATTGTACGTTCCAAGGGAAAAAGGATGATAGGTTGGGATGAAATAAATGACCGTAATGCCGCTGACATCAGTGACGTGATCATGATCTGGCAACGTGATGGAAGAGAACAGCAACAGAAAGCTTTGAAAAGAGGGTTGTCAGTCATTATGTCTCCTAAGGATCCCTGTTACTTTGATTTCGGGTATTCACGGAATTCCACACGCAGATTGTATGAATGGGAACCAGTTGGCAAAGAATGTACGAATACTCAAGCACATCTCGTCAAGGGAGGACAGGCTAATTTGTGGACTGAATTCATTACAACCTCGGATGAGGTGGAAAGGATGTTATATCCCAGAACTTGTGCCTTGGCCGAAACCCTCTGGAACACGAAAGAAAAGAAAGAATGGGAAGGGTTCCGACAACGTATCAGCAAGTTCGGTGCTATTATGGAAAAACTGAATATCTGTTACTTCAAAGACGAGGATTGGGATAACACAGGTTTTGTTCCGCAAAGCGAACAAAGGCCCCGTCTTGTATGTCCTGCCCGTATCGATACCAATATGAAGGGAATCAAGTATTATATGCCTGAATATGCGTTTGACGGTGATATACAGACTTTCTTTGCAACCCCCTATTCCTTAAAAAAAGGAGATTATTTTACTCTTACTTTGGAAAAAAGACAAGCAGTACAGGAAATCAGAATTGTGTTTGATGTTTCAAAGGAACATCCGGAACATGTACAATTATCTGTCAGCGAGGACGGTACAATATTTAAGAAAGTAGCTGCAGATAACAAAAATGGAGAATTGTCAGCATCTTTCAGTACACTAGCCATGATTAAAGCCCTCAAAATGGAATTGACAACTCCACTGATGGCCCGGCTGACTATCAAGGAGATTATCCTTCGCTACTATGAATAAACAAGTATAAGAATAATGAAAATTGTTATGATAAAAAAAATTATATATATTTCTCTCATCTGGATGGTATTTCACGGAGCGAGTCTTCATGCTGCCAGTTTATTGGTAGAAGCAGAAAGTTTCACGGAAAAAGGAGGCTGGGTAGTGGACCAACAATTTATGGACTTGATGGGATCACCTTATTTACTGGCACACGGTCTAGGTAGTCCTGTTGAAAATGCGAGTACCAATGTACAACTTCCAGAAAATGGCACATATTATATTTTTGTACGCACCTACAACTGGACGTCTCCATGGCAGGAGGGTGAAGGGCCCGGATTGTTCGGTTTGTCAGTAAACGGAAAGAAAATCTCTTACCGGTTGGGTATTATAGGCAATCAGTGGATATGGCAGTATGCCGGGCAATATCAGGCAACAGAAAAGAATATTCACATTGTTTTGCATGACTTGAAAGGTTTTGACGGGCGGTGTGATGCTATTTATTTTACGACACGGAAAGATGATATTCCGCCATCGGATATGGCGGCTTTAAATAACTTTCGTCGTGCTAAACTTGGATTATTAGCCCCCCAAAAAACAGAATCATATGATTTAGTAGTTATAGGTGCAGGTATTGCAGGTATGAGTACAGCAGTATCTGCCGCCCGCCTGGGCTGTAAAGTCGCACTTATCAATGATCGCCCTGTAGTCGGTGGAAACAATAGTTCCGAGATTCGTGTTCATTTGGGAGGAGCTATCGAGATCGGAAAATATCCTGAACTGGGGGGGCTGCAAAAAGAGTTCGGTCCCGTCAAGGAGGGTAATGCACAACCGGCAGGCAATTATGAAGATCATAAAAAAATGGAATGGCTGCAAGCTGAAACTAATGTTTCCCTGTTTCTTAATTATCGGGCATTTTCGGTGAAGAAGGAAGAGGACCGGATCATCTCGATAACCGCTTGTCATATTGAATCCGGTGAAGAAATCGAATTTTATGGTCGTTTATTTGCTGACTGTACTGGTGATGGCACTATCGGTTATCTGGCCGGGGCAGACTATCGTATGGGCCGTGAAAGCCGTTCTGAATACGGTGAGACTATAGCTCCCGAAATAGCTGATAGCTTAGTAATGGGCACTTCTGTTCAATGGTATTCTGTGGAAGACACAAAAACATCCTATTTTCCGGAATTCCGGTACGGCATCGAATTCAATGAGGAGACCTGTGAACCTGTCACTTATGGTGAATGGACTTGGGAAACCGGAATGAATAAAAATCAGATTAATGATTCTGAACAAATACGTGACTATGGAATGTTAGTTATATATTCTAATTGGAGCTACTTGAAAAATCAATCGGAACGAAGAAAATATTATAAAAAACGTTCATTGGAATGGGTAGCCTACATTGCCGGAAAGCGGGAATCCCGGAGGCTATTGGGCGACTATGTACTGAAAGAGGATGATTTAACAAAGCACGTAGCCCATGAGGACGCATCTTTCACTACTACCTGGAGTATTGATCTGCACCGGCCCGACCCCGAGAATACCCGGTATTTCCCGGGACGGGAATTCAAAGCGACGACAGACCATGTAGTAATTTATCCCTATCCTGTTCCCTACCGATGTCTTTATTCCCGTAATATAGACAATCTGTTCATGGCAGGACGCAATATCAGTGTCACACATGTTGCCTTGGGAACCGTACGAGTTATGCGCACTACAGGTATGATGGGGGAAGTTGTAGGCATGGCAGCCTCACTATGCAAAAAATATCAAGCCACTCCCCGTGACATATACCATTATTATTTGGAGGAATTAAAATCACTCATGCAAAAGGGAGTGAATAAAAAGGGATTACCGAATAATCAACGATATAATGAAGGAGGCAGGCTAAACCAGATACCGAAGGTAAAGTAAGGATACATCTCTGTCTGCCAGATTTCCACATACGAAAGTTTAACAATTTATTAGATTAGGCATTATGATAAGAAAAATCATATTCTTAGAAATGTTATTATTGGGAATAGCTACATTCCTGTATTCGCAAGATGAAATTTCCAAAATAACAATAACTCATGGACCTTACTTGCAAAACGTGGGATCTAACGAAGCTACCATTGTATGGATAACGGATAAGCCCTCTATAGGATGGGTGGAACTGGCCTCAGATGGCAACGGCAGTTTTTACGCCAAAGAGCATCCGCGTTATTTTGACACGTCTAATGGCATCAAGAATACATCAACCATCCATGCCGTTAAAGTCAAGGGACTGACACCGGGAAAACAATATCGTTACCGTGTTTTTGCTCAGGAAGTGTTGAAACATACTGGGTATAAAATCATTTATGGAAGTTATGCTTCCACTGATGTCTATTATCGTAAACCGCTTACTTTTCATACCTGCAATCCGCAAGCGCCTGCCACCTCTTTTGTAATGGTCAACGATATACATGGGGACAACAAACTGCTGGAGGACTTAATGTCCCGTTGTAACCTTACGCAAACCGACTTTGTTCTTTTTAATGGTGATATGCTCTCTTTCATAAATAGTGAAGATCAGCTTTTCAAGGGGTTTATGGATACGGCTGTACGACTTTTCGCTTCTGAGATCCCGATGTACTACGCCCGTGGCAACCACGAAACACGGGGAGTATTTGCAACCGAAATCCAACGTTATTTTTCTCCCTGTCAGGAACATCTTTATTATGCCTTTCGACAAGGTCCTGTCTATTGTATTGTTCTGGATACGGGAGAAGATAAGCCTGATTCTGATATTGAATATGCCGGTATTACCCAATATGACCTCTACCGTACCGAACAGTCCGAATGGTTGGCCAGTATTTTGGAAAGTACCGAATATAAAGAAGCGCCTTTTAAAATAATTGTAGCTCACATTCCTCCCGCAGTTACTGAAGCTGGTCCCGATGAGGATTGGCATGGAAATGTAGAAGTAGAGCAGAAGTTTATGCCTTTATTACGCCAGGCTTATCCGGATTTAATGCTTTGTGGACACTTACATCGTTTTGTGCGTCATGATGCCACTGACAAAACGTCTTTCCCCGTAGTAGTTAATTCCAATACATCTTTGCTACGTATTTATGCCACGACCACACAGATGAAGATAGAGGTAATGGATCGAGACGGAAAAATGCTGGATGAATTTATCATAAAAAAATAAAAAGCTTTGCATTAGTACTTGGCAAGTAATTATTCGGGTGACAATTACTTCTTAATCAATGAAGCTGGTTTCTGCAGATTCTGCATGTATGAGAGGCTGATGAATTTAGGAATAACCAACATTTACGGGGTAATCCAGTCGATGTGCCTACCATGAGCAAGGAGAAGTTACGCAAGACCAATGCTGTGAATTGTAGCAAATTGGCCCACGAGTTACCTTTCGGTTCATTTGAAAAGGAATTATATTCTGGGGAGGAAACCACAAAAATACGCTCTTTATAAGACTAAGAAACCTGATTGCAAAAGACAGCATACATACCAAGAACCGTATCAAGTCTTTGCTCGTTTTTATGGTGTGGAAATATCGAGAATGTTTGCCCGATGTACCATTAGCTAGGGATATTCCTAAAATAGGAAAATTTAAGGCAACTAATTCATTGCGAGTTAGTTGCCTTTTGGAGTTTGCCCGACATGGGCATAATCTAATGGGTGTAAGTCCCCATCGCAGCCTTATATCGGCAAGCGTACAGCCGACGGCAATGGTGTCCGTAGTGATTCGGCATCTAAAGGAAGTCTTAGGCAAAGCACTGACCTGACGTACAGAAACTTGATACTAAGGCATATGAGTGTGGGTAAGTCTGCCAAACAAGATAAAGCCCTATAGCTATATGGAACACTCGGTGTAAATCAAGCAGGTATAAGTGTGAAAGATTATATTCTTAATCGGGGAGGTCTCACGGACGTGTGGAGCATGTGTTTAGATTGCCAAACACGGAGTAAAGCTTATTGTGAGAAGTCAGCAGAAGCCATAGTACTTAAGTTCTTTTTAAGGAAGGGCTGAATCGCAATAGCTATAAACACGTAACTAACTCTAAATAGGAAAGAATGCATAAAATAAGAGTCATAGAAAGTACACTTGGCTACCCTCAAAAGAATAGGATGGAATCCGAAAGCTATGAGGGAGTGCAGACCTATATGGACATGAAAGACGGCAGTTTGATAGCAGTGCAACCAAATAAAGATGACTTAATGAGTCAAATTCTTTCTCCCGACAATCTCAATCGTGCCTATCTACAAGTGGTACGAAACAAAGGGGTTGGAGGTGTTGATAGAATGGATTTTAAGCAACTGCTTCCCTATCTTCATGAACACAAATCAGAACTTATCGAGTCGATACGCATTGGAAGGTACAAACCGAATTCAGTGCGTAGGGTAGATATAGCCAAGGATAACGGGAAGAAACGGCTTATAGGCATCCCAACCGTTGTTGACCGCTTGATACAACAAGCCATCGTCCAAGTGCTATCGCCTATCTACGAACGCCAGTTCAGCCCAAGCAGTTTTGGGTTTCGCCCCGACGTAGTGCGCATGTAGCATTGCTCCAAGTGTGCTGTTATACAAGCGAAGGCTACAAATATGCTGTAGGCATAGACCTTGTTAGATTCTTTGATACGGTAAACCATAGTTTCTTACTGAGAATACTGTCAAGGACAATAAATGACGGGCGTGTCATTTCTCTTATACACAAGTATCTTACAAGCGGAGTAATGATAGGTAAGCATTATGAACCAAGTATAGAGGGTACACCACAAGGCGCCCCTTTGAGCCCCTTGCTCAGCAATATCCTGCTGAACGAACTAGACAAGGAATTGGAGAGACGTGGACACTGCTTTGTACGCTATGCAGATGATAGCATGATACTGTGCAAAAGTAAGAGGTCCGCCGAACGCGTATGCTCAAGCATAACGGACTTTTCCTTCTATTTCACGAAAGGCAAATGCAGGCTGTATGTTCACAAGACAACAAAAGAGAAATTCAAACGTAAGGTTAAATCTCTTACCAGACGTAGTAACAGCATGGGTTATGCCCAACGTAAAGAGATACTCTGGCAAACCTTTAGAGGTTGGATAGGGTATTTCAAATATGCAGACATGAGGAGTCTGCTGATTCCATTAGACCAATGGTATCGCAGACACTTGCGTATGTGTATATGGAAATGTTGGAAGAGAGTGAAGACTCGCTTTTCAAATTTGCAGAAATGTGGAATACCGAAAGGTAAGGCTTGGGAGTGGGCAAATACTCGGAAAGGGTATTGGCGTTGTACGCGTGCCTTTCTTCAGAATGCTATTGAGGACGAGGCTCTTCGGAAAGCGGGGTATCCAATGTTATCTCATCTTTATAAGCAAATACATATAGATTGCGAAACCGCCGTATGCGGAACCGCTTGTACGGTAGGGTGAGATTGTGCCGAGAAGCATGTGCTAAATGCTTCGCAACTATGTAGGAGATGAGGGTAGGTCCCTCGCAATCAACTTGCAGGAATCTCCTCAGTACTGAATGCTTTGATAAGATTGCTGTCGACCAATTCTTTAAGTGGACATCAATTCCTACATCTAATGTGTTACTTTGTACACGTCTCATAAGCTATATCGTTTTAGTTAATGAGTTATGACTTCAATATAATATGAAGTTTACTAAAATGGTATAGCTTTTTTAGTGCTATCTACTGTTATCCGTCACTTCAGATTTTAAACATAGAAACTTATTTTTTTATAATCATACCGTCCAATTTATTATTAATTTTCCAGCAAGGATACCTT
>OBWB01000680.1_pt1 | contig 16826 bp, 13 predicted proteins | sample 1476261 | NCBI WGS metagenome assembly OBWB01 (sample SAMEA2580038, study PRJEB22360) | human gut metagenome | biome: human gut; feature: human-associated habitat; material: faeces | place: Denmark | collected 2008/2010 | reverse complement strand
GGTGGCTTACTCTTTCCCCCCCCGCTCCTTGCGCACGCCCGCCGCTCGCGGGACGGGCGCGTGTACCCTAGAGGGCATGACGAGTTTTGCAGATCTGACCACTATCGGCGTCGGCGGCCATATCGCCCGATTCATCGAACCGACCTCGCGCGTCGGGGTGATTGAAGCGGTGGAGGACGCGGACTCCAAAGGGCTGCCGCTATGCGTGATTGGCGGCGGATCCAATCTGCTGGTCGCTGATGGGCCGTTCAATGGCGTCGTCGTGCGCGACGCCCGCCGGCAGATCACCGTGCCCGACGAGGCCGCGCCGGTCGAGAACGGCGAGCGAATCGTGCACGTCAACGCCGAAGCCGGCTGCAACTGGGATGATTTCGTCGCGTTCACCGTCGAGCTCGGGCTGGAGGGCGTGGAAGGTCTGTCCGGCATCCCCGGCACAGTCGGCGCCTCGGTGGTGCAGAACATCGGCGCGTACGGACAGGAAGTCGCAGGCGCGGTCGAATCCGTGGAGGCGTGGGACCGTCGGGACAAGCGGACGCTGGACATCGCGGCTGCCGACATGGGATTCGGATACCGTATGAGCGCTCTCAAGACGAGCATGTATCAGGCTCCGGCGGTGCCGGCCGGCGAGTTCTTCCCGACGCCGCGATACGTGGTGCTGTCGGTGACATTCGCGCTGCGGCACAGCACTACCGGCACGGTCGGTTACGGACAGCTCGCCAAGGCGCTGGGAGTCGAGGTCGGTGACCGCATGGAGACCGCGGCCATCCGCAACGCCGTGCTCAAGGTCCGTGCGGCCAAGGGGATGCTGGAGGATGCCGCGCGTTATCTTCAGCCGGCGATGGCCGGCACCAAGCGCGACGTCAACGTGCGCATCGCGCTCCAAGCGCAGCGTCGCCAGCTGGCCGCAGGCGCGGACACGCCCGTCGTGCGCGATCCCGACCGGCACAGCTGCGGCAGCTTCTTCATGAATCCGGTGCTTCCCGCCCACGCCGAACGCCTTGGCGAGCACTTTTTTCATGAGTCGGGTGCTTCCCGCCGATGCGGCCGATAGGTTGCCGCAGGACGCCCCGCGTTTCCCCGCGACGCTGCCGGATGGCACGGCGGGCGTGAAGACCTCCGCCGCCTGGCTGATCGATCATGCAGGATTCCATAAGGGGTTCAAGGTCGACGAATCCTCGCCGGCCGGCCTGTCCACGCTGCACACGCTGGCACTGACCAACCGCGGGGATGCGGCCGCCTCCGACATCGCGGCGCTGGCGCATGCCGTGCAGGACGGCGTGGAGGCGGCGTTCGGCGTCCGCCTCGTCCCCGAGCCGGTCGTCGTCGGCATGGACCTGCGTTAGCCGCCCAAAGTCCCATCTCGTGCGCGTTAGATGGGACTTTCGCGGGGTGGAGCAAGGCGGGAGCGTGACCGTGCGTCCCCGTTGCCGCGTACTGTGGTAAGTCAAGCTAAGCCAAGGAGGAGTCATGCCATACGTTATCGCCCAGCCGTGCGTGGACGTCAAGGACAAGGCTTGTGTGGACGAGTGCCCGGTCGATTGCATCTACGAGGGTTCGCGTTCCCTGTACATCAATCCGAACGAGTGCGTCGATTGTGGCGCATGTGAGCCGGTGTGCCCGACCGAAGCCATCTTCTACGAGGATGACCTGCCCGACGAGTGGGCTTGGTACAAGGATGCCGCGGTGAGTTTCTTCGCCGAGGTCGGTGATTTCGGCGGTGCTTCCGCACACGGCCCGATCGGCCACGATCCCGAGCAGGTGGCCGCGTTGCCGCCTCAGAATCAGGACTGATCCGCCCGGTATCATTCTGCAGGCCGTCGCCTTGTGCGGCGGCCGCTTTCATAGAGCACGGTTCCTTCGCCGGGTGACACGCCACGGCCGGCCGGAGGACGTCGAGGAAAGGACCAGCATGGGCTTTCACGCTTATTCATCGCCATACGATTGGTCTCGCATCGCCCCGTACAAGACAAAGGCGGCACAGGTGCCGGGCGGCATCGTCGACCTGTCGGTGGGCTCTCCCGTCGACCCGGTGCCGCAATCCGTGCGTGAGGCGCTTGCCGCGGCCTCGGACGCGAAGAACGCGCACGGTTATCCGGCGACGGCCGGATCCGGTGATCTGCGCGACGCCATCTTCGAATGGTTCCGTGCCGTGCGCGGCGTGGACCTGCAATCCATCAACGCCGACGTTGTGCCCACGGTCGGCTCCAAGGAGGCCGTCGCGCTGATGGCCTCGCTGTTGCACCTCGGCGAGGGCGATGTCGTGGTCCAGCCGAAGGTCTCGTACCCCACGTACGAGATCGGCACGCAGCTGGCCGGTGCGAGCGTGCTGAAGGTCGATGACGTCTCGGATGTCGACTCATGGTGCCATGTGCCGGGTGTGAAGGCGGTATGGGTCAATTCGCCGTGTAATCCCACCGGCGGCGTGCTGTCCGGCGGCTGGCTGTCCGATATCGTCGCGGCGGCGCGTCGCATCGGCGCGGTGGTGCTGTCCGACGAGTGCTATGCCCTGATGTGCTGGTCGTCGAATTCGCGTGATTTCCACGTGGACGGTGCCGAGGCCGGTGCGTCGACGCCGGTGTCGTTGGCGACGTCCCCGTGCGCGTTGAACACCGCCGTCTGCGATGGTACCGCAGACCGGATCCTGGTGCTGTACTCGCTCAGCAAGCAGTCGAACATGGCGGGATACCGGACCGCGTTCATCGCGGGAGACGCCGGCCTGGTGCGTGAGATGTCGGCGTACCGCAAGCAGATCGGGCAGATCATCCCCGGTCCGGTGCAGTCCGCGATGGCCGCGGGATTGCGTGATTTCGATGCGGCGAAAACCCAATGGACGCGCTATCGCCGCCGTCTGAAGACGCTGGTCGGCGCGCTGCGGTCCGCCGGATACGACGCCCGCATGCCGCAGGGGGCGCTGTACGTGTGGGTGCGGGCGAAGTCGGGCGACTGCTGGCGCGACATGGACGATCTGGCCGCGCTCGGCATCATAGCGAGCCCCGGGGAGTTCTACGGAGCGCCGGAATGCCTGCGCTTCTCCGCCACCGCGAGTGACGATGCCGTCGCCGACGCGGCGAGGCGTCTCTCGCGCTGATGTCGGTCGGCTCACCCACCGGCTCACAATCCCAGCGACGCCGCGCCCTTGCCGTATTTGCGGCGTATCGCGTCCAGCGCCTGCTCCGCGTCGCGCTGCCGCACCGACCGCGTGACGGTTCCGGCGGACTGTGCCTCGGTCTCCTCCAGCACGTCATCCAACGTCGGCTGCACGGTCGAACCAGCCGACCTCGCCAATCCGCTCGCGCTCATGCCGGCGAGCCGGATGTCTCGCGGCAGGGGAGTGCCGGGGCTCCGCATGGCGGCGACGCCATCCTCGATCCCCAGCATCCGGCACAGTAGCTCTACGGATTGCGGATACAGCGCGGCGGCCGTGTCCTCGGCGCGTTCCATGGTGTGCGACATCGACTTGTAGCTCAGATCGGCGAACCGCAGTTTCACCGTCACCGTCCGCGCCACCAGACCGCGTCTGCGTAGCGAGCTCGCCACTTCGTCGCAGCACCGGCGCAGCAGGTCGCATACCCGGCGCATGTCGCGCGTGTCCTCGGGGAACGTGCTCTCGGAGCCGATCGACTTCTCCGGAGTGTGCGGCGTCACCTCACGCCCATCCATGCCACGCGCGGCCATATACAGGCCGTGGGCCATGGTCTGCGAGCCGATGGCCGCGGCCACGGGCTGGCTCCCCCCCTTTACCCGGATCGATGGCCGTGGCCAGCGTCTGCTCGCTCATCTTCGCCAGGTCGGCCACGGTCTTCACGCCCCACTCCGCCAGCCGCCGCTCCAGCGAAGGCCCGATGCCGGGTATGCCCCGCAGCGGCATCATCTGTACGAACTCGGCGTGACGGGCGACGGGAATCAGCAGCATGCCATCAGGCTTCGCATTCGTCGACGCCATTTTCGCGACCAGCTTGTTCGCGGCGACGCCCACCGAACAGGTCACATGGAACCGCGAGGCGACCTCCTGTCGTATCCAGGCGCCGATCCGGGTCGGCCGTTGCCAGGCGAGCAGCGCCCCCGACACGTCCATATACGCCTCATCCACCGAAACCTGCTCGAACCGGTCAGTGACCTGGCTGAACACCTCTTCGACGATGCGCCGAGACATCATCCGGTAGTAGTGCATGTCCACCGGCAGGAACACGCCGTCCGGGCACAGCTGACGGGCACGGGCGCTCGCCATCGCCGAATTGACGCCGTAACGCCGTGCCTCATAGCTCGCCGCCGACACCACCGAGCGCGTCCCGGTGCCGATGATCACCGGCTTGCCTTTGAGTTCGGGATGACGTGCCACTTCCAGCGAGGCGTAGAAGGCGTCCATGTCGATGTGCAGCACCGTGCAGCCGGTCTCGTCATGCCCCCAATCGCGTTTGGCGGCGGCCAGTCTAGGTGCGGTGCTCATATCTCTTATCGTACCGTACCGTGCCGGGCCGGGATGGAGCGGGCCTTGCCGTACCGGTTGGGGAGCGGCCGTCGCAATCTCTTTGCCGCCCGCGCGTGGCCTGGCCTGTCGGAGCGCAGGGCACCGCGAAATTGCTGGCGTCGCGCTGCTGATCGTCGCGGGGATCGTCACGTTCACGGGCGACTCGAATCCGGCGCGTTGACCCGCCGTCAGGCCCCGTATGACGCCGCGTGCGGCACACCGTGTTGCTGAAGTCCGGGGGACGATGGTAAGATGCCATGTTGTTGCGCCAATGTGCAACATGGAGACATGCCTGAGTGGCCGATAGGGGCACCCTGCTAAGGTGTTAGTCGTGTTTAGCGGCTCGAGGGTTCGAATCCCTCTGTCTCCGCCGACTAGGCTCCGGACGTTTGCCCGGGGCTTTTTGCTTTTTCCGGGACTTCTCGAGGGACGTCAAGAACGACTATTACAGCCCGTATTATGGCGGCAAGCTGGAGCCGCCGGCGCGTGGGTCGATGCTGTGTGACTGGTAGGGAATCGGTAAGCCATGAAAAGCTGAATGTCCGCTGGGATTTGTGTGGTCATGATATGAGAAAGCCGGTCGTGCATAATCCGCGCGACCGGTCATCCGGGCAAGGCGCACCGTCCCTTGTAGCGAAGCAGGGGGGGCGGAGGTACGCCATTGTCCGTCCGTCTCCAAGCAGTCATTCTACCCCCTTCGTTTACCGTGACATAATGATGTCATCGTTCACATAGTAAGAAAGATGCCGTCGCAATGTGATTGCATATGCCGGTTTCCCGCGCGTGTCGCACGTCCGTGCTTGTGTCGTATGGGAGATCCGCCCGCGCGTGTCATGTCCACTTACTGGACAGTAGCTGACGGGCGTTAGACTGAGAACCATCAGGACGAGATGAGCAAGGAGCGTACGATGGGGCACATCCGGGGAAAAGGGCATCACAGGACGACGGCATCGCATTCGCCCGTCAGGGCGCTCGTCGTCGTGCTGGTCATCGTGGCGGTGCTCGTCGGCGGCGGATGGCTGGTCGTGGGGCATAGGCGGCCCGCCGCTCCCGTCGCGAAACCGGACAAGGCCGCGACGGTGACCCGGGTCGATCTCGACAACAAGCAGGCCGTACCCGAACCGGTTGTGGAGCACCATGGCAATTCGCCCGACTGCCCGGACACCGACTGCATCTCCATGCTGGTCAACGGCGACCTGCTGTTCCATCCGAACCTGTGGAAGCATTTCGCCGGTGCGAACACCGCCGCCACCGACGGCACGGCGTTCGATTTCACGCCGCTGTTCGAAACCATGAAGCCATACATCCAGGCGTCCGACATCGCCGTGTGCGAGTTCGAGACGCCGATCGCCAAACGCGGCGGTCCCTACACCGGCTATCCGGTATTCAACGTGCCGCCGGAGGTCGCCGATGCCGCGGCCTCGGTCGGCTACACCGCCTGCACGCACGCCACCAACCATTCATGGGATCAGGGTGCCGACGGCATCGCACGCCTGTGGGATACGCTCGCGTCCAAGGGCATCGCGCAGACCGGTTCGTACAAGAACGAGGAGGACTCCACCAAGCCGCTGGTCATCGACTCGCCCACGGGCGGCGGCAAGCTCGGCCTGGTCACCGGCACGGTGTCGCTCAACGGCATGACCGCCGACCATGACTGGCAGGTCGACCGCCTGCGCGAAGCCGGCGACCCCCAGCATCAGTCCGACATCGACCGTGCCGTCGCCAAGGCCAAGGCCGCCCGTGAACAGGGCGCCGACGTGGTGGCCATGGCCATGCATTCGGTGCAGGAATACATCGACTACGCCGATTCGTGGCAGGTCTCCGAGGCGCATGAGCTCGCGGACACCGGCGCGTTCGACGTGATCTACGGCGCCGGATGCCATTGCGCGCAGCCCATCGAGAACTACAACGGCACGTGGATCATCTACGGGCTTGGCAACACGGTGACGGTCAGCGCCCCCGCCAGCAGAATCGTCAACAATCAGGGCGTGACCGCCCGCATCCAGTTCGCCGGCCGCAAGGGCGTGGCCGGGGCATGGCGCGTCAGCCGCATCGACTGGGTACCGACCGCGAACATGCGGCAGGGCTCATACCAGTGGTGCCCGATCTCCAGCGACCATCCCAACGGCACATGCTGGTCCGAATCGCAGGATGCGCAGGTGCGCCAGCGCATATGGAACGTCATCTATTCGATGGGCGCCGACAAGAACGTCGTGAAGGAGTGGAACATCACCGATGAAAACCGTTCTTGACACGTCCGACCTGCCGGCGCATGACGCACTGGTGGAGAAGAAGTCCGAGTTCATCGCCGATGTGTGCCATGTGGATGCGTTGGACGAGGCGCTGCTGTTCGTCGATTCCGTTCGCCAGCTGCACCCCAAGGCCCGGCATGTGGCGTACGCCGCGATATGCGTCGACGGCGATGGTCGCGTGCGGGAGAGGATGAGCGATGATGGCGAACCATCCGGCACCGCCGGCAAGCCCATTCTCGACGTGCTGCGGCAGGGAGATCTGATGAACTGCGCAGTGACGGTCACCCGGTATTTCGGTGGTATCCTGCTGGGGTCGGGCGGGCTGATTCGCGCGTATTCGTCCGCCGCCTCGCTGGGCGTCAAGGTGGCCAGACTGGCGTCCATCGAGACGTGCCGCAGATACACGACAGCGCTGCAGTACCCGCAATTTGACGTGTTCCGTCAACTCGCCTCGGATTGCGGGGCCGCGCTGGAGAATGAGCGGTACAGTGACCGTGTCGTACTGGACGCGGTGGTGCCGGTGGAGCGTGAGCGGGAATTCCTCCGGCGCGTGCGTGAGACGTTCAGCGCGACGGTGACGCCCGAATCCGGTGAACTGATAAGCCGTCCCGTCGCAATCTAAACAGGTGCGATGTTATGCGCAGCATGACTGGGGGTGGTTTTGCAGTACTCAGCTCACCCGTCAGCAGGAACGCAATACTTTGCGGAAGATATGGTTCGGTTCGGCGACCCTCGGGTATGGTGATGACTATGAGCGAGATGCAACGACATGATGACGAGGCCACGGCGCGCGAGGCCATGGCGCAGACTGCAGCGCAGTCTCAGCCCGACAGCGCCACTGACTCCACGCCCTTCGAGCCTCTGACCGCCACGTATGAGCGGCTGCGGCACTCCACCGATAGCGCGGAACTGTCCGAGTTCGCGCGCCGTCCATTGCCGGACCGTTCCGATCAGGCGGCGTTCTCCCGTGCGACGGCACTGCTGGAGGCCGTCGCCGGCAACCGGCACACGCCGTTGGAAGATCGCATCATGCTGGCGGAGACGATGCCGTTCCCGAACATCCTGGTCAAGCTGTCGACGGACCCGAGTCCGGACGTGCGCAGGGCCGTGGCGGCCAACGAGGACGACAAGAACTGGCTGGTGGGGCGCCTGACCAAGGACGAGGTCCCCGAGGTGCGCGACGCGGCGCTGCGCAACAAGCGCACGTCATGGAAGATGCGGCTGGAGGGAGCGCAGAACACCGATCTTGACGCCGACACCCTGGACGTGCTGTCAAGGCTCGGAGTATCGGAGGAATCCGGTGCCCCGGCGATTCTCGCGACGATGGTGCGGCGCGCGGTGGCGTTGAACCCCGGCACTTCGCAGGAGACGCTCGACCGGTTGCGCGACGACCCTTCGCCCGAAGTGGCGAAAGCCGCGGCGAGCCGGACCTCGGACGCCTCGTGACGCATCATTGCGCGACACCCTCTCTGCGCTCCCTCCTGCCACCCCCGTACTGACCCCGTTTCGTTCCGACCCGTCCGCCGCCGGCGGATCAGGCGATAATCGCGGGTAAAATCTGGCGCAATTCGCGGTATACGTAAGCGTGCCGCGCAAAAGCGGGCTTACACTAAGGAATATGACAGAGAGTACAGAAAGTGCGGAGCGTCTCGCGCGTCCGCTGATCCATCTGGCGCGTCTGGTTGGATTGGCCACGAGCTACATCGGCATGAGCGACGACTATCACGAGATCGATGATGATGTCCTGAAGGCGTTGCTGGGTGCGTTGGGCGTGGACGCCCATGACGATGACGCCATCGATGATTCCGTTGTCCGTATCCTTCGCGAGCGCCACGGGCGTCTCGTCGCCCCGACCGTGTTGCATGTCGTCGGCAAGGAAGATCGTGTGCTGCTCAACACCGGTATCATGCAGATTCCCTCCGCAACCATCACGCTGGAAAACGGCGACGAATACCAGGGTGCGCTGGAGCCGGGAGCCGGAGACGGATCGCAGGCGTACGAGGTCGACGGCAAGTTCGTGGCGACGGCATCCATCACCATACCCGCGGATCTGCCGATGGGATACCATACGCTGCATGTCAGCGTGGGCGACCGCACGCAGGACGCCACGCTGATCAGCGCCCCCGAGCGTATTCCGATGCTGCCGGCCATGGAACATGACCAGCTGTGGGGCTGGATGGCCCAGCTGTATTCCATCCGGTCCGCCGGATCCTGGGGCGTGGGTGATTTCGAGGACCTCAAGACCCTCATGGTCGATTCGCACAGCAAGACCGGCGCCGATTTCATGCTGGTCAACCCGCTGCACGCGTGCGAGCCGGTAGCGCCGCTCACCCCGTCGCCGTACCTGCCGATTTCCCGCCGCTTCATCAACTTCACGTACATTCGTCCCGAGGCGATCGAGGAATATGCCGGCCTCGGCGATGACCTGAAATCGCAGATCGGCGAGCTGCACGCGCAGGCCGAACCGCTGAACGGGGACGCGCAGATTATCGATCGTGATTCGATGTGGCGCGTGAAGATGCACGCCCTGTGGTTGATTTTTAAGGCCGGGCGCAGCGAGGAGCGTCAGAAGGCGTTCGACGACTACAAGAGCACGTCCGCCGAAGGGCTTGAGGCCTACGCCACGTGGTGCCTGTGCTACGACAAGTGGGGCGCGCCGACCGGCGAAGCCGACAGCTGGGAGAAGCGCCTCGACAAGAACAGCGACGAGGTGCAGGGGCTGCGTCGACAGTTCCCCGACACATTGGACTTCTACCGCTGGTTGGAATGGATCGCCGACGAGCAGCTGGGAGCCGCTCAGCAGGCCGCGAAGGACGCCGGCATGCAGATCGGCCTCATGGCCGACATGGCGGTCGGCGTGCATCCGTCCGGCTCCGACGTGTGGTGGAACCCGGAGTGTTTCGCCAAGGGCGCCACGGTCGGCGCGCCGCCGGATTACTTCAACCAGCAGGGGCAGGACTGGAGCCAGCCGCCACTCAACCCGATCGAGCTGGAGAACACCGGCTACCTCACGTATCGTCACATGGTGCAGGGCATGTTCGCCCATGCAGGCGCGGTGCGCATCGACCACATCCTCGGCCTGTTCCGCCTGTGGTGGATCCCCTCCGGGCACACGCCCAAGGACGGCGCCTATGTGCAGTACGATTCCGAGATCATGCTCGGCATCCTGGCACTTGAGGCGTCGCGCGCCCACGGCGTGGTCGTCGGCGAGGATCTGGGCGTCGTGCCTGACCACGTCTCGACGTCGCTGTCCGCGCATCAGGTGCTGGGTTGCGCCGTCGAATGGTTCGAGCAGATGGACGGCAAGTTCCGCGCCCCGAAGGATTGGCGCGAGTTCTCGCTCGCCTCGGTGAACACGCACGACCTGCCGCCCGCAGCCGGATATCTCGCGTACGAGCACGTCGAACTGCGCGAGCGCCTGGGACTGATCGAAGGATCGGTCGAGGACTTCGAGCAGAACGCGCGCGCCGAGCACAAGGCCATGATGGTCATGCTGATCGTCAACGGCTATCTCGACCCCGACCTGCTGAAGGACGAGAAAGCCCACGAGCAGGAGATCGTCGAGGCGCTGTACCGCGGCCTGCGCGGCTCCCCGTGCAAGCTGCTCGCGGCGTCCATCGTGGACGGCGTGGGAGAGCGCCGCGCCCAGAACCAGCCCGGCACCAACAACGAATATCCGAACTGGCGCATCCCGCTGGCCGACGGCAAGGGCAATGTCGTGCCGCTGGAGGAGCTGTTCTCCAACACGCGTCTGCTCTCGCTCGCCAAGGTCATGCAGGGGCGCTGAGGGTGCGATATGGGCATGCCATCCGGCCGTACATGTCGTTCGGCCGGATGATGAAGTGTGTCGTGTGGCGTTGCGAAATGTCAAAGGTGGCGTTATCATAGAGGATTGTTGTGTTTCCCTAAGGGGTCCTTCAAAGCGCTTTCCCACTCGCCATCGAGGACTTTCAGGGAGCCCACGGATAATGAGGCCGAAACCGCCAAGCTTGACCAGCGCGGCAGTCCAAGCCCGGAACACAATAAGCAAGAAAAGGTACACCAGTGAAAACTTTCACTCCGAAACCAGCCGATTTGACTCATGACTGGTACATCATCGACGCCACCGACGTGGTGCTCGGTCGTCTGGCCACTCAGGTCGCCACGCTGCTGCGCGGCAAGAACAAGCCGACCTACGCGCCTCACGCCGATTCCGGTAACCACGTGATCATCATCAATGCCGACAAGATCGCTCTGACCGGCAACAAGATGGGCAAGGAACTGTACTCGCACTCCGGTCGTCCCGGTGGCCTGCGTCGCGATAGCTACGCCGAGCTGCTGGCGAACAAGCCGGAGCGCATCATCAAGGCTGCCGTCAAGGGCATGCTGCCGAAGAACCGTCTGTCCAAGGTGCAGCTGGACCGTCTCCGCATCTTCCGTGGTGCCGAGCATCCGCACACCCCGCAGCAGCCGCAGGTTTTCGAGATCGCTCAGGTCTCGCAGCAGGCCAAGTGAACCGAAGGGAGATAGAGAATCATGGCTGAAAACACCAACGACTCCGCGGTTCAGGCAACCGAAGAGGAGCTCACCAGCTACACCACCGAGACCAACGCGGGTGCCGGCACCGGCACTTCCGCGATTGCTCCGGGCTACGGCACCGGCCGCCGCAAGGAAGCCGTCGCCCGCGTGCGTCTGGTTCCCGGCACCGGCAAGTGGACCATCAACAAGCGCACCCTGGAGGAGTACTTCCCCTCCAAGCTGCTGCAGCGTGAGGTCAACTCCCCGATCGTGCTGCTCAAGCTCGAAGGCAAGTTCGACGCGATCGTCCTCGTTGACGGCGGCGGCACCACCGGTCAGGCCGGTGCCATCCGTCTCGGCGTTGCCCGCGCTCTGAACGCCATCGACCGTGACGCCAACCGCGCCGCCCTGAAGAAGGCCGGCATGCTGACCCGCGACTCCCGTGTCGTGGAACGCAAGAAGGCTGGTCTGCACAAGGCACGTCGCGCTCCGCAGTTCTCGAAGCGTTAATATACGCCAGTTCTGGCTATCGCGAGGCCCTTTCGGAAACATCGTTTCCCGGAAGGGCCTCGTTCGTTATGAGCACCTCTACTGCAGCCTGCGCATCACGCTGATGCTGAGTGCGGGCATCGTCCATACCACCGACCCGTTAACCGTAGCGTTGCCGCCATCACGGGCCGACGCGGAAGCGCCATGCACGGTACTGGCCGCAGACATGGTCGCCGAAACATCCGCGCCAACGCCCGGGGCCTGCTCGTCATCCTCGAACAGCACATCGGCATGCTCTGTGGTGGCGCCAAGCAGATCCAGCTTGTCCTGCTCGGCCAGCGACGCCTGAACGGTCTTCAACAGCTGATGGATGTTGTCCTTCTCGCTGACGGACATGATCCAGTTGCTGCGCAGCGCCTGGTTCTTGCCGATACGCTGCAGCCGATCGCCCGGCGCCGGCCGCAGTCCGACCGCGGTCGCGGAACTCCAGTCGCACTGCCAGGAGCAGTCGCTCGGCAGGGTGAACCGGCGTACCTCGTCGACGCCGTTGATCACGATGAGCACATCGACCTCATCCTGCGAGAGCAGTCGCATCGCGAAGCTGCGTATCGTCGTGTCGAACCAGTCCCGATCCATCGGTGTGGTGCCGTCGGGCAGATACCATTGCACGCGGCTCGACGGCTTGAACAGGCCGAGCTGCGTGAGCCGCGTGAAGAACTCCTCGTGATGGTACAGTCCCAGCGATTTGCGTATCGACAGCAGTCGGGACACCGTCTCCAGGCGGTGCATCTGCATGGTTTTGCGGGGCTGGTATATCCAGTCCCAGTTCAGCCAGGTGATGTCGTTGTCCTGCGCATAGGCGTTGTTGTTGCCGCTCTGCGAGTTGCCGAATTCGTCGCCCGCCAGCATCATCGGTGTGCCCAGCGACAGCATCAGCGTGCCGAGCATGTTCATGGCGGCCTGCTCGCGTTTGCGGATGATCGCCGGGTCGTCGGACGGCCCCTCGACACCGAAGTTCGCGGAGTGGTTCACGTTCGATCCGTCGATATTGTTCTCGCCGTTGGCCTCGTTGTGCTTGACCGCGTATCGGGTCAGGTCGGTGAGCGTGAATCCGTCGTGGCACGAGACGTAGTTGATCGAGGACACGCATCCGCGCCCGGGCTCCGTGGCGAACAGGTCGGATGAACCGCACAGTCGCGTGGCCATCTCCTGCATGCCGATACCGCTGGGCGCCCCCGGTTGGGTGTCGGTGATCCAGAATCGGCGCACCGTGTCGCGGAACCGGTCGTTCCACTCGCTGAACGGCATGCCGAATCCGCCGGTCCTCCATCCCTGCGGCCCCAGGTCCCAAGGCTCCATGATGAGTTTCAGGTTGCCGAGCAGCAGGTCGGAACGCAACGCATACAGGAACGGGTGATGCTTGGTGAAGTCCCCGTCCAGCCGCGCCAGCGACACGCCGAGATCGAATCGGAACCCGTCGATGCCGATGCGCTTGGCCCAATACCGCAGCGAGTCCACGGCGAACGTCACCACGTGCGTGTTGGTGAAGTCGAAGGTGTTGCCGCAGCCGGTGGTGTCCTCAAGCCGCCCGATATTGCCCTTCTGACGCCGGTAATACAAGAGCGCGTCCAGACCGCGCCAGCATGTCGTCGGCCCTTCCACGCCGCCTTCGCAGGTGTGGTTGTACACCACGTCCATGATGACCTCGAACCCGGCCTCATGCAGCGCGCGCACCATGCCGATGACCTCGTCGCGGACCGCCCGGGCCCCCTTGCGCTGGGCTTCGGCAGTGGCGTACGAAGGCTCGGGGGAGAAGTAGCTGAGTGGCGAGTACCCCCAGTAGTTGTGCCGCCCGCGCTCCTGCAGGAACAGCTCATCCTGCTTGGCCTGGATGGGCAGCAGCTCGATGGAGGTGACGCCCAGGGATTGCAGGTACGAGAGCGTGGTCGGGTGGGCGAGGCCCGCGTACGTGCCGCGCAGTTCCTTGGGCAGCCAGGGTGCGTTCGCGGTGAATCCCTTGACGTGCAGCTCGTACAGCACGGTCTTGCTCCACGGCACGTGCGGGTGCGAAGGGTCGGCGTCGTGCTTGCTCTTGTCCCGGTCGTCGATGGCCACCGACACGGGCATGTTGCCCAGTGCGTCGACGGTGCTCATCGGCCCGAACGCTGAGCCGCGCACCTTGCCGTCCTCGCTGACGTCGCACTGGTATGAGAACGCGGCCGGCGACAGCTTCATGCGGCCGTCGATCCCCTTGCCATACGGGTCGAGCAGCAGCTTGTACGGGTTGAACCGCAGCCCCTTGCTCGGATCCCACGCGCCGTCCACTCGGTAGGCGTAGCGCATGCCGTCCCACGCCTTGGGAAGATGCACGTACCACAGGCCGTAGTTCGGCCCATCCATGCGGAACAGCGTCTCGCGCACGTACATGGGCTCGATGATGCGCGTGCAGACGGCGTGCTCGTGTATTTCGTTGATGAACGGCGTTGCTGAATCATCGAAGATGCGGATGGCATCGTTGAAGAAGGCGGTGGGTTGATCGACCTTCTCGTAGATGCAGAGCCACACCTGATCGGCTGTTTCGGAACGGACGATGACATCGGCGCCGCCGTCTTCCGTGAAGTACAGGCCCGGTCGTGTCGCATAGCGATGAGGGATTGCATACCGCTGAGGTATCGCGTGTTTCATACACCCATTGTAGCGGTGTCGATTTTCGTCCGTGTCGGAGCGGGCGAGGACGGGTGCGGGCCCGTGTCCCAGCCGCACAGCGCGTCCATGTAGGGGTCGGTGAACTGCATGGCCGCGCCGATGGCGCCGCTGTTCTCGTTGCTGCGGCTCAGCCGAAGGGTGAAATGGTCGGTGCCGAACACGCTGAGGGCTGTGACCCGCCGCTGCAGGTCGGCGATGTTGTCGTGGTCGAGGTACAGCGCCGCCTCCCCGCCGATGACGACGTCGGCGCAGATGACGCACCGCACGTTGGCGATGGCCAGCGCCACGTGGTCGAGCCAGTCGTTCATGCGCTCGCGGTGATGGGTCTCGCCTTGCTCCAGCACGCTGAAGAAGCCGGGGATGCTCTCGTAGTCCTCCGGCAGGTTTTCGGGAGAGCAGTAGGCGGCCATGCAGCCGCGCCTGCCGCAGTGGCACGGTTTGCCGCCTGGGATGAGCGTCATGTGTTCGATGGCGCCATCGCACAGGTTCGGGCCGCGGTGCAGGCGGCCGTTCATGATGAGCGCGCCGCTGGGTCTGCGGTTCAGGTACAGGCATATGGCGTCGCTGATGGCGGCGTCGTGCAGCGTTTCGGTCATGGCGATGGCCGCGGCCTCGCGGATTAGTTGACGCGGGTAGCGCACCGACTGGGCGATGGTGTCGATGGTGACGCCGGTCGCTCCGGTCGAGTCGTTGAAGGTGATGACGGTGCCGTCGGCCGAGATGGCACCGGGGATGGCGAAGGATACGCCGAGCACGGGGCCGTGGGCCTTTTCGGTCTCCGCGGCGAAATCGTTGATCGCCGAACCCATCCGCTGGTAGTAGGCGTTGGCGTTGGCATAGGGGAGCGTGCGCGAGAGGGTGGCGATGGGGCGCCCCTGCAGGTCGATGGCGCATAGGCGCAGGGTGCTGCGGTGCATGGTGACGCCGATTGCGGTGCGATGACTCGGGTTGAACCGGTAGCTTTGGGATTTGCGGCCGCCCGTGGAGTCGGTCAGGGGGCCGGGGGTGATGATGCCGTCGTGTTCGAGCGCGCGGATGTTGCCGGTGATGGTTGGCAGGCTCAGCTGCAGATCGAGCTGCAGCTGGCGCTTGGTGACGTTGCCGTGCGTTGCGAGGTGGCGGATGATGGCCTGCCTGTTGCGCGTCTTGGTGATGTTTCGGGTTGTGGCGATGTCGGTGTCCGTGGTCGTCATTGGAGCCTCGTTGCTGGGTCGATTCCGTGTGGTGCCGGACGCATGACACCGCTTTTAATAAATAATTTTATAAAAGTTTGTCGACGAGTGCAACTTTTATAAACATGCTTTATATAAGTTGTGTCTCGAAAATTCGTTTGATGGTGTGCGATGTCGCAAAAAGCGAACAAAAGATATCATTTCGTGGAATATCGGCAGCAAAACAAGGTTAAATGTAACAAATAGCAACAAATAAATACCAAAAACAAACACGAAACGCCGTCGTTTTTGTTCGTGTGCGTTTGCGCAGTGTATCACGTAGATTGTGACGTAGGCCACAGATGCGCAATAGCGAGCATGTGGATGGATGATCCGCCAGGTGATGGCGGCAACGACAACGGAATGAAACCACAGCTAGTCGAGGAGTATTCATGGCAGAAGCAACACAGGTCGAGGCGCCCGCCAAGCCGAGCCCCGAGGAGAAGCGCGCGGCGGCCGAAGCCGAGGTCGACGCCCTTGTCAAGAAGGGTCTCAAGGCCCTTGACGAGTTCGAGAAGCTCGATCAGAAGCAGGTCGACCGCATCGTCGCCAAGGCGTCCGTCGCGGCCCTGAACAAGCATCTGGTGCTCGCGAAGATGGCCGTCGATGAGACCGGCCGTGGTCTCGTCGAAGACAAGGCCACCAAGAACATCTTCGCCTGCGAGCACGTCACCCACTACATGGCCGGGCAGAAGACCGTCGGCCTGATCCGCGAGGACGAGGTCATGGGCATAGACGAGGTCGCCGAGCCGGTCGGCGTCGTCGCCGGTGTCACCCCGGTCACCAACCCGACCTCCACCGCCATCTTCAAGTCGCTGCTGGCACTCAAGACCCGCTGTCCGATCGTGTTCGGCTTCCACCCGGGCGCCCAGAAGTCGTCCGTGGCCGCCGCGAAGATCGTCCGCGACGCCGCGATCGAAGCAGGCGCACCCGAGAACTGCGTGCAGTGGATCGAACACCCGTCCATCGAGGCGACCGGCGCGCTGATGAAGCACCCGGGCATCGCCACCATCCTGGCCACCGGCGGCCCCGGCATGGTCAAGGCCGCGTACTCCTCCGGCAAGCCCGCCCTCGGCGTCGGCGCCGGCAACGCTCCGGCCTACATCGATACCGATGTGGACATCGAACGTGCGGCGAACGACCTGATCCTCTCCAAGCACTTCGATTACGGCATGATCTGCGCCACCGAGCAGGCCATCATCG
>OBWB01000647.1_pt1 | contig 17952 bp, 15 predicted proteins | sample 1476261 | NCBI WGS metagenome assembly OBWB01 (sample SAMEA2580038, study PRJEB22360) | human gut metagenome | biome: human gut; feature: human-associated habitat; material: faeces | place: Denmark | collected 2008/2010 | reverse complement strand
GCGTGTCCCGCTCCGGCGGCACCATCACCGTCGGCCGTGCGCTGGGATACACGCGCGAATCGGCCGTGCGCCTGAGCTTCCTCATGGCCATCCCCGCGGTGTTCGGCTCCGGCCTGCTCGAAGCGGTCAAGGCCGTGAAGAACGCCGGGACCGATCGCATGTTCCCCGGCTGGATTCCGACCATCATCGCGATGATCATCAGCTTCCTGCTCGGCTACATCGTCATCATCGGGTTCCTGAAGTTCGTCTCCACGTTCTCGTACAAGGCGTTCTCCATCTATCGCATCGGCCTGTCGGTGATCGTCGCGCTGCTGCTGCTGTTCGGCGCCCTGAAGCCGTATGAGCCGGTGAAGGCCGCCAGCGCGGCCAGCGTCGTCAATCCGGTCAGCATCGTCACCGTGGAGCAATCCGCAGCCGCGGTCAGATGACGGCGGCAGGGTGACGTTGCAGTCATCGCTGTAACGTCACGAAACACGCTTGGATGGCGTCCGGTTCGCGGCTTCGCGGAACGGACGCCATTTGCGTTGCCGTGAGATTATGCGGCCCGCGTCACTTGCCGCGACTGCGCAGGAAGGCCTCCGCCTCGCGCACCAGCTGTTCCGCGGCCGGAGCGCCGAAGCGCGCCACCTGATCGGCTTTCTCCTGCATGTCGTAATCATGCTCAAGGTGTTTCACGTATTGGGCGAGGTCGTCGTTGCAGCGCGTCAGCACCGAAGCCTGCGCCTTCCACTGTTCGGCCTTGCCGGCGAGGTCGCCCGGATCCAGCTCGACGCCGATGCGGTCGGACAATGCCGCGAGCATCTGCATGGTGGCCTGCGTGCATTCGTCGCTGCCGAGGTATTGCGGGACGGACACCCACATCGATGTGGTCGAGAATCCCTCCTCGCATGCCATGCAATCCAGCACGGTCGGGATGCCGACAGGGCCGCTGTATTCCCGGTCCATGTCGCACTGACACTGCTGGTCGCTGATGTCGAGCGGCAGCGCGCGCGTGTGCGGGCAGTCGGCGAACATGGCGCCCATGGTCACGATATGGCGGACGTCAAGCTCCTCGGCGATGCGCATGCTTTGACGACAGTAGTCGTTCCAACGGTAGTTGGGCTCGGGCGCGATCTGCGCATACAGGGTCGTCGAGGGCGTCACGTCGATGGCGTAGAACGTCGTCTGCGGCCATAGGATCCGGCGCCGGCCCGTCACCTTGCACAGCATCGGGCGCGCGACCTGGTAGTCGTAGTACCCATCGCAGCGGATGTGGCGGATCTCGCGTGAATCGTAGCGCGACACGAGATGCCGGATGACGTTGGTGGCTGCCTGGCATGCGTCGTTCCAGCCTTCGAATGCGGCGATCATCACCGGTTCATGCGCTTTCGCTTCTTCACTCATATCAACCAATGTAACGGTTCCTCGCGGTTGGTGCAGGCGGCTTATGCCATCAGAGAATCGCGGTATGGCAAGGCCTGTGGGTGATCGGTCGCAGGCCGTGACATCGCGCGACACGCCGGATTTGGCAAATCCCATGGTTGTCATTATAGTTGTAATCCGTTGCTTGAACGGCATGACGCTGGTCAAGGAAACGCGGACATAGCTTAGTTGGTAAAGCGCAACCTTGCCAAGGTTGAGACCGCGGGTTCGAGTCCCGTTGTCCGCTCTAAGGTCCGAAGAGTTGACGACCTTTGCGGTGGGTTAGCCAAGCGGTTAGGCAGCGGCCTGCAAAGCCGTATAGACGAGTTCGACTCTCGTACCCACCTCTCGTTTGCATGGAATCCGAAACATAATGGTTTCCGTCAAATGGTACAGACCCGGGCGGTTGGCGCAGAGGTAGCGCACTTCCCTGACACGGAAGGGGTCACAAGTTCGAATCTTGTATCGCCCACCATATTCCTCTTATATGTAGCGCCTTCGGGTGCTTTGGCCTATAACCCGTTTTACCGTGCCTCATTGCCTCCGCTGGCAGGCTGATACCCGGTATCTCCGCTTCGAGGGGTTGATCTCGCGCTCTCGGAACATCTATCTGCGTTTCAAGGGGTTGCCCAAACGCGATATCCGGAGTATGCGGGGACATCCCGCATTGGAATCATGCGGTTTCCGGCCCGGCTCTACTCGGGCACCAACCCCTCGAAACGCAGATAGATGTCCGAACGAGCCTGAAGCACCCCCTCGAAACGCAATTAGACTCCAGAACCCCGCCCGATTGCTCATCCCGCGTTGCATTGCCCGGAGTGGATGCGTTCCGCGGCCCGGTCGGTGAACGCATCCATGCGATACTGCTTGTGCCCGGTGCTGGCCGCGTAATCGATGCTCTGCTGGATCAGGGCGCGGTTCGCGCCCATGTACTTGACCGCGTAGCTGTTCGTCACGCCTTCGGTGCGGTTCACGCCGTTCTGCATGACGGCCTCGGGCTCGATGGTGCCGCAGCGCATGTGGATGGCGTGGTGGGACAACTCGTGCCTCACGCCCGCGGCCGGCGCGTAGGTCATGTTCCAGTCGGGCATGCTGCGGTTGCCGTAGATCACGTTCGGCGTGGCAGGGCAGTAGAAGCCGAACGTCTCGGACTTCGTCAGCGCCTTGTTGTCGCCGTCGTCGGTGCCCGCAAACGCCGGGCACTGTCTGAATCCCTCGTCGATGTCCCAGCTGAGCTTCATGTCCGCGAGCTCCACCAGTTTCTGCGCGCTGGCGGCGTTGCCACTCCCCAGCGAGTTCGAGGCTTTGGCGACGCGCTGTTCCAGCTCGTCCCAGGTAGGCCTGAGCGTGATTGATTTGCTGCCGTCGACCGTGTACTTCTTGCCATCGTTGCCGGTAACGGTCATCGCAACGCCGAGCGCCTGCCCTTTCTTGAACCGTGCTTCAAGGGTGTCGACGGTGGTTCGGTACGAGTCGATCTTCGCATCCAGCGCATCGGGGTCCTCGCTGGTCTCGTCCGCTGCCGCCTTGGCCTCGTTCACGGTGCCCAGCAACGCCGCCATGTATCCCGTCATGTAGTCGGTGCCGTCCTGCGTGTCGGGTATCCGGTATTCGCTCATGAACATGGTGTTGTTGTTGAGTATCTCGTCCTTGTAATGATCGAGTTTGTCGGTCACGTAGGTCACCATGCTCTCGTATCCGGGCCGCTCGTCCATGCGGTAGACGGTGGAGGTCGGCTCGGGGTCGGCCTGATTCGGGTCAGAGGGAGACGCGTTGCCGTAGCTGTTGGTCGGCTCGTTGGCGCCTTGGCTGATATGGTTCTTCGCCACCGTCATGAGCCCGGCGGTCACGGCGATGAACAGCAGCGCGGGTATGACGATTACGGCGGCGCCTATCGCCGTGATGCCGCCCGCCCCGATGCCCGTTTTCCTCGGGGGCTGCATCGGGCGGTACTGCTGGTATGGCGGCATCGGGTACGGCTGGTATGGGGGATGGGCCTGACGATTTGTTTGGCCCGTGGTGAACGGGGATGATGCCGACGATGATGCGCCGTTGAGCGTCCTGGACCATGGGGCGGGCGCTTCGTATGAGCCCTGTGTCGCACGGGCTTCAGGAGTCGGGAAAGGGCCGGGCGCATACGGCCCGGATGTGGGAGGCCGCGTGGCTGAAGAGAATCCGTATGGGGGTGTGCGGTTGTGGTGCCTGGCGCTGCCGTGATGCTCCTGTCGGGCCCGACGCGCCTGTGATGGGTATCGACTCGGTCGGCATTGATATGGTCGGCACTGACTCGGTCGGCATGACTTCCCTGTATGACTCGTATTGCGGGTCGCCATAGGGTTCCTGCGGCTGCTGTTCGGTCATGACGTCTCCTTTGCCCCCGTTGCGTCGATTATCGCGTGTCGGTCTGCGTTGTTCAAGTCATGTGCTTTCGTCGTAGCCGCGGACTGCATGGCGACTCGCCGTAATGGTTGCGCTCGCCGATGATGTCACGTAAAATGAACATTTGTTGTTTGCGGGTGATTGGCGCAGCGGCTAGCGCACTTCCTTCACACGGAAGGGGTCGTAGGTTCGATTCCTACATCACCCACGATGCCGGTCTTGTATCGGTATACTGCGGACATAGCTTAGTTGGTAAAGCGCAACCTTGCCAAGGTTGAGACCGCGGGTTCGAGTCCCGTTGTCCGCTCCATCAATCCGCTCTGGTCTATGGGGCTTCGGATACGGTGTTTTCAGCGCCCGTACAATACCCCGCTGCTCGCTTCGCGTTTCACCTACCGGCGTAAGAGCTTCAGTCATTTAGGTAATTGCCGCAGTCCTCTGCTCCCAACTTTGAAGCGGTACTGTTAAGCCCTTATCGAAAAAACCGATAGCACTTCCGAAATGTTGTTTCGTCCGCTACTGTACGGTGAATCGATGGAATCAAGAGCGGTGCCGCACCTGTATCAGGCGTCGCGTCGTCATGACACGAAAGGAGATGACATGTCCGATACGGCATGGAATTGGGTGGCGCTGGGTGCCACTGTTGTGCTGTTTGCGGGTTTGGCTTATCTGAGTATCAGGAAGAAAGCGGGATTCAGCGTCCGCGTGCTGATCGCGACCGTACTGGGCATTGTGGTCGGTATCGCGTTCAAGGGACATACCGACTATGTGGCGGCGTTCGGCAGCGTATGGTCGAACGCGATCGCGGCTATTGTGGTGCCGTTGCTGCTGTTCAGCGTGATCGCGGCGATCACCAATCTGGGAGAATCGCTCAAGCTGAGGAACATCGGTATCAAGACCGTGGTGTTCCTGCTCATCAATACGTTTACCGCCGCGCTGATCACGCTGGGATTGGCCCTGCTGTTCCGCGTGGGCGAGGGCTTCAAGTTCACGCTGCCCACCGACTACCAGCAGCGCGAGGTGCCCGCTGTGCTCGACACGATTGTGGCGCTGTTCCCGACGAACCTCGTCCAGAACTGGTATTCCAACCAGGTCGTGCCCGTGGTGATCTTCGCGATCCTCGTGGCCGTCGCCTACAACTCCGCCGCCAAGACCGCCAAGGGCGCCGCGGCTGTCAAACCGTTCAAGGCGTTCGTGGATGCCGGCAACGTAGTGCTGTCCAAGGCCACGCAGATCGTTGTCGGATTCACGCCGTACGCGGTGCTCACGCTGATCGCCGCCGCTGTGAGCAACAGTGATGTGGCGGCACTGCTACCGCTGGTCACCGTGCTCGTGGTCGCGTACGTCGCGATGATCCTGCAGCTGTTCGTCGTGCAGCCGCTCATCCTGTCCGTCACGACGCGCCTGAGCCCGATTCCGTTCTTCAAGGCGTACTGGCCCACCGGCGTGGTGGCGTTCACCTCCGAAAGCAGCATCGGCACGATTCCCGTGACCGTGCGCAACCTGCGCTCCAGCGGCGTACCTGGCGATATCGCGTCCTTCGTTGCCAGTCTTGGCGCGAACCTCGGCATGCCTGGATGCGCCGGCGTGTGGCCCGTGCTGCTCGCTGTGTTCGCAGTGAACGCCCAGGGAATTTCGTACTCGCCCGCCCAGTTCCTGTTCCTGGTGGTGCTCGCCCTGCTTGTGTCCATCGGCACAGTGGGCGTGCCCGGCACCGCGACGATCACCGCGACCTCGCTGTTCGCGGCGGCCGGTCTGCCGATCCCGTTCATCGCGATCAGCCAGCCGATCTCGCAGATCGTCGATATGGGCCGCACCGCCCTCAACGTGGCCGGTGCCGCCAACACGGCGGTGATCGTGGCCGCCACCGAGAAGGACCTCGACAAGGACCTCTACTATGGACGCAAGGAGTTCGAGGATGAGGACGCCAGCGAGGACGAGGACGCCGTCGCGGCCGCGCAACCGGAAGCCAAGGCACCCGTCGAAGCGCCGGCGGCAGGCAAGCCCTCCGGTCTCGGTGCCGTGAAGGGCGCCTCCTCCGCCAACCTGCTGAACTTCTCTCCAGCCTCCGCGCTGGAGGGCACCGGTGAGGAACAATGCGGCATCAAGCCTTCCAGAAAGAAGGACTGATACTCCGCCTCCAAGGTACGTTGCCGGGGCCGTCGCCATGGTTCTCCCCATGATCGGGAACCGCGGCGGCGGCCCCGGCCGCGGAGCATGAACGAGGCATTGTCTGCGCGGGTTCCTATCGTTGCCACTGTTGATTACCAGTCCAGGCCTGCACATTGGTAACGCGGGCCCCGATAGCAAAGGACACATCATGGCGCTAAGCTCCATCTCCATCACAGTCAACGGCGAAGCGAAGGAGGTGGAAGCAACCACCACCGGCGTCGAGCTCTTCGCGGACGACAAGGACATCATTGCCGTCCGCCTCAATGGCGAACTGCGCGACCTGTGCACGCCGCTCAGCGACGGCGACGCGGTCGAACCCGTCGCGATCGATTCCGAAGACGGCCTCGGCATCATGCGCCACTCCGCCACGCATGTCATGGCCCAGGCGGTCCAGGAGCTGTTCCCGAACGTGAAGCTGGGCGTCGGCCCGATCATCAAGGACGGCTTCTACTACGACTTCCAGGTCGACGAACCCTTCACCCCGGACGACCTGAAGGCGATCGAAAAGCACATGCAGCGCATCGTCAAGTCCGCCCAGTCCTTCCGCCGCCGTGTGGTCACCGAGGAGGAGGCCCTCAAGGAGGAGGCCGACCAGCCGTTCAAGATCGAGCTGATCGAGGACAAGGAAGCGCATCTCGACCCGTCCACCGCCACCGAGGTCTCCGGCAAGGAGCTGAGCTTCTACGACAACGTCGACCGTGACGGCAACACCGTCTGGAAGGACCTGTGCCGCGGACCGCACCTGCCGAACACCCGCTTCATCAAGGCGTTCAAGATCGAGCGTTCCGCCGCCGCCTACTGGCGCGGATCCGAGAAGAACCCCACCATGCAGCGCATCTACGGCACCGCGTGGGCCACCAAGGAGGACCTCAAGGCCTACCAGACCCGCCTGGAGGAGGCTGCCAAGCGCGACCACCGCAAGCTCGGCGCCGAGATGGACCTGTTCTCCTTCCCGGAGGAGATCGGACCCGGTCTGGCCGTGTTCCACCCCAAGGGCGCCGCGGTGATCAACGCGATGGAGGACTACTCGCGTGAGATGCACCGTAAGCACCACTACAGCTTCGTGCAGACCCCGCACATCACCAAGGGCGGCCTGTACGAGACCTCCGGCCACCTGCACTGGTACAAGGACGGCATGTACCCGCCCATGCACCTCGACGAGGAGAAGGACGCGGACGGCAACATCACCAAGCCGGGCGCCGACTACTACCTCAAGCCGATGAACTGCCCGATGCACAACCTCATCTTCAAGTCGCGTCAGCGCTCCTACCGTGAGCTGCCGCTGCGCCTCTTCGAGTTCGGCACCGTGTACCGCTACGAGAAGTCCGGCGAGGTCCACGGCCTGACCCGCGTGCGCGGCCTCACCCAGGACGACTCCCACATCTACTGCACCCGCGAGCAGATGAAGGACGAGCTCACCAGCCTGCTCACCTTCGTGCTGAACCTGCTCAAGGACTTTGGCCTGACCGACTTCTACCTCGAGCTGTCCACCAAGGACCCGAACAAGTACGTCGGCTCCGACGAGATCTGGGAGGAGGCCACCAACACGCTCGCCGAGGTCGCCAAGGAATCCAACCTCGAGCTCGTCGACGATCCGTGCGGCGCCGCCTTCTACGGCCCGAAGATCTCCGTGCAGGCCCGCGACGCCATCGGCCGCACCTGGCAGGTCTCGACCATCCAGCTCGACTTCAACCTGCCGGAGCGCTTCCAGCTCGAGTACATCGCGAAGGACGGCACCCACCAGCGCCCGGTGATGATTCACCGCGCCCTGTTCGGCTCCATCGAACGCTTCTTCGCCGTGCTGCTCGAGCACTACGCAGGTGCCTTCCCGGCGTGGCTGGCCCCCGTGCAGGTGCTCGGCGTGCCGGTTGCCGACGAGTTTGCCCCGCATCTGGCCGGCTTCGTCAAGTCCCTTGAAGATGAGATGGTCCGTTGCGAGATCGACTACTCCGACGATCGCTTCGGCAAGAAGATTCGCAACGCCTCCAAGTCCAAGGTGCCGTTCATCCTCATCGTCGGTGAGGAAGACATGAACAACAACGCGGTCAGCTTCCGCTTCCGCGACGGTAGCCAGCTCAACGGTGTGCCGGTGGACACTGCTCGCGAGCAGATTCTCACCGTCATCAAGAAGCGCGTCCAGGTGAACTCCGCCGACGACTTCAACGCTGCTGTGGCTGAGTGATGTGAATGGTACTGGCTCCCCTCTCTGAGGGGAGCCAAGAAAGGGTGCGAAAATGACTGACGTGCGTGTCGATAATCCGGCGGACTTTCCGCCTCAGGAGGACACGGTCGAACGACTGTGGACTCCGCAGCGCATGACCTATGTGCTGCGCAACAGCGAGGATCGCCCAACCAAGCCCAAGACGAAGGAATGCCCGTTCTGCGCCGGACCCAAGAAATCCGACGAAGACGGCCTCATCGCCTGGCGTGGCACGCACGTGTTCGCCATCATGAACCTCTACCCATACAATGTCGGGCATCTCATGATCTGCCCGTACCGTCACGTCGGATTCATCACCGAACTCGACGATGCCGAACTGTTCGAATTCGAGAAGGCCACCACCCTCGCCATGAAGGTGATGGAAACCGTCTCCCGTCCGCACGGTTACAATATCGGCATTAATCAGGGCGAAGTAGCAGGCGCAGGAGTCGCCGCTCACCTCCATCAGCATGTAGTGCCTCGCTGGAATGGTGACGCGAACTTCATGCCCATCGTCGCCCAGACACGCACCATGCCTATTCTGCTGTCCGACCAGCGAGACGCCTATGCCCAGGCATTCGAACAGCTGGCCCCGCAGTATCATTTGCCGCTTGCCTGACCGGGTGCGGCACCCGCGCAACCGGTTTTATCGGTACGCGCAATAAGACAATCATCGGAAACATTACGGGTATGTCTGATTAACGGCCTACAATCGTTTCGTTTGACATCATCCGTTTCAATAATTGCTAGGAGCATTATGTCAGGTCATTCCAAGTGGGCGACCACCAAGCACAAGAAGGCCGCCATCGACGCCAAGCGCGGCAAGCTCTTCGCCAAGCTCATCAAGAACATCGAAATCGCCGCCCGCCTCGGCGGCGGCGACCCGGACGGCAACCCGTCCCTGTACGATGCCATCTACAAGGCCAAGAAGGCCTCCATGCCGGCCGACAACATCGCTCGCGCCGTCAAGCGTGGTGCCGGTGCTGAAGATGGTGCCGCCAACTACGAAGACATCGTCTACGAGGGCTACGCTCCTGCCGGCGTTGGCCTCATCATCGAATGCCTGACCGACAACCGCAACCGTGCGGCCGCCGAAGTCCGTTCCACCCTGACCAAGGGCAACGGCTCTCTGGCCACCTCCGGCTCCGTGTCCTTCAACTTCGAGCGCAAGGGCCAGATTGTGGTGCCGTCCGAGGGCGTGGACTTCGACAAGCTGTTCGAAACCGCCGCCGAAGCCGGTGCCGAGGACGTTACCGATGACGGTGAAGTGTTCACCGTTGTGACCGGTCCGTCCGACCTGTTCACCGTGCGCAAGGCTCTGCAGGAAGCCGGCTTCGACTACGATTCCGCCGACCAGGTCATGCAGCCGAAGAACGAGGTCGAGTTGAGCCTTGAGGATGCCCGCAAGGTGTCCAAGCTCATCGACAACCTCGATGACCTCGACGATGTGCAGAACATCTACTCCAACTGGACCGCTTCCGACGAGGTGATGGCCCAGCTCGACGAGGAGTAATCCTCGTGATTATCCTTGGCGTCGACCCCGGGCTCACACGTTGCGGGGTCGGCGTGATCGAAGCCGGCGAGCACCGCCGGCTTTCGTTTATTCACGTGGACGTGGTGCGGTCCTCACCGGATATCACCCAGGATCTGCGTCTACTGGCCATCTACAACGGCCTGTCCGAGAAAATGGACCGATTCGCGCCGGACGCGGTATCTATCGAGCGTGTGTTCGCCCAATCCAACCGCAACACCGTACTCGGTACCGCACAGGCCGCCGGCCTCGCCATGCTCGCCGCCGCGCAACGCAATATTCCCGTGGCGTTGCATACGCCTACCGAAGCCAAGCTGGCTATCACCGGTAACGGGCAGGCGCAGAAGATTCAGGTGGAGCGTATGGTGACACGTATTTTGAACCTCACCAAAATGCCGACTCCCGCCGATGCCGCCGATGCCTTGGCTTTGGCCATTTGCCATGCGCTGCGCCCGGCAGGCGCATTGCAGGGCGGCGAACGCGAACAACATCTGACCGCCGCGCAACGCCAGTGGGCTGAGGCCGCACAGAACTCCACGCGCCGCCGCATCAACCACGACCGAGGCATGTAGTATACTTTCGAACAGTTGTTCGAGTCTTGAATCCTGGAGCGCTGAAGGAGTACCTGTATGATCGGTATGCTGACCGGGCGGGTTGAATCGGTCGAAACCGATACCGCATTGATTGATGTTGGGGGAGTGGGCTACGAAGTGCGCATGTCCGCCACCGACCTGAGCCGTCTGCACGCCGGGCAAGACACCCGCGTCTTCACCTATATGAACCTCTCTCAGGATGCCATTACCCTGCATGGATTCCTGGATCGGGACGCCAAGAAAACCTTCCTACAACTCATCAAGGTCTCCGGCATTGGGCCTAAAGTGGCCCAATCGTTACTCTCCACACTGACGCCGAGTCAGTTGGCCCACGCCATCGCCGACAACGACGCCACCGCGCTGGCCAAGGCTCCGGGGCTGGGTAAGAAGGGCGCACAGAAGATCATCCTCGAGCTTAAGGGCTCTATTGATTTGAGTCAGATCGAGGGTGCTTCCGCTCAGGCGGCAACATCCAAGTCTCCGGTGGATACCGGTACGGAACAGGTTGTCGAAGGACTGATTTCGCTTGGCTGGCGTCAGCAGGACGCCCAGCAGGCCGTTGCCGAGGCTTGCGCCGAAAACGACATTCCCACGCCGCTTGCCACCGACGATGTGCCGCGTGTGCTACGTCTGGCTTTGGCGCTGATGGATAGGGGCCGCTGATGAGCGAGACAACGGATTACGGAGCCTCCAACACCGGTGCCAACGAAGAGTCGCTGCGCATGGTCTCCTCCCAGCCGATCGGCAACGAGCCGGTCAGCGACGAGGAGCTGCGCCCCCATGTTCTCGGAGGCTTTATCGGACAGCCACGGCTCAAGGCCCAGCTGCAACTGTTCCTGGACGCGGCCCGCAAACGCGATGTGCCACCGGACCATATTCTGCTCGCCGGCCCTCCTGGCTTGGGCAAAACCACGTTGGCCATGATCGTTGCCAATGAGCTTGAAGTGCCGATTCGCGTGACTTCCGGCCCTGCGGTTCAGCATGCCGGTGATCTTGCTTCGATTCTGAGCTCCCTCGACGTCGGCGAAGTGCTGTTCATCGACGAGATCCATCGTCTGCCGCGCGCCGCCGAAGAGCTGCTGTATATCGCGATGGAGGACTTCCGCGTCGATGTGATGGTCGGCAAAGGCCCGGGCGCAAGCTCCATCCCGCTGACCCTGCCGCGATTCACCGTCATCGGTGCCACCACGCGCGAAGGTATGCTGCCAAGCCCGTTGCGCGCACGCTTTGGCTTCACCGCACATCTCGACTTCTATCCGCATGAGGAGTTGGAAAAGCTCATCGAACGTTCGGCCAACGTACTGGGCGTAAACCTTGATGCGGGTTCCGCTCATGAGCTTGCGTTGCGTTCGCGCGGCACGCCGCGTATCGCCAACCGATTGCTACGCCGTGTACGCGACTGGGCCATCGTCCACGACCTGATCGTGGTGCGGCCGGACGACGTCAAGGAGGCGCTGGCCCTGTACCAGATCGACTCCGAAGGCCTCGACCGGCTGGACATCGCCGTGCTCAATGCCATCGTGCGCAACTTCAACGGTGGACCCGTGGGCCTGAACAATCTGGCGGCCATGGTGGGCGAGGAATCGGAAACCGTGGAAACCGTGTGCGAGCCGTATCTCGTGCGCGAAGGTTTTATGATTCGCACGCCCAAAGGCCGCGTGGCTACCGAGAAGGCATGGCAGCATTTGGGGATTACGCCCAAAGATGATGTCAGCAAGCTCTTCTAGACTTTCTCCTGTTTGCACACTTGGCGGCGTTTCGTCAATGTCGCTCGTTTGAAGGAGTTGTTTCGTGGAACAACAGTACATTATGCTCATCGTGATCGTCGTCGTGTTCGGCGGCATGATGTGGTGGCAGTCCAAGAAGGCCAAGCAGCAACAGCAGGAGAAGCAGGACTTCCGTCGCAACCTGCAGCCCGGCACCGAGGTCATCACCATCGGCCAGGTGATCGGCAAGGTCGTCGAAGTCGACGAGCAGTATGAGGAGATCGTCATCGACTCCGAAGGCTCCAAGCTGCGTTTCGGCTTCAACGCCATCGCCCGTGAGTACACCCGCCCGGCCTATGTGTCCGATGATGAGGTCGACGAGAACGGCAACCCGCTGCCCGACGAAGACACCGAGGCTCCGGCTAACGATGAGGCTGGTCAGGTTCCGATCGAGGCGTCCGTCGTGTCCGAGGAAGACACCGCTGACGAGACCGGTGACGACAACGAAACCAAGACGAAGTAAGCTGTTCGATTCGGTAGCACCATCCGCGTATCGCATCGCAAAGGCATAAAAGGGGCGAGCACTATGGCACAGTCGGACATCACCATCGACGCATTGAGCAAGGTAGGGCAACAGGACGCCGAATATCTGGTGTCCTTGGTGCGTTCCGTACCGGGGTTTCCCAAGGAAGGCATCATCTTCCGTGATTTCATGCCAGTGCTCGCCGACCCCAAGGGCTTGAAGATTCTGCTCAAAGCACTTGAAGAGGCCCTGCCGGTGTCCCCGAGCGAATTCGACTCCATTGCCGGTCTCGAATCGCGCGGGTTCCTGTTCGGCCCGGCCATGGCCGCCCATTTGGGCAAGGGTTTCATCGCCGTGCGTAAGGCCGGCAAGTTGCCGCCTGAAACCATCGGTGAATCCTATGACCTCGAATACGGCACGGCCAGTGTCGAAATCGAAACCGACGCCGTACAGGCAGGGAAGCGAGTGCTCATCGTCGATGACCTCATCGCCACGGGCGGCACCGCCAAAGCCGCCACCGACCTTATCGAAAAGGCCGGTGGCACCGTGGTGGGCTTCAGTTTCGTGATGCGGCTCGATGGCCTCGACGGTCTGGATAAGCTCGACGGCAAGCCCAGCAGCTCGCTGATCGCGATGCCGGCCTGAGATTTCGTCTCACCCAACGTACAGTCAGTTTTCAAGGTCCGGCATGTACTGTGTACAGTTACATGCCGGACCAATTACATAGTCAGGGAAGGATCGATGGATCTTTACGAATACCAGGCGCGTCAGCTGCTCGAGGAACAGGACATTCCCACCCCGGACGCCATCTTTGCCCAGAACTCCCATGAAGTCGCTGAAGCGGCGGACAAAATCGGCTATCCCTGCGTAATCAAGGCGCAGGTCAAGATCGGTCATCGTGGTCAGGCCGGCGGCGTCAAGATCGCCCATAACCGCGACGAGGCGATTCTTGAATCCGAGTCCATCCTGCCGATGACCATCCACGGGCACAAGGTTTCCGGCGTGCTTGTAGCCGAAGCCAAGAACATCCTGCACGAATACTACGTGTCCATCTCCGTGGACCGCACCTCGCGCGACTTCGACGTGCTGGCCACCGCTAACGGCGGCACCGAAGTCGAGGAAATCGCCAAGGAACATCCGGAGGCCGTCAAGCGCCTGCACATCGATGCGCTCGGTGACTTCGACCTGGCCGCTGCCACCGAAATGGCACAGAGCATCGGCTTCTACCACGCGGACGTCGATCAGGCCGCACAGATTCTGCTCAAGATGTGGCGCTGCTTCAAAGACAACGACGCCACGCTCGTGGAAATCAATCCGCTCGCCAAGATCGGCGACCCGGATGACGAATCCACCAAGCAGCTGAGCGCCTTGGACGCCAAGATCTCCTTGGATGACAACGCCTCCTTCCGCCATGACGGCTGGGCGCGTTTCGTGGATCCCATCGTTCCCGACCCCTTCGAACAGCGCGCCCGCGAACACGGCCTGCACTACGTGCACCTGCACGGCGAGGTCGGTGTGATCGGCAACGGTGCAGGACTCGTCATGAGTTCCCTGGATGCCGTCTCCGGCGCTGGCGAGGAACAGGGCACCAACATCAAGCCCGCCAACTTCCTGGACATCGGCGGCGGCGCCTCCGCAGCCGTCATGGCCGAAAGCCTGGAGATCGTACTGTCCGACCCTCAGGTCGAATCCGTGTTCATCAATGTCTATGGCGGCATCACCTCCTGCGTGGAAGTCGCCAACGGCATCCTCGAAGCGGTCGCCAAGCTCGGCGGTTCCAAGCCGATCGTTGTGCGCTTCGATGGCAACGCCGCCGCCGAGGGTCTGCATATCCTCGCCTCCGCCAATAACCCGAATATCCATGTGTCCGAAACCATGGAAGGCGCGGCAGCCAAGGCCGCGCAGCTCGCCCGGGAGTGGCGCCGGTCGGCCATGAGCAGCCAAGGCCGCGCAGCTCGCCGGTGAGGCGACCCAGTCCAAGGAGGTTCGCTGATGCTGTTCATCGAAGACGGCGCTCCCGTTATCGTCCAGGGCATGACCGGCCATCAGGGCATGACCCATACGGCTCGCATGCTCAAGGCCGGCACCAATATCGTCGGCGGCGTGAACCCGCGCAAGGCCGGCACATCCGTCACCTTCCCCGGTGCCAAGAACGGTGCCGACGCGGACATCCCCGTGTTCGCCACCTGCGGCGAAGCACGTGAAGCCACCGGCGCCAAGGCCAGCGTGGTGTTCGTGCCGCCGAAGTTCGCCAAGTCCGCCGTGGTCGAAGCCGTCGAAGCCGGCATCGAACTCATCGTGGTCATCACTGAAGGCATTCCGGTGGCCGATTCCGCATACTTCGTCGAACTGGCGCTCAAGAAGGGCGTGCGCATCATCGGACCGAACTGCCCTGGTCTCATCACGCTCGGCAACCCCGGCGTCAATCTGGGCATCATCCCCGACGGCATCGTCGGCCGCGGCCCGCTCGGACTGGTCTCCAAATCCGGCACCCTCACCTACCAGCTCATGGGCGAATTGTCCGATATCGGCTTCACCGCATGTCTCGGCGCCGGCGGCGACCCGATCGTCGGCACGACGCTGCTGGAAGCCCTGCAGGCATTCGAAGCCGACCCCGACACCAAGGCTGTCATGATGATCGGCGAAATCGGCGGCTTCGCCGAACAGGACGCCGCCGCATGGGCCAAGGAGCACATGACCAAGCCGGTTGTCGCCTACATCGCCGGTTTCACCGCCCCCGAAGGCAAGCAGATGGGCCACGCCGGCGCCATCGTCTCCGGAGGCAAGGGCACCGCCCAGGACAAGAAGAACGCGCTCGAGGCGGCGGGCATCCCCGTGGGCAAGACCCCGGGCCAGGCCGCCGAAATCATGCGTGACGTACTCGCCAAGGCCAACATCGACTGATCGGTTCCAACCAATCGTGATGAAAGCCGTGATTCGCCAATGGGTGCGGGGAGCCATAGTCGCCCTCGCATCCATGGCCATCTATGCCGTTGCATTAGGCTGCTATACAGCGCTGATGTTATTGGTCGTCTCTATGGAAGAGGGCGGCGACAATCTCACCGTCGGCACAACCTCGCTGACACAGGCCGTTGTGCTTCTGAGTGAGGGATCGGGCTTTAGAACCGATTCGTTCACCCTCACCATTACGCCATTGCTGTTGACCATACTGCTGATATGGCTGATCAATGCACTCATCATGCGAATCAAAGCATACGGGCCGCATGCGTATGTTGCCGGATTGATTGTTTGGCTCGGGTTGAACGAAGCATTCCGGCAATCCGTGCACCTAGGTCTTGTCGATGACCAGTGGCTGGTGTTGCTGAAAGCAGCCATCGTATTCTCGATCGGTTTCCTATGCGCAGCCGTACCGGAATCAGCCAAAATGCGAGCATTCAGGGACTGGACTCGCAAGCAGGTGCCGGCGGACATACGCCACTGCCTGAAAATCGGCGTCGCCTTGGCCGTCGCGATACTGGGCATATATCTGGCAATTGGATTGATTACCGTCATCGTATGGTCGGTACGCAACCATGCCGCTGTCGTATCGTTGTTCGAATTGTCCGGGATGGAAACCGGTTCACGAATTCTCACCACCGTCGCCATGCTGATCTGGCTACCCAACGTCATGCTCTGGGCTGTTTCCTGGCTCTTCGGCGGCGGATTCGCCATCGGTGATTTGGCCAGTTTCACATTATGGCTCGGCCAATCCAAAGAGCTTCCTGCAATTCCGGTATTCGGTATTCTGCCCGAACCGGTCAGCAGTGAACTATGGCGTACCGTTGCCTTGAACGCGCCTCTCGCCATCGCTGCGCTCGTGGGCCTGCTGGCTGTATTCCTACCGCAAGGATTCGCCTGCAGACCGTTGAATGTACGGAATACGTCCACCCGCGGCCCGGTACTGGTTTCGCTGATCTACTCCGCCGGGGCATTCTGCCTGAGCGCGATGCTGATCTCACTGGCATCCACATTGCTGTTCGCTCTGTCCAATGGATCGCTTGGCAATCATCGTCTTGCTCACATAGGCGTCGACGTCATGGCCTCCACCAGAGTCGTCGGTCATTCGACCGCACTGGGACTTACCGCGGCATGGCTGCTCGCGCTGATTGGCATAGCGCTCGTTTTTCCGATAGTCTGGTTGGTTGAGAGAATCAAGGATTCCCGCACCACCGCCACGACCTCGAAGACCGCCACCGTTCATCAGGCGCGGTTCCTAGCGTCACAACCACAAGAATCCAAGGAGGAACAGGATGACAAACACGAACCGACCGATACGTCGAGCACTGGTCTCGGTCTTTCATAAGGAAGGCATCGAAGTACTCGCGGAAGCGTTCGTGAAGGCCGGCACCGAAGTTGTTTCCACTGGTTCGACCGCCAAGAAGCTTGCCGAACTGGGCGTCAAGGTAACCGAGGTGTCCGATGTCACCGGATTCCCCGAATGCCTCGACGGCCGCGTCAAGACGCTGCACCCGTACATTCACGCCGGCATTCTGGCTGATATGACCAACCCCGAGCACGCCAAGCAGCTCGAGGAGTTCGGCATCAAGCCGTTCGACCTGGTGGTCGTCAACCTGTACCCGTTCGCCGACACCGTGCGCTCCGGCGCCAACGAGGCCGATACCATCGAGAAGATCGACATCGGCGGTCCCTCCATGGTGCGCGGCGCGGCCAAGAACCACGCCACCGTGGCCATCGTCACCGACCCGGCCGATTATGCACTGGTCGCCTCCCGCGTGGCCGACGGCACCGGCTTCTCCTTGGACGAGCGCAAGTGGCTTGCCGCCAAGGCCTTCGCGCACACCGCCGCCTATGACGCCACCATCAACGAGTGGACTGCCAAGCACTGGCCCAAGCCGGCCTCTCTGGACGCCGTCGAGGTGGACAAGGACGATCAGGGCACTGAAGTCGATTCCGCCAAGTTCCCGGCCCAGTTCACCCGCACCTGGGATCGTGCGCACACCCTGCGCTACGGCGAGAACTCCCACCAGCAGGCCGCCCTCTACATCGACCCGCTCAACCAGACCGGTTTCGCCCACGCCGAGCAGCTCGGCGGCAAGCCGATGAGCTACAACAACTACGTGGACGCGGACGCCGCCTGGCGCACCGTATGGTATGTGGCTCCCGCCATTGCCGTGGCCGTAGTCAAGCACAACAATCCGTGCGGTCTGGCCATCGGCGCGACCGCGGCCGAGGCCCACAAGAAGGCTCACGCCTGCGACCCGATGAGCGCCTACGGCGGTGTGATCGCCTGCAACTCCAAGGTCACTCTTGAGATGGCCGAAAGCGTGCGCCCGATTTTCACCGAAGTCATCGTCGCCCCCGACTATGAGCCGGCCGCGCTCGAACTGCTGCAGACCAAGAAGAAGAACCTGCGCATCCTCGAGGTGGCCGAGCCGCCGAAGGGCCACGGGGCCATCCGCCAGATCGATGGCGGCCTGCTTGTGCAG
>OBWB01000640.1_pt1 | contig 18180 bp, 10 predicted proteins | sample 1476261 | NCBI WGS metagenome assembly OBWB01 (sample SAMEA2580038, study PRJEB22360) | human gut metagenome | biome: human gut; feature: human-associated habitat; material: faeces | place: Denmark | collected 2008/2010 | reverse complement strand
GAGGAAGATATGTTTTTCTCATAGTGTTCATCCTTTCTTAGATAACACTATTTTACCATACATTATCCTCAAAATATATAGTAGAAATTTAATTTATTCTATACTAGTTGCTGATTTCTATTATAATAATTTACGCTTTCTTCTATGGTATCCATAACCAAATCACTGTTTTTATCTATCAGCTGATTTAATGAAGTTTCAATTGTATCGAATTTATCTTTGTCTGTAATTACGGAAATAGTACCTGTGCAATCCATCCCGGTTCCCTCGTTTATAAGTTGTTCCGGGAGAGCAAAACATTTATCGAATCCCGTATAATTATAATCGCTTACTATGCCTTTCACAGTATAAGTTTTCGTCATAATATCACCGGATACATTTTCGTAATCAACTTCTACTGTATCACCTAAAGCAACATCCATTCCATTGAGATCTGCACGTTCTTGTAATAGGATAATTCCATTGTCCGTAATCAATTCATCATAATCAACGGTTCCTTTTATGAGATTTTTTTCTAAATCAGATTGTTCATCTTGACTAAATCCTTGAATCCAATCTCCAGAAATTCCATTTACACGATATTCTGCGTCCGTATAATACCACCGCTTGATTCCGGTAACACCATCGATAGCTTTGATTGTTTTCACAAAATTTTCATTCAGCATATTTTTTTGTTGTAATTTAGTCAACGAAACTTTTGCAGTATCAAAGGATTGATTAGCATTAAGGTTAATATTAAATTCGCCTTTTGAAAAATCCCTCCCACGGGCTTCTGCAACTCCATCATAGGAAACTAATATCGTTGAAATCAATACAACTAACACTCCTCCAAATGCAAGTGAAAATATGGTTAGTATAGATTTTGTTTTTTGCCTGGACAGATTCATTTTAGCAAGTGATGCAGGCGTTATTTTTCGGTACGGCACCGAACTTTCTTTAGACTTTCCTTTATAATCCGAATATCGAAGAGCCTCCATTGGAGATACTGAGGCAGCTTTTTTTACAGGAGTATGAATAGAGAGCATTACCATTGTAAAAGCAAAGAGCCCACACCCAATCGTCACACATAAGGAAGTCAGCCAGTACCAGCCCTCCGGAATCAGAAAATATCCGATTACATTACCTATAATCAAACCAATGGAAATACCAACAGCAGCAAGTAATTTCCCTTCTCGGTAAACCATTTTTTTAATCTGCCGTTTCGTTGTTCCAATCGTGCGAAGCTGTCCATAGTTACGAATATTGCTTGCAACGGAAATATAAAAAATGGAATAGATCACAATGCCGGAGCCAATAAAGGTTACAAATCCAATCACGAAATAAAATAACATTTCGCTTCCAGAATTTTCACTCTTCACATTAAAATAAGTGGAGCGAACAATCACGTTATCATCGGGGATTTGTAATTGTTTTGCAAGAGTGTCTGCATATTCAGCAGCATCTTCTTCGCTCATGTTTTGAGCGTCTTTTAATCCAAGGTAATAATCTATAACCGTATTATTTCCATACTGTTGTTTCACTAATTCTTTCGATATAATAGCTGTATATCGTCCAATATCTCCGGTTTCAACATTTAAGATTCCTGTCAATCTGAAATCATGATCCATCCCGTCAGAAAATGGTATTTTAATTGTCTGCCCTAATTCCGTTGAATACCCCAAGCTGTCCAAAAAAGATTCCTGTAATACAATTTCATCTTCCGCAGTTGGTAACTTTCCCGAATAAGGCATACTTTGAGATTTTAGCATATCTGCATTTGCGTAAGTAAAATTTATGGTTGAATGGTTTATTTCTTCCGAAAATGCATTGAAAAATTCTCCAATCCACGCGATCTCTTTTTCTTTGTATAATTCCGAACCCTCTTTTTCTGAAATTGCATGATATACAATCTGTGCTGTTTTTTTATTTAGATTTTTTGTTTTCTGTGTAATTCCAAATCCATAAAGGGTAATTGCAGATAATAATGTACTCGCAAGTACAATCGTAATAATAAAGATATTTCTTTTTCGATTTGCTGATATATTCCTGCGAGATATACGCTTTATTATGGTTTTTGTATCATTTTCAAAAGGCAGCGTCATATGTGTCACCTCCTTAAGAGTTCAATAAGAGACATATTTTTTTGATGCCTTAACGCAATCTCTGATACCAACAAAGAACAAATCACAACTAACATACAATAAACCCATGTCACACGAAATGGAAACTGATAATTTAAGTATGTCATCAACCCATTTTTTAACAAAGCACAAAGAAGATAACCGATAAGACCACCAACAATCAAAGACATCATCAATCCTACAGAAACAATAATCAACCCTTCACAACATACCATGGTTGTAAGCTGTTTTTGTGTCATTCCTACGGATCGCATAAGAGCAAATTCTTTTTGTCTAACAATCACGCCTGTAAAAATGGTATTTAATAAATTCATAATTGCAAAGCAACTGATAAATGTAATAATTACAGCAAGTGCCAAAATCATTCCTTGTAAGAAATTCTCATTTTGGGCAATAGCTCCAGATAATGTAGTAACAGCTAATCGTGGATTTGCCACAAGAATCTGTCTGATTTCTTTTTCTGCCTGTTGCTCCATCTTTTCATCCACACGAATCACCCACTGATATGTCATATTAGATGAGGTGATTTTTTCCATAGAAGCATTTGGAAGTAACAACATGTCAATTTTGTCTCCATTATTTCCAATTTTACTTTCATCCAATACGGCGGCAATTTTGAAATCCATCTCTTTTGTCTCGGTACCGTCAAATATTTTTAGTTTTATAGAATTTCCAACTTCCGGCTGTATTCCAAAATATGCTTCAAAATCACTTGGACGCCCAATAATAATCTGATTTTTAGATGTCATTTCTTGATATTCCGGGATATCGTTACCTAAATTACATTCTCTGATTAAATCCATGTCGTTTTCTTCAAATCCAACAATTGCACCATCTGATTCCTTTGCATTTAAGTTATTAGACACCGGAAGATTGGTAATTGTTGTTATTTGTTTTACACCACTTACTTGACTGAAAGCACTATAGGATTCTTCTGTAAATGGATTATTGCTTTCAACAGTTTCTAAAGAATTTTCTCTTAATTCCTGATCTTGTATTCGGATATAAAATTGTCCTAATGAAAATCCAGACAATGCCATATCCTTTGCGTTAATAGATGAAAGTACGGAAGAAGTTCCAAACAACAATACTCCTGTTAAAACCAGAGATGTAATCGTTAGAACATTCTTTTTTTTATCTCGCAAAATCTGCTCTTTTGCCAATGAAATAGGAGTTATCTTTTTCCCTTTATGTTTATCCCCACAATTTGAACCCGTCTCAAATCGATACGCCTCTATCGGTGATACGCTTGATGCAATAACTGCTGGTTTTCTAATAGATAATCGTACTGTCATATAAGAAAATAATATAACAATAGGATACGCCCAAAGTATATTTTTAAATTGAAATCCCTGCGGAACCAAAAAATACGATAAAAATGTTCCCACTATAAGACCTATCGGTATTGCTATCAAGGATAAAGAAGTTCCTTCTTTGTACACTAATCTTTTAATCTGTTTTTCTGTCATTCCTATGGTACGAAGCTGGCCATATTCACGAATAGAATTGATTATAGAAATATAAAATATGCAGTAAATAACCAAAACTCCTGCCATAATAACAATTGCTAATCCGGCAATTCCTGCTAATACCAATAAAACAGATGGCTGGCTCAATTCTAAATAAGCATGATTGATAGATGGTGACTGTAAAATCCCCGCTTCTTCACAGATTTTTGTAATCTCATTTTGAATTTGTTCACTTCCAGAGGCATATTGAGATTTTAAACGGAACATTGCCATTGGTGACAATGAATTCCAACCGTCTATATCAAGAAAATATTCCATAGAAACAATAGCTGCATACAACGAACGTTCTGTTCCCTTCGCAGAAGTTTTTATATAACCGGAAATGACAAACTCTTGTCCTTCTTGATTGTTTTCTCCTGGCAAAACAATTTTATCGCCAATTTTCGCATCAATCCCCTGTTTTGACAGATAATCTTTTTCAACTAAAATTTCATTTTTCTTCTGTGGCATGTTCCCTTCAGAAACAGATAATCCATTTAACACTAAACTATCTTCATTGGAACAAGAAATATTTAATTGTAAGCCATCGTAAGAAGCACTTTTTACTAATGCATTAAATCCTAATTTTTCTATTCGTTCATCCGTAGACAATTTTTCATATTGTTGTTTTGTAAGACCAGAAACAAGGGCATGATAAGAACCTGTAATACTGTTTCCACCATTTGTATTCACTTCTATGATCCCTGAAACGAGCAATAATACTGCTGTCATTAAAAATGTCGCAAGAGAAATTGCAAAAATAGAGAGATATTTTTTTAATTTATCATGTTTTAATTGTGCAGAAACGATTTTACGAATTATTTCTGTTGTATCATTTTCAAAAGGTAAAGTCATCATGTATTCCCTCCTATTTTTTTATTTTAAATTTCCTATTCGTTTTCCCTCAATCTCTCCACAATAGATTTTTTCTGAAGAAGATAAATTGCCACTTTTGTTATAACTGCTGGCATAATAAGAACGATGACCGCATAGAAAAGTGCAAACCAAACTGGATATCCCCAATGCAAATAGCTCATTCCTATGCTGTTCAAACTACGAATTAATATAAATCCCAAAAATCCACCTATTAACAAGGTAATCATGATATTCCACGCAGCAATCAAGCCTGCCTCACACTGTACCATATGATTGAGTTGTTGCTTTGTCATTCCAATAGATTGTAAAACAGACAATTCCTGCTTTCGGGTCATAATATTTGTCACTAAGGTGTTGATAAGACTAATCAGGCTAAACATCATAATAAAAATACTAATGCCAATAATTGAGGTTAAAAGTGTGTTATACATTCCTGCCTTGCTATTGATAGAATCTCTTAAAGTACGTACTTGCAGATCATCCGATCTGTCAACTATAGCGTTTAACTGCTGCGTGATTTCTGCTTCTTTGGAATCCCATTCTGTCGAAAGAAGTACCTCTGAATTGATATTATAACCCTCTGGCAGCATAGTGCGAATAAGATCCTCCGGCATTAAAAACCATCCAGACACACCTAGAGCAGTAAAACACTCTGGATCACTATATGCTTTTTCGCTTGTAATCTCACCGCCAATGGAAAATATATCTTCCCGATATTTTGTACCATCAAACCATTCAATTTTTATAGTATCGCCAGGCTGAAATTTCCAGCCATAAATTTCTTCTACCGCATCATTTTTTAAGACAAAGATTTCTTTGTTTTCTACAATATCTGAATAATTCTTGTCCTCTGCTGACAGATACTGTGATAGATTTTTAAATTCTTCTTCTGTAAATGGAACAATAAAATCTTTGTCGCGGCGGTCTTTATATTCAAATTTACAATATAGTTTCTCAAATGGTATAATTCCTTGTACTCCGTTTACTTGAGAAATCTCCTGCATAAAAGTATCATTAAGAGGATTATTGACTTGTACCCCTGCATACCCTAATTCATTTACTTGCGCTGCATTTTCGGATAAATAAACCCTAACTTCACCATGTTCCATAATTCCGTTTCGAGCATATGATTCTTGATTAAAGGAGGACAAAAATGTAGATCCAACCATAAAGATTATGCCACTAATTGCCAGAGAAAAAGAAGTCATAAGAAACTTTTTTCTATTACGTGAAGTATTCATCTTTGCCATTGAAAAAGGTGTGATTTTTCTGGACAAGTGCTTAGGTGTTTTACAGTTTTGTAATGCTCCTTTTGTCCTATATGCCTCAATAGGCGATACCTTGCCTGCAATTTTAGCAGGCTTACTTATGGAATATAAAACTGCGATATACTCCACCAAAATAATCAGACCACCCCAAATGAAAAAGTTCTTCCATGACCATCCCTCGGTATTGAGAACCCATGCAAAAATAGATCCGATGGTCAATCCCAATGGTGCTCCTATGCAAAACAGTAAAGTTCCTTCTCGTTTTACAATTCTCTTTATCTGTCTGCCAGTAGTTCCAATTGTTCTCAACTGACCAAAATATTGAATACGGTTAATAATCGAGATATAGAAAATACTGTATATCACGATTACACCAGCGAACAGCACTACAAGCCCGATACAAAGGGCGATCAGTGTATTTTTCGGATTAAAGGTCAAGGACTGGACAAAAGCACTGTTTTCTCCGATACTTGGACGATCAATGTTACAATCAGCTCCGATTTCATGAATGGTATCAAGAAATTCATCTGCTGTCATACTTCTGGCATCCTGTACCTGCGCGGCAGCCACAAATAAAGTATCTTTCAACTGGCTTCCCTGTTCTGCATACCGTTCAGAGAAATAGACCGGATACACATCAGAAGTCGAACCGGTATCTGTAAGACCGGAAAGTACAAAAGATTCTTGTGTCCCATCATAAAAAGAAAAGGAAACTGTGTCGCCAATTTTAAGATTTTCACCACTCCGATCTAAGTAAGAAACATCAACGGCAACCTCGTTTTCAGCCACAGGATATTGTCCCTCTGAAATTTCAACACTTTGAATTTTCCCCTCAGATTGTTCAATATACATCGGCCAGATTACATAATTTTCTATTTCGGAACGCTTACCGTATTTTGTCACTCTCATTTCTGAAATTCGATTATCTTGTCGGAGTGTATCACATTGTTGCTCTGCAATATCATAAAAGAATACCTGTTGCAAATTGTCTAACTGTCGATTATTTGCAGTCTGCATAGAAGAAATATAAAGAGCCAGACCGGACATTAATGCGATAGAAAGTGAAATCGTCAGGACAATCAAAACGTTTCTCATTTTCCCAGACTTCATACTATTTTTCGCCAGTTTCTTAACAATAACGTTTGTATCATTTTCAAAAGGTAATGTCATAAATGCCCACCCCTCTATCCTACAATTTTTCCATCTTCAATCCTCACAATACGATCAGCAAGCTGCGCAATAGCATTGTTATGTGTAATCATTACTAACGTTTGATCGAACTCTCTACTGGTTCTCTGAAGCAATCCCAAAACATCCGCACTGGTTTTAGAGTCAAGGTTACCTGTAGGTTCATCGGCCAGCACAATTGCAGGCTTAGCAACCAAGGCTCTTGCAATCGCCACTCTCTGCTGCTGACCACCGGAAAGATTATTGGGCATACTTTTCAGCTTATCTTCCAATCCCAGCATAGTAACAACTTCATCCATAAATTTCTGATCTACGGTATCTCCATCTAACTCTACCGGAAGGACAATGTTTTCATAAACATTTAAAATCGGAACCAGATTGTAATTTTGGAAGATAAACCCGATATTCCTCCTGCGAAAAATAGTAAGTTGTTCATCATTCATTTTAGCCAGTTCCTTCCCTGCCACAACTACACTTCCTGATGTTGGAGTATCCAATCCTCCCATCATGTGAAGCAACGTGGATTTTCCGGAACCTGAAGTCCCTACTACTGCTACAAATTCTCCTTGCTCAACAGAAAAATTTACACCATCTAAAGCACGAGTAATATTAGGTTCTGTGCCATAATATTTTTTTAAATCCTTTGTCTGTAAAATTGTCATAATCACTACTTCCTTTCTTTGTTTGATGAGTATATAGTAACGGTCAAATGTTGCAGAAATGTCCTAAAACTCTATGAAACTACTTAAAAATGTTTTAATTTGATGTATTTCATTTTTTATAATCCTAAACGGTTTCATCTTTTAAAACTTCAACAATAATATCCCTACGAATTTTCCGGGATGCCACCATATAGATTCCTCTGATGATGGCAAATGTGAGTATGATATATACTACTACCCCCCAGAACGGAAAAACCTTAAGAAATTCTATAACTGTTATATCCTGTAGCCAAATTAATATGGTACTGACTAAAATTAGTATTGAGATCCCTATTAACAAAGGTTTGATTACAAGAAGAAATCCTTCTGTATAAAGTAAGTGACATAGCCCTTTTTTATCAAGACCGACAGAGCGCAACATAGCAAACTCCTTTTTTCTTTGATATAAACTATTTAATATAGCTGCCACTGCCGATGAAATACCAACAATCCCAAAAAGTGCTGTCAAACTATAAACAATTAACATTGTAGCATTTGTCAGTTTATCTCTATCAGATGCTCTTTGTGTTTTACTGGAAGTAAAAAAATCATTCTTACTCAAATATTCACCACAAAGTTGATCCACTCGACTTTGTACTGTAACATCTTTCCCTTGCTCAGTACGAAGATTCATATAGGTTCTATAATTATATACTGCACGATCTTCCCCAAAATTTTTTATAATCTCATAATACTCTTCCATAGGTACAATAATAGGCAGAGTATAAAAAGCAACATTCAAACCTATGTCTGGCATCTCTGTAAGTACAGAAGATATTTGGATATCAAAACTATAATTTCCTTGAACAGAGTCTAAAAACTTTTCCGTTAATTGTAACCTCTGACCTTCTTTTATATCCAGATATGACACCTGCTCTTTTTTTGCTTCATAACCCCTAGCATCCGGATTCTTTGCAACTGAATTAACAATAACAGCTGATCTGGAATTATGGGCGGAAATTCCTGCATTCTTTAGATAAGCACTATAAGTATCCTGTTCCAGACCAATTAATGTACAAGGAATTCTATATCTGCCATCACGTTTAACAACATATTCTCCAGCTGCTTTCGTATCAAATCCTCCATATGAAAGAAATTCTTTAGACAATTCTTGCTCCGAAAGCCAACTTGCACACATTGCCATCGTATAAGTTGTCTGTTCTTTCACGTCTGGAAGATCTTTTAATTTCTGAATAAGCGCCGGTTCTATCCGCTGACCAGATTCTAATGTAATATTTATATCAAAAGGATTATCATGTTCTGCTTTCGTATTATTAACATCCGAAACAGAAAAAACAGCCAGAAAACTAAACATGAGTACCATACATAAACATAATGTTACAGTACAGGTCCGAAATAATTTCTTATTTGCGATAAGAGAGTTAGCTGAGATTTTTCCCAAAAATCCAAAACACCTTTTTAAAAGCGTATGTTTTGCTGATTTTTCCAAAGAAACATTGTTCCAATTCTCCTTTATAGCTTCTATTGGACGTATTTTTCCCATTTGTCTTGCAGGTCCGGATGCTGCTAAGAGCACTGTTAAAAATGAAAGCATTATTGAAATGATTGCAATCCATGGTGAGAAAGAAACTGAAATCTGATTTCCTGTTACTTCGCGTGTCAATTTGGAATATGCGGTCAATACTCCATAAGAAAGCAAATGACCAAGTCCTATAGAAATAACAATTGGAAAAAAAGATAACCAACGTGCTTCATATTTAACTAGCCTCCGTATCTGTTTTGGCGTCATACCTATTGATTTTAATATTCCAAGTTCCTTTATTTTTCGCTTAGCAGAAATGGAAAAGGCCCCGCGGATAATATAGGCAAATACCGTCATAGAAGCAACAGCAACTATCAAAAGTGAAAGAAAAAGTTTAGGTAAATCGCTGCTCCAGAAGTGCCCCGGCTCATAAATTCCATACATTCCGAGCAGAGCTGTATGATAACGATATGGATATTCACCATATTCATCTTGTTCCAAACCAATAGCCTGTGCAATCTGAGGGACTGTTTCATAGATTTTCCTTGGATTCTTTGTCTGGGTATATACAACTACACTAGCATCTTTTGGCGTTTCTTCCAGATTGAGCCAACCATATGCAGGATAACCATTATATGCACTGGAAACTGTCCTATCAATTTCTCCAACAATGGTATACTGTACATTATCTGTTTTTACAAACACTTCCCCATCTTGAAGTGGGGACAGGAAATCAACAATTCTATTATCTTTTCTTCGTTCACCTAATTCTAAATCAACGGTATCACCGATTTTGAAGGAAGGATTATCCTCAAAAAATTTTTTCCCAACAACAATTTCACCTGGAGCCTTTGGAACTCTTCCACGTATAATTAAATTTTTTTCATGCATGGATTCCCAATATTTTGCATCACAATTTTGGACTAAAAGATAAGGATCATTTTCTCTAAACGATAATAGGAATATTTGGTTATTTCCTTTTACCATAACGTCTTTGATATTTTCATTCTTTTTGATAAGTTCAATCTGATTTGCCTGAACTTCTAATATCTGTGCATCCCAATTCCCTGAATCAAAAATTTCCTGCTGCACTCTCTGATTACAATAACTCTGCACAAGAGAACATAATGTACACATAAAAGTAGCTGCAATTAATATGGCAGACATAATAGAAAGTGCTGTCCGGTGATTTGCTTTAATATTTTGTTTGGCAAGTTTTTTGACAACTGCATTTGTATCATTTTCAAATGGTAAAGTCATAGCCATTCACTCCTTTCGGCATAATTTTAATCCTTACGTAGTTTCCCTTAATTGTTCCACAATAGATTTTTGCTGCAAAATACGAATAATAATCGCAGAAATTATTAGTGGAAGAAAAATTGAAATTATAATATATGCTCCCATGTAAATGAAAGGGAATTTCCATACCCATGTATCATCCCCCACACTATTTAAGTAACGGACAATGCTATAACCGACAGGCGTTCCTACAGCCAATGTGATACCAATATTCCAAAAAGCCAGTAAAATCCCCTCCCATTGTATCGTCCATTGTAATTGCTTTTTTTCCATGCCAATCGAACGCAAAGTTGAAAACTCATGCTTTCTGGAAAGTGTTGTGGCAATCAATGTGTTAATCAAGTTAATAACTGCAAACAACATAATAAAGCCGCTCAAGCCCCAAATGACAAGACTTGTACGTTGGTACATTGCTTCACTATCCTGATAAAGGTTATGCAGTGTTTCCATTGTAACAGTAGGGATCGTTTCTACCAAGCTATTCATTTTCTCCCGGACTTCTGGCTCTAGAGAAAAATTGTTAATGCTGACTAAAAGATGGCTAGTGAAATTGAAGTTAGGAACGACCATTTTCTGCAATAGCTGATCGGGCAATAGGAAAAATCCTGTTTTTCCGAATAGTTTTCCGCCTATTGGATCTTTAAATATGTCATCGCTGATTTCACCGGCTATGGTGTATTCTGTTTCCTGATATGATTGCCCATCAAACCAACGGAATCTAACGGTATCACCCACTTGGAACGTCCAGTCGAAAACATACTCTGCATACTCATTACGCAATACGAGTATTTCTTTGTTTTCGATCATAGCTTGATAATCTATCGTGCCAGCAGAAAGATACTGTTTCAAAATTCTTTGTTGTTCAGAAGTGAATGGAACAAGTTTATCCTTTCTGGAAGCCTTATTGTATTCAAATTTTGCCTCCAAAGTTTTATATTCTGTAACTTCTTTTACGCCCTCAATCTGTGCGATATTCCGAATAAGATCGTCGTTTAATGGATTGTTAAGCTGAACTCCTGTTGTTCCATGAGGATCATTACGGACTGCATTTCTGGACAAGTTAATTTCAAATTCTCCGTATTCCAATAATCCCTGTCGTGCAAAACGCTCCATATCCAAAGAGGATAGTAATGTTGTACCGCCCATAAACATAATCCCAGCTACACCTAAAGAAAGAACGGTCATTATCCACTTACGCCGATTGCGTGAACATCCCATAACAGCCATTGAAAACGGAGTGATTTTTCTATGCAGTTTTTTAGAGTATAACTGTGTAGACTGATACCCCGTATTTTTTGCAGCTTCAATTGGAGATACGCTTCCAGCAATTTTAGCAGGTTTGCTTACAGCCAGCCATACCATTGCATATACGATGCAAAAAGTCAGTACACTTACTAATGCAGTATTCTGCCAACTCCAGCCGCCAGGTTTAAATAAAAAGGCCGCCGTTCCACCAATGATAAGTCCTAAAATTGTTCCTAAAATGCAAAGAAGTTTTCCCTGTGTTCGTAAAATCGTTTTAATTTGCTTTGCTGTAGCTCCCATTGTTCTCAACTGTCCAAATTCTCTTACCTGATTTTGAACATAGATGTAAAAAATGCTGTAAATTACCAAATAGCTTACTAATAGAACCGCAATCGAAAAAATACTGATAATCATAATATTTTCTTGATTTGGTTCAAGAGAGGCTGCAAAACCATCGTTATAATCAGAATGCTGTGGTGTAACACCATAATCAGTCCCGATTTTTTGAACAATCTCCTTAAAATTCTCTGATGACATTTGATCTGTATTTGCTAATTGAACAGTAAGCGCCGTTACAGAAGTTTCAAATTGCTTGCCTGTGTGGGCGTATTCTTCAGAACAGTATAAGGAATATGTCCGTTCTGTTGATCCATTGTCTGTAAAACCAACGACAGTAAAAGTTTCTGAACTTCCATCATAAAAAGGAACTGTAATTTTAGTTCCTAATTCAGCTGGTAATCCTAATCGTGATAAATAGGCTTTATCCACAGCTACATCATATAAACCGATGGGGTATTGTCCCTCTACGATTTCTTCTACGTCAATATTACTGTCATTCTGTTCAATGTAAACTGGAATTACTAAATAATTGTCAACCTGTGTGTTGCCAGCTTGAATATAAATTCTTGAATCAGCAATTCTGCTGTCTCGCCGCAATTCTTCAATTTGCTTATGATTGATATTGTAATAAATTGCATGGTTTGTTGTCTGCAACCCTCTTTTGGTTTCTGTTGCCATTCCGACCACTGAAAGAATAAATCCTGATAGTAATGCAACAGATAGCATTATGGTTAATATGGACAATATCGTTTTGCTCTTACTTTCTTTTATACTTTTTTTTGCATATTTTCTGATTATTACGCTAGTATCATTCTCAAATGGTAATGTCATCCCCATTGCCCCCTTTCTCCATTATCCTAACTCTCAAATGTTGCAGAAATGTCCTAAAATTCTTTTTTTCTAAATTTTTTCAAAAAAAGGCAGTCCGAATAAACAGACCGCCGTTTCATTATCTTTGAGGAAGAAATATAGAGAAAGTTGAGCCTTTTCCCACCTCTGATTCAACTGTAATATAGCCACCTTGCATAGTGATAATCTCACGTGCCAGGTATAATCCTATTCCAATCCCATCCACATCATGTACAGCTTCTTCCCGATAAAATCGTTTGAAAATAGTTGCCTGGACACTTTCCGGAATGCCTCTTCCCGTATCCGTTACGGCAATTTCCAAATACATCTCCCAGTCCTGTACTGTTACGTGAATGTCACCGCCTTCCGGAGTATATTTTACTGCATTGTCTAAAAGATTAAACAATGCTTCTGAGGTCCAGCGACTGTCATGTGAAACTATTAAATTTTCAGGACAATTTACGGATAAATGAAGATGCTTTCTTTCCATAGGAGCAAGAACCCCATTTATCGCATCTACAAGTGTATCCGCAATATCTGATTCTTTCTTTTCCAAGGTGATCACTCCAGTTTCCAATCGTGATGTTTTCACCATTCCCTGAATCAAAAAGTCCAGTTTATCTAACTGACTGGCAGTAGCATGTAAAAATTCCTTACGTGTCTCATCAGTAATTCTTCTGGTCAACATTGTGTCATTGAGCATTTTTAGATTTGCTATCGGTGTTTTGGTCTGATGTGAAATATCAGATACCAAAGACTGTAATTCTGCTTTTTCTTCTTCTACTTTATGCCGGGTTTCCTGCATTACATGATATAATCTTTCCAGACGATGGCTGATGCGTGCTAAGAGTGTTTCTGCTTCATAATTTATTTGCGGACGAACGGTACTATCCATCATTTCATCTAATGTTCGGCATAGTCCATCTGTAAATACCGATAGTTTCTTCTGGAAATAATGCAAAAAGACTGCACTCCATAGAAACAGAAGGATCATCACGCTGAAACCACCAAGTATCATCCTTATATCTTTTGTAAAGGCATAAAGGATGAACAACAAAAGAATTGATGTCAGCGAAGCACCTCCAATGATCAGCCGCAGAAAAGCTCTAGTGGATAAATTCTGTAATTTCATCGTGATTCACCACCTATCCATTGATACCCCATTCCATAAGCAGTTTTAATATATTTTCGCTCATCTGTTTCAATCTTTTTGCGAATCCGGCTGATGATGGTAGTAAGCGTATGCTCATCTACAAAATCCCCATCAATATCCCACAATTTCTCAATCAGTTGCCGCTTCGTTAATATAATGTGCGGATTTTTTACAAATAAAAATAAGGTACGGTATTCTTTTGGTGTAAACTCTATCACCTTGCCTTCCAAAACCGCACTCTGCTCGGAAAAATCAATTTTCAAAACTTCATCCTCAAATACATCATGCTTTGGTGTCCGCAATTCCATATTTGCAAAAACAGCGGCTACCTTTTTGCAGAGAACCATCACTGAAAATGGTTTTGTAATATAATCTGTGCATCCGGCTTCATAGCCTTTCAGCATATCACCTTCTTTATCATTTGCTGTGATAAACATAATATAGGTATGCTGCCCTCTTCCTCTGATCTCATCACATAAATGCAGACCGTTCCCATCCGGCAGATTAATATCCAACAGAGCAATATCAAATTCACTCTCTTTCAATCGTTCTACTGCATCCAGAAAACTGTATGCAGAAGTTACTTCATAACCATCCGCAGTAAGATTATAAGCCAGTGTTTTATTTAGTACTTTATCATCTTCTACGATTAAAATTTTCCTCAATACAGATTCTTCCTTTCCCATCTTCTAAACTTGTCGCTATTTTAAACCTCAAATGTTACAGAAATGTCCTAATCATTCATAAAATTTTGGAACTCAATATATATTATATATACTTTCCGAGAAAATTTATATAAAATAGAAGATGCATTTGCAGAAAACATAAATTTTTTAGCAAATACATCTTCAAAAGTTCTTGTCAATTTTAAAATAGTCTCTTATTCCATTGTTTTAATACGTTCTACAAATGATTTCTTTTGGCAGTAGCGTATAGCCAAGGAAGCATAGATCTTAGCAATTATCAATAAAATTATAAAGAAAATCAATATCTGTAATATTGGAAAAGTATAATTAAGTTTTCCGAATATACCAACCTGATTAAATATTTGGCACAAAACGTATCCTGAAAAAGTGCCAAGAACAAGTGTTATGACCATAGTTCCCAATACATAATATAAACTCTCCATTTTCAACATTTGATATAATTGCTTATTTGATAGACCAATGGATTGTAATACGCCAAATTCCTGTTGCCGAGATACAAGATTTGTCATTAGTGTATTGCTGAGATTTATAATACCAAAGATCCCAATAAAAATAATTAATCCATATATCGGAAGTTGATACCCTGTCATATGCATTTTAATAGAAGATAACGCATCTTCAAAACTGAGAAACTGGATATTGGGGTTATCCCCTATTGCCTTCAGTACTGCATCTTCTGCTTCTGAAAGGTGTTTTACATCTGCGTTGATAACAAACTTTGTATTGAAATTCTCCCTTTCAGGATAAATTTCTGACAGTATGTTTTCAGGAACAAAGAAATATGTACCAGCATAATCTGTGTTTGTCATATCAATTGTTCCCACAATAGGAAGTTCAATCTTTTTTCCATCCGCAGTAGTTATTGCTATACAATCTCCCAAGGAAACACTATAATTTTCCCATGTCTTTAGCATGTTAGATGTATCATCAATTAAGACACCCCTTTTTTCAACAAACCTCTGATAATCTATACTTCCTGTTAATACATTATTAGACAAACGAGAATATTCATCATTGGATAAACCTATTATTTCGTGGAATGAAGATGGTTCATCGCTATTAGGAAGATAAATATCTGCAGAACAACCTGTTATGGAATCAACCTTGGTTATATAAGGAAATTTTGTTAAAATTTCAGCGATATAATTATCAAGCGGATTTTTTTCTAGTGGATTATTATTCTCTTCATCAGATAATGTTAATAAAAATTCTTTATTTCCAAAAGATTGACGCGCCATGTCCTCTTCATCAATAGAGGCTAAAAAGGTTGCAGCACTCATTAATAAAATTCCTGAAAAGCCTAATGAAATCAAAGTTAAGATGGCCTTTTTATGATTTCTCAAGAAGCCTATTTTAGCTAAATTATCAGGAGTGAGTTTTCTTCTTAATTTTTTTGTATTAGTTGGCTTATCTCCAGTTGTTGTCGTTGCTATGCGGACTGCTTCAACAGGAGAAATATTAGAAGCAATCTTAATTGGCTTATGGATTGAAAGGAGAACTGATAATTCTGTCAATAAAGATATTATAACAATAATTACAAATGTATTTAACCAGTTCCATCCATTAGGTACAAGAACATATCCTACAATGCAACCAACTATAATTCCTATAGGGATTGATAAAAGTGATAACTGGTAACTTTCTTTTCTGACCATCCTTTTAATTTGTTTTTGAGTCATACCAATTACTTTTAAACGACCATATTCTTTTACTTTTCCGACTACCGAGATATAAAAAAGGCTATAAATTACTGTTGAACAAGCAATTACAATCAAAATACTAATAACTGATACACCTAACATATCTCTGGTGGAATTGTCTACACTTTCAAAATAAGAGGAACTATACGCTATTTGTTCTTCGTGAATTCCATAGGATTCTAAACACGATTGAATTAAATTTTTAAGTTCCTCTTCTTTAAACGAACTACTTCCGGCAATTCTAAGTGCTGCATTATAAGGAATATGATCGGTATAATACGATTGCAAAAATTCTTTTGATACAAGAACTTGATAACGCCGATTTGCTCCATCATCCTTTAAAATTCCACAAATGGTGAATTTTTCCTTACTGCCTTTTAAAGGCAATTCAATTTCTTGATTTAACTCAGCCGAAAGATTCGCATGCTTCAAATAGGCTTCTGAAACTGCTATTTCATCATATTTATCAGGTAATTTGCCAATAAACTCTGTTGAATATAAATATAAATTGTTACTGTCGCGGAAATTCACATTCAATGTATAATCATCAATACGAAAACTATCAAGTAAAACTTCTGTTCCAATTAGTTCAATATTGGAATCTTTTTCTAATTCATTGATAATTTCTGGTTCTATATCAATAACAGCTGCTTGATAACGTCCCTGTAAAAATGTTTCTAATTCATATGATTTACCGAAAGTATAAAGTGCAAGTACTGTCATTAAGCAAGAAGCAAAAACGATTGTTAAAATAATAAAAATATTTCTCCGCTTATCTGCATGAATACTCCTATTTGCTAACTTTTTCGTGATAGTACGAGTATCATTTTCAAAAGGCCAAGTCATAACATTTCACCCCTCCTCAATTTACAATCTTTCCGTCCTCAATACGGACAATCCGGTCTGCAAGTCGGGCAATCTCATTGTTATGTGTAATCATTACAACCGTCTGGTGAAACTCATAACTGGTCCGTTTGATCAATCCCATAACATCTGCACTGGTTTTAGAGTCGAGGTTACCTGTAGGTTCATCAGTAAACTGTACCCCTATCCCCTTATGCCTTGAAAATAGGGGCTTTAACGGTATGTACATTTGTGTACTGTGTACATTTTCTTTATACGTTAAAAGCAAGCAGATCTTTTCTTTCCAGAAGTCCCCACTTGCTTTTATATATTAATAATACTTATGTCCATTGCTTGCTGCAATACATTTTTGTTTTAATTCTCGGCTTATTTCAAACCTTTCATAATATTCATCTGATTCTGTTTCAAATGCATATTTATATACTTTCACAACTTCTTCGCAATTACTTTGAAATTGACTTTCTTCAACTGTACTATTTCCATCTCCAATCAATCTATTTACAAATCTCTGGTAAGCTTTTAACTCTGGTAATACGCTTGCAACAAAAGCACTTTTCCCCTCTAAAAATTTTTTCTTTTCTGGAATATCAATAATATCAAGTAATATAATACATGCTACAAATAGTGATATAAAATATGACTCTGAACTTATGTATGTTCCTGTAGAACTTGGTACTGATTCAATTCGACTCTTGTAAATCAGTTTATCTCGCAAAGATAAGTGATAATAGTCACTCAACTCTTCCGCTAGTTGATGCAACCAATATTTTCTCTCTGTTCGTTGTTCAGAAAATTCTATAGACTGTTTTTGATACCGATCCATTACTGGAAGATTTATATTCACATCAAAAAACTTATTCAAATATCTGGTTGCATCAAA
>OBWB01000603.1_pt1 | contig 19188 bp, 10 predicted proteins | sample 1476261 | NCBI WGS metagenome assembly OBWB01 (sample SAMEA2580038, study PRJEB22360) | human gut metagenome | biome: human gut; feature: human-associated habitat; material: faeces | place: Denmark | collected 2008/2010 | reverse complement strand
CGGTAGGAGTATCAAGAAGAGATTTTCTGAAAAAACCAGCCGTAGCGGCAGCTGGTCTAACAATCGTCCCCTCTAAAACGATCGCTGGATTAGGCCATAAGGCACCAAGTGATACAATGAATATTGTCGGTATCGGTATCGGTGGTAAAGGCCACCCGAACTTGGTCGGCATGAAAACCGAGAACATCATCGGGCTTTGCGATATCGACTGGAAATACGCGAAGAACTGCTTCGAGGAATTCCCGGACGCTAAACGTTATTGGGACTGGCGGAAGATGTTCGATGAGTTGGGCGACCAGATCGACGGTGTCATGGTAGCTACTCCGGACCATACTCATGCCACGATCGCGGCCACGGCCTTGACAATGGGTAAACACGTATATTGCCAAAAGCCGCTTACCCACTCTGTTTACGAGAGCCGTTTATTGACAAAACTCGCCGCTAAATATAAGGTAGCGACCCAGATGGGTAACCAAGGGAACTCCGGCGATGGTGTCCGTCAATTATGCGAATGGATCTGGAACGGAGAGATCGGTGAAGTAAAAGAAGTACACGCATGGACCAACCGTCCGATCTGGCCGCAAGGATTACAGCGCCCAACCGAAAAACAACGTTGTCCGAAGACGATGAATTGGGACTTATTTATCGGCCCGGCCGCCATGCGTCCGTTCCATGAGATCTACACCCCTTGGAACTGGCGTGGATGGTGGGATTTCGGAACCGGAGCTTTCGGAGATATGGCTTGCCACGTGCTCGATCCGGTTTACCAATCCTTGAAGTTAGGTTATCCGGATCGTGTACAAGGCCGTTCTACCCAGATCAATACGGAATCCGCTCCTCAATCGGAGGTGGTAGAATTCCGCTTCCCGGCTCGTGACAATCTTCCAAAGGTAGCCTTGCCGGAAGTGAAAGTATATTGGTACGATGGCGGTATGCTTCCTCAGCGTCCGGACTTATTACCGGATGGCGTAGATATGATGCGTGACGGTTTGGGTGGATGTATCTTTGTAGGTACTAAAGACACGTTGATCTGCGATTGCGGAGGTTTCAACTCCCGGTTATTATCCGGCCGTGTACCTCAAGTAGCCCCATATTTGCGCCGTATCCCGAACGCTACCGGATACTTCGACGGTTTCCATGAGCAAGACTGGATCCGTGCTTGTAAGGAATCGCCGGAGAACCGTGTGGAAGGAACTTCCAACTTCGCTTATTCCGGACCATTCAACGAGATGGTGTTATTAGGCGTATTGGCGATCCGTCTGCAAGGCTTGAACAAGAAATTGATGTGGGACGCCCAAAACATGCGTTTCACCAATATATCCTCTTCCGACGTATTGAAGATCGTAACCAGCGATGATTTCAAGGTGATAGACGGTCACCCCTATTTCGATACGAAATACGCGGAGTTCAATGCGCTAGAGGCTGCCAACGAATATATCAGACATACCTATCGTGAAGGCTGGAGCCTTCCGGAAATGCCGGTATAAGTATGAAACGATATATTATATTAGCACTATGTACGGTCATGCTCCTTGGGCAGGCCGTACAGCTGGCGGCGCAAAAAGCGGACTGGAAGGTGGGTATACAGACTTGGACTTTCCACAATCTTACGTTGATGGAGACCTTGGATAAGACCCAGCAACTGGGCATGGGGTATGCGGAAGCTTTCTTTTTCCAAGAATTGGGCGCTCCATTCCCAAAAGAGACGTATTTAAATTACGACTTGAGCGATGATGACTGCGCTTTATTACGCCATGAGTTCAAGAAAAGGGGAATCAAGCCGATCGCCTTTGGTGTAGCCTCTTATGGGACTAACGAGGAATGGGATAAGTTCTTCGCATTCGCTCATAAAATAGGCGCACATATCGTGACTGTCGAACCGGAGTTAAACCAGTTGGACTACATCGAATCCCTCGCCAAGAAGTACGATATGGAGGTAGCGATCCATAACCATCCGAGTCCATGCATTTACGCAAGTGCCGAGGTGGTAGAGAAAGCGCTGAAAGGCCGTTCTTCCTTGATGGGAGTATGCGCCGATATCGGCCATTGGAAACGGGTGGGTGAAGATCCGCTCAAAAATCTCCAGAAGTTATCCGGACGCATCAAGGTGGCACATTTGAAAGACCTCACCGACAAGATGGAAGACGCTACATGGGGAACCGGGATCTTACCGGTAAAAGCGTTCGTCAACGAGCTGAAGCGTCAGCATTTCAACGGGCTTATCTCCATTGAGTACGATGATTTCAAATCCGATATCCAAGAGATACGCAACAGCTTGGAATTCCTACGGAAATGCTCTAAATAGAAGTATACGCTTCCCTTAAAAACACCTATATCGGCGTAGGCCCACACGTATATACGTATAGGCTTACACCGATATTAATATGGGCCTACACGTATATACGTATAAGCCCACACCTATATATGCCTAAAAAGTCGTTATCAGAACAAGGGATTATCCACCTTTTCTCTCAGCAACGCAAGATCTACCACCTGTTGAATATCACTCACATAATGGAACACCAAGCCTTTCAAATACTCCGGTTTGATCTCATTGATATCCTTCTCATTCTCCTTGCAAAGAATCAACTCCTTGATCCCGGCACGTTTAGCCGCCAAGATCTTCTCCTTGATACCACCTACGGGAAGCACTTTCCCACGCAACGTGATCTCGCCGGTCATAGCCAAGTTCTTTTTCACCTTACGCTGAGTAAAGGCGGAGACAAGAGAAGTCACCATCGTTATTCCGGCACTCGGTCCGTCTTTCGGGATCGCCCCCTCCGGTACGTGGACATGCACATTCCAGTTCTCGAACAACTCCTCGTTAATATTAAACTGAGCCGCATGCGCATGGATATACTCAAGTGCCAACATGGCAGACTCTTTCATCACATCTCCCAGATTCCCGGTCAAAGTAAGCTTTGACCCCTTACCTTTACTTAAGCTCGACTCCACGAAAAGAATCTCACCACCAACAGCCGTCCAAGCTAATCCCGTAACCACGCCGGCATAGTCATTCCCTTGATATTTATCGCGGGAATATTCGACCGCCCCTAGATATTCATACAGATCCTCCGGCTTAATACTAGTCGGGATAGGCTCATCGCTAGCGACCTTACGGGCTAGCTTACGCATGATTTTGGCGATTTTCTTATCCAATTCCCGGACACCGCTCTCGCGTGTATAGGCTTCAACGATCACTTGTAAGGTTTTCTTGGGGAATTTCACGGAACCTTTCTTCAAGCCGTGTACATCCATCTGCTTAGGCACGAGATGCTTCGCTGCGATCTCTACCTTCTCCTCCATGATATAACCGCTCACCTCGATCAGTTCCATACGATCCAGCAATGGCTGGGAAATCGTATTCAAATTATTAGCGGTAGCGATAAACATCACCTTGCTTAAATCGTAATCGATATCCAGATAATTATCGTGAAACGCGTTATTCTGCTCCGGGTCCAAGACCTCCAATAAAGCGGATGCCGGATCCCCCTTGAAATCATTCGTGATCTTATCGATCTCATCTAAGATAAAGACAGGGTTCGATGTTCCCGCCTTCTGTATATTCTGGATGATACGTCCGCACATAGCACCGATATAGGTACGACGATGTCCGCGAATCTCGGCCTCATCGTGCAATCCACCTAAAGAGACACGTACATATTTACGGCGCAAAGCCTCTGCGATGGAACGCCCCAATGAAGTCTTGCCGACTCCCGGAGGACCGTACAAACAGATAATCGGAGATTTCATATCCCCTTTCAGCTTCAATACGGCCAGATGCTCGATAATACGCTCTTTCACCTTCTCCAAACCATAATGATCACGATCTAAGACCTTCTGGGCATGAGACAAGTTGAAATTGTCCTTACTATACTCGTTCCACGGCAAGTTAACGATATTCTGGACATATTGCGTCTGTACGGAATAATCCGGAGATTGCGGATGCAATCGTTCCAATTTTCGCAATTCCTTCTCAAAGACCTGCGCTACCTCGGCAGGCCATTTCTTACGACTGGCTTTCTCCCGTAATTCTTTTATCTCCAACTCATTGATATTCCCGCCCAATTCCTCTTGAATGGTCTTGATCTGCTGTTGAAGGAAATATTCTTTTTGTTGTTGATTGATATCCTCATGTGTCTTCATCTGGATGGAAGCTTTCAACTCCACCAGCTGATACTCGCGGTTCAAGATAAAAAGTAACCGATACGCACGCTCTTTTAAGTCCCCGATCAATAACAATTGCTGTTTCTCGGCCGATCCACTCGGTATATTGCTACAAGAGAAATTGACCACATACAAGACATTCTTATTATTCTTGATCGAGAAGATCAAATCCCGGGGAGGTTCAGCCACGGCCCCAAGCATCTTGATGGTCAAATCCTTGATCGTTGAGATCAAAGCCTCGAACTCGCGGTCTGTCTTGTCCGGCTTCGTGTCCTCCAACACGGTGATCTTACCGGAAAGATACGGATCTGTCTCGGTCAACTCATTCAATTCAAAGCGTTTCTTACCTTGAAGAATAACAGTAGTGCTACCATCTGGCATCTCTAAGACACGAACGATGTCAGCGATTACCCCGGTAGTATATAAATCCTCTAAAACCGGATCTTCCGTATCCATCTCTTTCTGGCAAACAACTCCGATCAAACTCTTTTTATGTACAGCCTCTTTGATCAGGCGCATCGATTTAGGACGCCCGATAATCACCGGCAAGGCAACACCCGGAAAGAGTACCATATTCCTTAACGGAAGAATGGGTATAGTGTCTCCAACTTTCTCTATTCCTTCTGTGAAATCCTCATCTACATCGCATTCTGTAAGAATTGGCATTACGATACCAATATTGTCATCCAAGTCATCAAACGAATTCTGGCAAAATACTCTCGTCTTTTCTTTCATATATACATTCATCATTGTATATGTTAATACAATAAACGTGCCAAAGTTACAGCTTTTCATTCAATTCTTACTAATTTCGCGGCATACAATCGATAGAGATATGGCAAATCCTTATTTTCAATTCAAGAAATTTACGGTATGGCACGATAAATGTGCCATGAAAGTCGGAACGGATGGCGTTTTGCTTGGGGCGTGGGCTAGCATAGAGAGATGTCAGAGGATTTTGGATGTGGGAACCGGAACGGGATTGATCGCCCTCATGCTGGCGCAGCGTAGCACCGCGATCCTAGACGCTATCGATATAGATTCAGACGCATGTTTACAAGCTCGGGAAAACATCGCGAAATCGCCTTTCGCCAACCGGATACAAGTCTATCAAACCTCGCTCTCCGAATATATGCCGGATGAGAATATCAAATATGACTTGATCGTATCCAACCCACCCTATTTTATTGATTCATTGAAATGCCCGGATACTAAACGTAATCTAGCCCGGCATACGGATACTCTATCTCTCCCGGATTTATTGCGTGATAGCCGCAAACTGTTGGCAGCCGAAGGAAATATCGCCTTGGTACTTCCCTTTGATCAACGGGAGTCTTTAATAGACCTCGCTCGAGAAGAGTCTTTGTCTCCATCGAGAGAAACCCACGTTTCCCCCATACCGGACGCCCCTCCTAAGCGTTTATTAATAGAACTCTCAGCGACGCCGGTAGCAAAGCCCAAGTCGTCTCATCTGACCCTAGAAATCGAGCGGCATCGATATAGCGATGAATTCACCGCTATAGCTAAAGACTTTTACTTGAAAATGTAAGGAAGTTTTTTATCGAAGAAGCGAGTTACCTCGTCAAATAAATTATGTACCTCCTTGGTGAAAGACACAACCTCCGGAGTCAGCACATGTAAGGCCTTCGGTTCCACCGTAATATCGATACGGCGATCTGCCATGATCGGTTCTCCATCCAAGTGCATCACGCCCGGATGTTGGCGAATAATTGTGACTTGCTGGGCTTTCATCGTCTTAATCTTACTATTCCGATCAATCTGTTTGGTAAACAATTGGATGGCCAAAGGAGCGATATCCAATGGCATAAAAGGGGATAAGATCGTAACGTCCATCCGTCCGTCCTGTATATTTGCGTGCGGAGCGATAAACGCGTTATTACCATATTGCGAAGCATTCGCGCAAGCGACTAGAAACGCCTTCTCCTTGATCGTCTGATTATCCACCACCAATTCATAAGGCTCAGGCTTATAGCTCAGATACTCCTCTATCGTATTCTTTATATAAGTAAGAGACCCGCGCCGTTTCTCATTCGCGAATTTCTGGCTGACGGCGGCATCAAAACCGACTCCACAGGTACAGAAAAAGACCTGTCCGTTCGCCCGGCAGCAATCTATCGTCGTAACATGCCCTTTCGCGATCAGATCGATAGCCCTTTTCACGTCCATCGGTATGTGCAATTCTCTAGCTAAGCCATTGCCCGAACCTTTCGGGATGATACCTAAGATCGCGTTCGAATGGATCATAGCTCTCGCTATCTCATTCACCGTCCCGTCACCGCCTACCGCCAAAATATATTCAGCTCCTTCCTCTATGGCTTGCCGAGTCAACTCGCTGGCATGGCCTGCATACTCTGTAAAAGAAATGTTTAACGAACAGTTCTTTTTCGAGCAGATCCCTTCGATCATCTTAGGTATCTTGCGCTTCGACCCTACACCTGATATAGGGTTTATGATAGCTTGTACTTTTATATCCCGTTCGCTCATCCTCACTTCTTCTTTTTTATTTGAGAGGACAAAAATAATGCTTTTATAAAACTTTTAAAGCATTTCGACTACTATAAGTTATTTTTTTACTACTTTTGCGGCTGGATTTGCCGAAACATGGGATTATGTACGCGGCGAACCTGTGTTCTTTATTAGAATAAATAAATAGCGAGATAAATCATTCTCTTTTATAATAATATGAAACTTTTACAAGAGAAACTAGCAAAGTACGACGCTCCTCAAAGAGCCATGGCAATGGGAATCTATCCTTACTTCAGGGAAATCCAGAGCGATCAGGACACGGAAGTTCTAATCAGCGGGAAGAAAGTCTTGATGTTTGGTTCTAATGCGTACTTAGGATTAACCAATCATCCTAAAGTAAAAGAAGCAGCGATCGAGGCCATTAAAAAGTATGGTACAGGTTGTGCCGGCTCACGTTTCTTAAACGGAACGTTGGACTTACACCTCCAGTTGGAAAAACGTTTAGCAGAATTTGTTGGTAAAGAAGACGCCATCGTATACTCTACAGGTTTCCAAGTTAATCTAGGTGTTGTATCCTGTATCACCGGACGTGAGGACTATATCCTTTGGGATGAGTTGGATCATGCATCCATTATCGAAGGACATCGTCTTTCTTTCTCCACGAAATTGAAATTCAAGCATAACGATATGGACTCCTTGGAGAAACAACTCCAGAAATGCGAGCCAGACAAGGTGAAACTTATCGTTATCGACGGTGTCTTCAGCATGGAAGGTGATGTCGCTAAATTACCGGAAATCGTAGCTCTCGCAAAGAAATATAACGCAAGTGTAATGGTTGACGAGGCTCATGGTATCGGTGTATTCGGTGATCATGGCCGCGGTACTTGTAATCACTTCGGCGTTACGAACGATGTTGATTTGATCATGGGAACTTTCAGTAAGTCTTTCGCTTCTATCGGTGGTTTTATCGCATCGGACGAACCGGTTATCAATTACTTACGTCACCACTCCCGTTCCTATATCTTTAGCGCAAGCAATACGCCTGCCGCTACTGCCGCAGCGAACGCGGCATTAGATATCATGTTAAGCGAACCGGAACGTATCCAACATTTATGGGATTTGACTCATTACGCATTGGATGGTTTCCGTAACATGGGTTGTGAGATCGGACATACTTCTACCCCGATCATCCCGTTGTTTATCCGTGACAACGACTTGACATTCCTTATCGTAAAAGAATTATTTGAGGCCGGAATCTTCGTAAACCCGGTAGTAGCTCCCGCAGTTGCTTCCGAGGATACACTGATCCGCTTCTCCCTTATGGCTACCCACACGAAAGAGCAACTAGATTACGCTTTGGAGACAATCCACAAGGTATTCAAGAGCCATGGGTTGGTAGACTAATCGTGTAAATATATAAGAAAAGGCCCGAAGGTTAGGTATAACACCTATCTTCGGGTCTTTTTTTATAACTGAAAAAATCATAACTATGATTTTGAATGGGAATAAATCACTATTTTTGCATATTTAGATAAATTGGGCGGTTATGTCGATGGCCCTCTTACAAATTAAAAATAAATGGATTTCATATTAGATAAAGGAAGTAGCCATATGGGCTGCAAAGGTTGCAGCAAAAGGCAAAACAATAAACTGAATACCTATGATTGGTTGTGCGATGTACCCGATGCGGAAGGCTCGACTGATTTCGTAGAGGTTCAATTTAAAAATACCCGCAAAGGGTATTACTTGAATAGTGCTAAAATACCTTTGGAAAAAGGTGATATAGTAGCCGTAGAGGCAAGTCCCGGTCATGATATCGGTACGGTTTCTTTAACGGGTAAATTGGTTCTGCTGCAAATGAAGAAGAACAACGTGCGCACGGAAGCTGAGCCAAAACGGATTTACCGAAAGGCAAAACCGACCGATATCGAGAAATATGAGGAAGCGAAAGCAAAGGAACATGCCACTATGATTCGCTCGCGGCAAATCGCAGCCGATTTAGGATTGAATATGAAAATCGGTGATGTAGAGTATCAAGGTGACGGTAATAAGGCGATCTTTTATTATATAGCGGATGAACGTGTAGATTTCCGTCAACTAATTAAAGTGCTAGCGGAGGCTTTTCGTGTTCGTATCGAGATGAAGCAGATCGGTGCTCGTCAAGAAGCCGGACGTATCGGTGGTATCGGCCCTTGCGGTAGAGAACTTTGCTGTTCCAGTTGGATGACAAGTTTTGTATCGGTCGCTACCGGAGCTGCCCGTTATCAAGATATTTCCATGAATCCCCAGAAATTGGCCGGACAATGCGCTAAATTGAAATGTTGTATCAACTATGAGGTAGATACATATGTGGAAGCCCAGAAACGCCTTCCCTCCCGGGAGATTGTCTTGGAGACCAAAGATAATAATTACTATCATTTCAAGACGGATATTTTCAAACGGGAAATTACCTATTCTACGGATAAATCATTTGCGGCTAATCTTATCACGATTCCGGCAAGCCGTGCTTTCGATGTCATTAACATGAATAAGAAAGGCATGAAGCCGATATCTCTAGAGGCGGATACGAAGCCACAACCACCGAAACGAGACGCTCAAGATATTCTTGGGCAAGAAAGCGTCACACGTTTCGACTCTGTTAAAAAGAAAAAGAAAAAACGTCCTGCCAACAAGAATAATGGCGAGAACAATGGAAACGGGAACGGAGCTAACACCACCGCGACGGCAGTTACCAACACCGACGCACCTGTTTCTGAGAATAAGAACAACGGAGGAAACGGAGCCGGTGGCAATAATCGCCGCAACGGAGGAAATAATAGGAATAGCAATCGTGAGAATAACCGGGACAGAGAGAATAACCGGGAGAATAACAAAGATAATAGCCGGGAAAACAGTCGGGAGAATCGGGAGAACAACCGTGATAATAACAGGGAGAGCAACCGAAACAATCGCCCGAAACAAAGGCCGAGAGCTAATAACGATAAGCAATCCAACAATGACAAGCCTGCGAATAATGACAAACCTCAGCAACCGATCAAACAGGCCAGACCTGATAAAACGGAGAATAGGCCAGAGACAAAGCCTGAGGCTTAAAAAGTTCATTGCCGCCTATGTAACATGCTTCTTATGCTTCTCTTGCGAGAATGAAGCTGTATACGATCAGTATCAAGCTATCCAGAACACCTCGTGGGAGAAGAATAAGGAGTACTATTTCACTTTCTTGATTGAGGATATATCGGTTCCGTACGACCTAACCTTGGAAGTACGGAACAATAATATGTATCCGTATCAGAACCTATGGGTATTTTGCAGCGAGGAACTTCCGATAGGTCCTTTAAAAAGGGATACGATCGAATGTATGTTAGCTGATGAGTTTGGGAAATGGTATGGGGACGGGATCTCCCTGTTTCAATCCAGTTTCCCGATACGGTCTGCTTACTATTTCCCCGTTAAAGGGCAATATACCTTTAGCTTCCGGCAGGGGATGCGTAACGACCAACTTCCGGGCATTCAGGAAATCGGCTTACGGGTCTTACCTTCTTCCACTAACGCTCCTTCCGAGAAGCGTCCAAACGAAGAAAAATAAACAATAAGATCGTAAATCCCCAAAGCGAGGAACCTCCATAGCTAAAGAAAGGCAAGGGAATGCCGATAACCGGAGTCAATCCCGTCACCATGCCGACATTAATCGCCAGATGGAAAAAGAATATGGAGGCTACGCTATAGCCATAGACTCGCCCGAAAGCATTATCTTGCCGCTCCGCCAATACAATCAGACGAAGAATAAAAAGTCCGAATACGATCAATACGGCAGAGGCTCCCAAAAAGCCTTGCTCCTCGCCTACCGTACAAAAGATAAAATCCGTATCCTGTTCCGGCACATACTTCAATTTGGTCTGCGTCCCATTCAAGAATCCTTTTCCGGATAATCCTCCGGAACCGATAGCGATCTTGGACTGATTCACATTATACCCCGCCCCGCTTGGATCATCCTCCAAGCCTAAAGAGACTTTAATACGAATTTGTTGGTGAGGTTCCAATATGTCATTAAACACATAATCCACAGAAAATAGGAAACAGATAGAACCTAAAGCGAACAGAGCGATTAACGCATAATGCCATACCCAGTTTCGAATGGATAAATAGAATAAATAGATTGACGCGGCTCCTACCAAGCCTATCGATATCCAAGCGAAGTTTACCGGGACAAACAAAGAAACGACATACCCGATCAAGAATGTCGAAGCAATTCCCCCAAGCATGATCTTAACGCTTATATAATCCTTACGGACACTCCCAACTAATCCCATGGTTATTAATAAGACAAGGCAAGAGACGATTAATTCACCCAATGGGGTAATACCCACCATCACCTCTGAATATTTCATTCCCGTAACGAAAAAGACGACCGCACAAACTCCTATCAACAAAATATATCCAGTCATTCCTTCCCGGTATAACATCAGGAAGAATGCCAAGTAAACCAATGCCGACCCCGTCTCTTTCTGTAAAAGAATACAAACCATCGGCAAGAAGATCAAGAACAAAGTGATTGAGAAATTCTTGACCGTCGTTAGCTTAAAGCCATAGCCATTCATAAACTTCGCCACGGCCAAAGCGGTAGCGAACTTAGCCAACTCCGCTGGTTGCAAACGGATAGGTCCCAATACGAGCCAAGAATGCGATCCCTTGATATTAGGTGCTAAAAATATAGTGGCGATCAACAATACGATCACGCACGCATAGATCAGATAGGCGAATATATCGAAGAAGTCACTTTCCAGCATCAATATGACGAAAATAAGGGCGAGTGAGGTACCGATCCAAATCATCTGCATCCCCGGACGGCCCGACGGGTCGAACAAGCCAACGTTATCAAACTCGTAGCTCGCCCCACAAATACTAAACCAACCGGCGATTACCATAATCAAATACAACAAAATGGTAATCCAGTCTACCGACTTCCATATTTCCGTTTTCCTATAGCGCATTGTTCGGTAGTATTACGGCATTCATAATATATTCCTCCGTCGCCTTGTTAGCCTCGGATATTTCTCCTTTCAAATATTTCTCCAACATCAATTTACCGATAGGCACCGCATAGGTAGCACCGAATCCGGCGTTTTCCACAAACACGGCAATGGCGACCTTCGGCTTTTGATAAGGAGCGAATCCCATAAAAATAGAATGGTCCTTACCATGCGGGTTCTCCGACGTTCCCGTCTTTCCACAAACCTCGATATCCGGTAAAGCCGCCCCACGACAGGTTCCACCATAAGCGGTTCCCGTAACAGCCCCTCGCATACCCTCGGCAATATAACTATAATAATGCGTATCCACCGATGTATAATGCCTCTTACTATATAATGTATCCAGCGGGGTGTCTTGAATCTCTTTCACGACATGCGGAGTAATATAATATCCCCGATTAGCGACAGTAGCCGCCAAATTACAGATTTGCAAAGGCGTAGCCAATATCTCACCCTGACCGATAGCGATCGAGATAACCGTACTGGAATTCCAACGTCCCCGGTACACCTTATCGTAGAACTTACTATTCGGAATGAACCCTCGCTTCTCCCCCGGAAGATCGATTCCCAGCTTATAGCCATACCCCATAGAAACCATATAATTCTTCCAAACCTCAAAAGCCTCCTGTACCGACGGATATCGCTTCCGGCTGTCGATCATATCATGCAGTCCCCAAGGGAAAAAAGAGTTACAAGAGGTCGCCAACGCCCCGACCAGATTCAGAGGAGACGGATGCCCGTGACAAGCCGGCTTACCTCCCCGGAAGGTATATCCATGCGCACAGGTATATTGAGTTTCCGGAGTAATCACCCCTTCTTGCAAGAAGATCAAACCTTGAGTCGGTTTAAATGTAGATCCGGGAGGATATTGCGCCATGAGCGGGCGGTTGAATAAAGGTTTCAACGGGTCCTTCTGCAAAGCCACGTAGTTCTTTCCCCGCTGGCGCCCGATCAAGATACTCGGATCATATGTAGGAGCGGAAACCATACAAAGTACCTCCCCTGTCTCCGGCTCTATCATCACGATACCCCCTAATTTATTCTGCATTAACTTCTCCCCATAAGCCTGCAAGTCCATATCCAAGGATAATTTCAAGTTCTTGCCGGATTCCGGCTGGATATCGTGCCTGCCTTCCTCGTATCGCCCCTTGATACGTCCGTGAGCGTCACGCAACAGGATCTCGACTCCTTTCACGCCCCGCAAATATTCCTCGTACGATTGCTCGATCCCGGTTCTGCCGGAGTAATCGCCTTGTGTATAATAAGCGTCATTCTCTATATCTTTCCGGTTTACCTCGCCGATATTTCCCAGCACAAGAGCGGCATTGGGATACTCGTATTGGCGGATCGTGCGATTCTGGATATAGAAACCGGGAAATTTGTATAACTTCTCCTGCAACACGCCATATTCCTGCGCAGAAAGCTGGTTCATAAATACTTGAGGGACATAGGAAGAATAACCGGGATTTAACCGCCGGTTCTTAATATCCGCTATACGTTTGAGGAATTGCTCTTTCGTGATGCCCAGCACATCACAGAAATCGAGGGTATCGAAAGGCTGTATCTCACGCATGATAAGCATCACGTCGTAAGCGGGCTGGTTATAGACCAACAATTTACCATTACGATCGTACATCATACCCCGGGAAGGATATAAGGTTTTTTTCAAGAAAGCGTTACTATCCGCCCAAGCTTTATAATCGTTGTCGACCACCTGAAGGATGAACAAACGGATAATAAAGATGATAACCAACAGGATCACCGCCCCACCTAAGACATAGCGCCTGTTCTCAAACTCATACTTGGTATTATTCTCCACTTTTCTGAGACTCTATATTGAATGCTTCTACCGTACAAATCAATAAGGTTGTCATCACCACGCTCGAGAGGATACGGACAACCAGAAACAACGGGTCAAATAAAGTCAACGACTCAATCACAAAAAGAGTCGTATGTTGTATCAACACAAACGATAACACATATCGGAAAAAGCCTCCGAAACCAAAGGTCTTATAAGACGGGTAAATACCTTCCGGCAAATCTTTCCCCATGAATACACGGATTAACGGCTCCCTGCAAAATCCCGCCAATGTACAGGCGGCCGCATGCATACCCGGTGTGTTGCTGAACGTATCAATAACCACCCCGGCTATGAAAGAGAAGAAAACGACTTGCGTCCGTGAGCTACCGACCGGCATCTTAATAATGAAATAGAGATACAGAAACGGGGTAGCGATCCGCAAGAAATGAATGTTGTTCAAGACCAAGACCTGAATCAACACAAACACCACGAAATATATGAAACCACGCAGTAAATTATTAATCATTTCTTTTCGCCTCTTGTTCTACACCAATTTGCTCCGTCTGACGGAAATTCTTGATAATACGCACGTTGTTCAACGCTTGGAAATCCGTAGCCAACTCTACCTGTAATGAATAGAAATTATCATCGTGTTGTTTCTCGAAATCAGCGACCGTACCTACGATAATACCCGAGGGGAATACGGCTGAGTAACCGCTCGTCACGATCGTATCGCCTTTCTGGAACTCCACATGGCGCGGCAACTCATCGAGGTTGGCGTACAGCGTATTGCGTCCATTCCAGCTTAATGACCCGAAATAACTACTACCTAATACCTTACAACTCAACCGGAACTTAGGATTCAGCAACGGAATGATCACGGAGAAATGATCGGAAACCGTCGATACGATACCCACCACACCTCGTTCCGAGACAACTCCCATATCGGGCATGATCCCGTCCAGCTTCCCTTTATCCACGGTAATATAATTAGACAAATGCGTGACACTGTTGTTCACTACATCCGCCACGACAAACGAATAAGGAAATTGCTCCGTCGAATCCGGCGCAAATCCCTTAAAACTAACCGTATCCGCAATCAGCGCATCTAACTGATCTTGCAGATCCAGCATTTGCAATTCCAACTGTCCGTTACGCTCCAATAACTCCTTATTGATATCCCGAAGATTCAAATAAGAAGTGACAGATCCGGATATCGAGGCGATATATCCTGTCACGACATTCGCTGAGCTGAATATAATATTCCGTTGGTACGCGTTATTACGATAGACCAACATCAACGAAACAGCCTCAAGCAGAATGAACAAAAACCAATGCCTCTTCCCGATCAGGAATTCTAGTAACTTACGCATAGGAATTGAAAACTGAAAGTTGAGAATTGAAAATTGAAAAGAACCAGACCTATCGGCTCGCTAATTTTCAACTTTCAATTCTCAATTCTCAATTATTTACTCTTATCGGATTAAGAAATTAAACTTCTCAATATTCTTCAAAGCGACTCCCGTACCTTTCGCCACGGCATGCAACGGATCCTCGGCGATATGGAACTGGATATTCATCTTATCCCGCAAGCGCTTATCCAAACCGCGAAGCATAGCGCCACCGCCAGCCAAATAGATACCGTTTTTCACGATATCGGCATATAACTCGGGAGGGGTTTGCTCCAAGGCACTCAAGATAGCCGCCTCTATCTTCGAGATAGACTTATCCAAACAGTGGGCGATCTCCTGATAAGAGACGGGTACCTCCATCGGTAAGGCAGTCATCTGATTCGGGCCGTGAACCACGTAATCCTCCGGAGCGTCCTCCAATACCGTAAGCGCGGAACCCACGTTGATCTTGATACGCTCGGCCATACGCTCACTCACTTTCACGTTGTGTTGGCGACGCATATACTCCACGATATCAGCCGTTAAATCGTCACCCGCCATACGGATTGATTTATTCGACACGATACCACCTAAGGATATGACAGCGATCTCGGTAGTACCACCTCCTATATCCACGATCATATTACCCTCGGGGGCCAAGACATCTATACCGACACCGATAGCGGCAGCCATCGGCTCAAAAACCATGTACACATCACGTCCACCGGCATGCTCGGCAGAGTCTCGCACGGCACGTATCTCTACCTCCGTACTACCTGAAGGGATACCGATCACCATACGTAAGGACGGAGCGAACCAGCGCTTCCTTCCGCTCGCCATCTTGATAAAGCCGCGAATCATTTGCTCGGCAGCGTAGAAATCCGCGATAACTCCCTCACGAAGCGGTCGTACGGTACGAATATTCGGGTGCGTCTTCTCGTACATCTCACGGGCCACCTTACCGACAGCCAGCACCTTGTCCGAGCGAGCATCCAAAGCAATCACCGAAGGTTCGTCTACCACCATCTTATCATTACACGTGATAATGGTATTAGCGGTACCCAAATCTATGGCAACTTCTTGTGTGAAAGAAAACAATCCCATTAGTCTTATTATTAATGTTTAAAATGACGAACACCTGTCTTCACCATAGCCAAACCATGTTGGTTACAGTACTCGACAGACAACTTATCATTGATAGAGCCTCCCGGCTGGATTACGGCCGTGATACCTGCTTGGTCTGCGATCTCAACGCAATCGGGGAACGGGAAGAAAGCGTCGGAAGCCATCACGGCGCCATTCAAGTCGAAGCCGAATGATTTAGCCTTCTCTATGGCTTGTCTCAAAGAGTCCACACGAGAGGTCTGCCCGATACCGCTGGCGCAAAGCTGCTTGTTCTTCACCAAGGTGATCGCGTTGGACTTGCTGTTCTTCACGATCTTGTTGGCGAACAACAGGTCCTCAACCTCCGAGGCTGTCGGCTGCTTATCCGTCATAGGTTCCAAATCAGCCTTACCTTGGATACTCAAGTCCTTCTCCTGCATCAAGACACCATTCAATAAAGAACGGAACTGCATCGGGCAAGTCTTGCAATCCTTACGGATCAAGATGATACGGTTCTTCTTCTGTTGAAGTACCTCCAGCGCGTCAGCGTCGTAAGCCGGGGCGATAATCACCTCGAAGAAGATCTTATGGATCTCCTCGGCCACTTCCTTGTTAATCGTAGTATTCGTGATCAAGATGCCACCGAAAGCGGAAACCGGGTCACCGACCAAAGCCTCTTTCCAAGCCTCAACCACATTACCGCGGGAAGCGATACCGCAAGCGTTATTATGTTTTAAGATAGCGAACGTCAGCTCGTCGAACTCATCGATCAAGTTCACGGCGGCGTCGATATCCAATAAGTTGTTGTAAGAAATCTCTTTTCCATGGATTTGATCGAACATATCGTTAAACTTACCATAGAACTTAGCGGCTTGATGAGGATTCTCGCCATAACGCAAATGCATCGGGCTATCTACCGTTGCACGGAAATGGGAACCTTCGCGGCCATCAAAATAATTGAAGATAGCGGAGTCGTAACCCGAGGAAACGGCGAACGCCTCTTTGGCGAACCATCTACGATCCTCGATGCTTGTCTCAGCGCCCTTCTCGTTCAAAAGATCCATCAACGGCTGGTATTGAGCCTTGGAAGCTACGATTACCACATCCTTGAAGTTCTTCGCGGCGGCACGTATCAAAGAGATACCGCCTATATCTATTTTCTCAATAATTGCTTGTTCCTCAGCGCCGGAAGCGACAGTCTCCTCGAAAGGATATAGGTCAACGATAACCAAGTCAATCTCCGGGATCTCATATTCAGCTAATTGTTTCTGGTCATTCTCGTTCTCACGGCGAGCCAAGATACCACCGAATACCTTCGGATGAAGCGTCTTCACACGACCGCCCAAAATAGACGGATAAGAAGTCAAGTCCTCTACCGCATCACAAGGCAAACCCAATGACTCGATAAATGATTGAGTACCACCTGTTGATACAAAGCTCACACCCTCGCTATGCAATTTCTTTAGGATTTCGTCCAGCCCGTCTTTGTGAAACACAGAGACCAAGGCACGTTTCATTCGTTTCGTTGCAGCCATCTTTCTATTTTCGTTTACTTTAATGTTTTAGAGCACAAAAGTAGATATTTATTTCCAATCCAGCCTTATTATTCAGATAAAAACAAGGCAACCATACCAAATTTCATCCATAGCCAAAGAAACATGAATCCATCGCACATGATACGGGAGACGGGGCACGCCCCGTCTCTACAACCTATGACATTGCCCTAAGATAATGAGATTTCCTTTGTTAATAATAGAAGATCATCCATTTTGACATTCTGACATTTTGTATTCTAAAGCTCCAGAGAATCGAATATTTCGCCCCAGAGTACAGTCGGCTTCCAAATTTGAGAATAAAAATCAGCAATCAGTTATATTACAAATAGATATCGTTTTTCGAGCTTTTATTCCAGATGAGACCACCCCTCTTTTTCGCCTCCGAATACGTAAGAATCACGTTTTTCATTAGGAAACGAGGGACTTTCCATCCGTATGTAACGCCGATCACTACCGTAAGTAACTAACAATACGGCCGTAAGTAAGCTATAACGCTACCGTAAACATCTAACAATACCTATATACGTGTGGCAAAACTTACCTTTTTATACCCAAAAACATCCTTAATCGGAGCTTTTCACCCTCGCAATCGCACTATTTCACACTTCCCGTCAAAGGGATGTGTCAGCACAAAGGGCATCTTTTAATCAATTTATCACGAATATAGCCCTTTAACCGACACCTATCTCCTAAAGCCAAACAAGAAAACAGCCTCTTCTCCTTTGTTTTTATAAAGCCACCGTCCTCCCGTAACAAGTGATAAGGAATAATTCAAGTCTTACTACTAACGTATTAAATCACACCTCCACTTAAATTTATATCATATACCATTTGTTCGAATAAGATTAATACGCTTACTTTGCAATAAATAAACTTTTAATCAAACTATTAAACTATGGATATACTAAATTTTCATTTATCTTTGTTTATAATTACTCAAAGCAACTACAAATGACACAAAAAGAATCTATCCGCTTATTCGAAGAAAGAAAAGTTCGCGCCATATAGGATGACGAACAAGAGGAATGGTATTTCTCGATTGTTGATGTTATATCTATTTTAACAGATAGTCCCAACCCTAGAAAGTACTGGAGCGTATTAAAAACCAGATTAAAAAGAGAAGGTAGCGAGTTGACTACAAACTGTAGTCAACTGAAAATGCAGGCCGCTGATGGCAAGAAATATTTAACCGACGTGCTTTGAGTGAAAAAAAATTTTAACCCGCCTTAGCCAATACCGAGCAACTCTTCCGCCTTATCCAATCAGTACCATCTCCCAAGGCCGAACCTTTCAAATTATGGATCGCCCAAGTAGCGAAGGAACGTTTGGCTCAAATGCAAGATCCGGAGTTGTCTATCGAGCAAGCCATGGCCGATTATAAACGATTGGGCTATTCGGATAATTGGATCAACCAACGATTGAAATCCATCGAGATACGGAAAGATCTAACAGACGAATGGAAGAAGAGAGGACTGGAAGCCAAAACCGGGAAAAGCGTTATCTCACCGCTCAACGCCCAAAAGATAATTAGCCTAAAAAAGGGAGAGAACGAGCGGGATGTATGACATCCAATGATAAGATAAACAATATTTTTCGTACCTTTCCTCTATAAATCAAGTTCACGTTAGGAAATAGTTGGCGCGAAACATAAT
>OBWB01000602.1_pt1 | contig 19193 bp, 10 predicted proteins | sample 1476261 | NCBI WGS metagenome assembly OBWB01 (sample SAMEA2580038, study PRJEB22360) | human gut metagenome | biome: human gut; feature: human-associated habitat; material: faeces | place: Denmark | collected 2008/2010 | reverse complement strand
TTCAGCGGAGAGACAGGGATTCGAACCCCGGGTACCTCGCGGTACAACGGTTTTCAAGACCGCCGCAATCGACCACTCTGCCACCTCTCCAAAACTCCTTTATCAGAAGTGCTTTCCGTTGAAAGCGGTGCAAAGGTACGAATCATTTTTAAATCTGCAAACAATCTGATACTTTTTTCGTGAATTAATCGTATTTTTGTGCCCAGTTATAAGGAATAAAGATATGATATACCCTCAAAATTTTGAGCAAAAGATAGGATTCGACCAGATAAGGCAGTTACTGAAAGACAAGTGTCTTAGCACTTTAGGCGAAGAAAAAGTTTCAGACATGGGCTTTTCCGAACAATATGAAGTAGTAGAAGAGAATTTAAACCAAGTAACCGAGTTTGTTCGCATCATTCAAGAAGAGGACGGATTTCCCGACCAATTTTTTTTCGATGTCCGCCCTTCACTGAAACGGGTACGGATAGAAGGAATGTATCTGGACGAACAGGAATTATTCGACTTGCGCCGTTCACTAGAGACCATTCGTGATATCGTCCGTTTCCTGCATCGGAACAATGAAGACGAAGAAGAAAGTGATAGCCCCTACCCCAGTCTGAAACGACTGGCGGGAGACATTGCCGTATTCCCCCAATTGATTGGAAAAATAGACGGTATCCTCAATAAATATGGAAAGATAAAAGATAATGCTTCTACAGAACTGGCTCGTATCCGCAGGGAATTAGCCAATACAATGGGAAGTATTTCCCGCTCGTTGAACAGCATTCTGCGCAGTGCGCAATCCGAAGGATATGTAGATAAGGACGTAGCCCCTACCATGCGCGACGGTCGCTTGGTTATCCCTGTCGCTCCGGGACTCAAACGTAAGATTAAAGGAATCGTCCACGATGAATCGGCAAGCGGAAAAACCGTATTTATCGAACCGGCGGAGGTTGTAGAAGCAAACAACCGCGTCCGCGAACTCGAAGGAGACGAAAGACGGGAAATTATCCGTATCCTGACGGAATTCTCCAATGTGTTGCGCCCGTCTATTCCGGAGATACTCCAGTCGTATGAATTCTTGGCAGAAATTGATTTTATCCGTGCGAAAAGTTATTTCGCCATACAGACCAACAGTCTGAAACCCGCCATAGAAAATGAACAGTTACTAGACTGGACTATGGCCGTACATCCCTTGTTACAACTGTCGCTAGCCAAGCATGGGAAAAAGGTCGTACCTTTGGACATAGAATTAAACAAGAAACAGCGTATTCTCATTATCTCCGGTCCGAATGCCGGAGGTAAATCAGTCTGTCTGAAAACGGTAGGCTTATTGCAATATATGTTACAATGCGGCATGTTGATTCCGATGCACGAACGCAGTCATGCAGGTATATTCAGCAGCATTTTCATAGATATCGGTGATGAACAGTCTATCGAAGACGATTTGAGTACCTACTCCTCTCACCTCACCAATATGAAGATAATGATGAAAAGTTGCAATGAACGTAGCCTCATCCTGATTGATGAGTTCGGAGGAGGTACGGAGCCGCAGATTGGAGGTGCCATTGCCGAAGCTGTACTGAAACGTTTCAACCAGAAAAGGACTTTCGGAGTGATTACCACCCACTACCAGAATCTGAAGCATTTTGCAGAAGACCATGAAGGCGTAGTCAACGGCGCCATGCTTTACGACCGCCATTTAATGCAGGCACTCTTCCAATTGCAGATCGGTAACCCGGGAAGCTCCTTTGCTGTAGAGATCGCACGGAAAATCGGATTGCCGGAAGATGTAATCGCTGACGCCTCGGAAATTGTAGGGAGCGAGTACATCAATGCCGACAAATATCTTCAGGATATCGTGCGCGACAAACGTTACTGGGAAGGGAAACGCCAAACGATCCGCCAACGGGAGAAGCACATGGAAGAAACGATCGCCCGCTATCAGACTGAAATGGAAGAACTGCAAAAATCACGAAAAGAGATTATCCGGCAGGCTAAAGAGGAAGCGGAACGAATGTTACAGGAATCGAATGCCCGTATTGAAAATACGATCCGTACCATTAAAGAGGCACAGGCAGAAAAAGAAAAGACCCGCATGGCCCGTCAGGAGCTAACTGACTTCCGTACTTCTTTGGATGCATTGGCTTCCAAGGAACAAGAAGAAAAAATGGCTCGGAAAATGGAGAAACTGAAAGAGAAACAGGAACGGAAGAAGAATAAAAAGAACGAGCAGAAAGCGGCAAGTTCCTCAACAACCGCTACTCCTAAAGTGGCTCCTATCTCCGTTGGCGAAAATGTAAAAATTAAAGGTCAGACCAGCGTCGGGCAGGTAATGGAAATCAGTGGCAAGAATGCAATCGTCGCCTTCGGAAGTATCAAGACAACCGTCAAGTTGGACTGTCTCGAACGCTCCAACGCGGCCCCCAAGACGGAAAGCATAGCCAAAAGTTCCTTTGTCAGCAGCCAGACACATGACCAGATGTACGAAAAGAAACTTAGTTTCAAACAAGATATCGATGTGCGCGGGATGCGCGGAGACGAAGCGTTGCAAGCAGTCACTTATTTTATTGACGATGCTATATTGGTCGGCATGGACCGTGTACGTATTCTTCACGGAACAGGAACAGGAATCCTTCGTACACTCATCCGCCAATATCTGTCCACCGTACCGAGTATCCGCCATTATGCCGACGAGCATGTGCAGTTCGGAGGTGCCGGAATCACAGTAGTAGATTTTGATTGACCCGGATATAAGACATATTGTAAACAAAACGTCGCAAGAACTTGTTCTCATTTAGAAAACCACTACCTTTGTTGCGGTGGTTTTCTAAAACGAGAATAAAGCATGAAAAATAACCTATTAAGCGAAAAGCTCATTTACACAGGGGACAGCCTTACTCCTACCCACATTCATCTCTGCACCTACAATGCCACTGAGATGCAGGAAAGCTCCGGCGACACCTTCCAATCCGTCAAAGCAACATTAGACAGTGCGCGAATCAACTGGTTGCAAGTGCACGGTTTAAAAGATACGGAAACAATCCGCGAGATTTGCGCTCATTTTGAAATAGACTTCCTTGTTTTGCAGGATATCCTGAACGCAGACCACCCGACTAAAATCGAAGAACATGATAAATATATCGTTCTCATCCTGAAATTATTCTATCCCAACACCCATAAGGAGGAAAACGAACTGGACGAACTGCTCCAACAGCAAGTCTGTGTCATTCTGGGAAGCAACTATGTGCTGACCTTTCTCGAACAGGAAACCGACTTCTTCGATGATATTAACGCTGCCTTACGCAATGATGTACTGAAAATACGTAGCCGTCAGACGGATTATTTGCTCAGTGTACTGCTGAACAGTATAATGACCAATTACATCTCAACAATTTCTTCTATCGACGATGCCCTCGAAGATCTTGAAGAGGAGTTGCTGACTATCACCGACGAAAATGATATAGGTATCCAGATCCAGTCACTCCGGCGTCAATATATGCTGATGAAGAAATCCATTCTCCCCCTGAAGGAACAATACGTAAAACTGTTACGGGCGGAAAACCTGCTTATCCATAAAGTAAACCGTGCGTTCTTCAATGACGTGAATGACCATTTACAGTTCGTTCTCCAGACTATTGAAATCTGCCGTGAAACGCTTTCTTCATTAGTCGATCTATATATATCCAACAATGACTTACGCATGAACGACATCATGAAACGTCTGACCATTGTATCCACTATCTTCATCCCTCTCACCTTTTTAGTCGGAGTATGGGGAATGAATTACAAATGGATGCCGGAGCTTGATTGGCGATACGGATATTTATTTGCATGGATTTTAATGGGAGTTATCGGTATTGTTGTATATTTGTATTTTAGAAAAAAGAAATGGTATTAATTAAGCACACATAACTCATGAAATCAATTAAAGAGCTATATCGAATCGGTACTGGTCCTTCCAGCAGTCACACAATGGGTCCACGCAAAGCTGCAGAAATGTTCGTAGAACGTCATCCGGATGCAGCCTCTTTCAAAGTAACACTCTATGGAAGTCTCGCCGCTACCGGAAAAGGGCACATGACGGATGTAGCCATTATAGACACACTCAAAACTACCGCCCCGGTAGAAATCATCTGGCAACCGAAAGTCTTTCTTCCTTTCCACCCGAACGGAATGACATTTGCCGCTTTCGACGCCAACAACAAGATTCAGGAGAATTGGACAGTTTATAGTATCGGCGGAGGCGCACTAGCTGAAAACAACAGCAATCCGACAATTGAAAGTCCTGAAGTATATGGGATGAACAGTATGACGGAAATTCTGGAATGGTGCGAACGTACCGGAAAGAGTTACTGGGAATATGTGAAAGAGTGCGAGAATGAAGATATCTGGGATTACCTCGCTGAAGTATGGGATACAATGAAAGAAGCCATTCACCGCGGACTGGAAGCGGAAGGAGTGCTCCCCGGCCCATTGAACCTGCGACGGAAAGCTTCTACCTATTATATACGTGCTACCGGATACAAACAGTCCCTTCAATCGAGAGGACTCGTATTCTCTTATGCACTGGCGGTAAGCGAGGAGAACGCTTCGGGGGGAAAGATAGTAACTGCCCCCACCTGTGGTTCCTGCGGTGTCATGCCTGCCGTACTTTATCACCTGCAAAAGAGCCGTGATTTTAGCGATATGCGTATTTTGCGTGCATTGGCTACTGCCGGACTGATCGGAAACATCGTCAAATTCAATGCGTCTATCTCCGGCGCGGAAGTAGGTTGCCAAGGTGAAGTAGGCGTTGCCTGTGCCATGGCATCGGCAGCAGCCAACCAATTATTCGGAGGTAGTCCGGCACAAATTGAATATGCAGCAGAAATGGGATTGGAACATCACTTGGGTATGACTTGCGACCCTGTATGCGGATTGGTACAGATTCCCTGCATCGAGCGGAATGCCTACGCTGCCGCCCGCGCACTCGACGCAAATCTTTATTCCGCCTTTACGGACGGTATGCATCGTGTCTCTTTCGACAAGGTAGTGCAAGTGATGAAACAAACCGGACATGACCTTCCCTCACTCTACAAAGAGACGAGTGAAGGAGGATTGGCCAAAGATTACCAGCAAATGTAAACCTACAATTATAGTGACGCTATCTTATCGGAAGACCGTCACTATACTAACAAAAGAGTGACGCTATCCTGGCAAGATACCGTCACTCTTTCCATTTCAGCTAAATGGATAAGAAATTATTCAGCCGGAGGCCAAATCGTATCATCCCCGTTACTGATATCCTTTTCGTGCAGCAATCCACCATCCTGCGAGAAAACCAGTGAATAGCGCCGGCTTCCCTGCTTCACCTGAATGACAGATTCCGTAGGATTCTGCGGATAAACGAGTACATAGACATCGGTCACCACCCAAGAACTGTATTTGGTATTATTGAAAGCAGTATATACAGCCGGAACTAAACTATCTATACTTTCCAGTTCATTTTCTGTCATCAGCCAATTCGCATTCCCGTCAAACCAGACTTCCAGTTCGTCATCGGCCACCCAGCAATCGGCCACATAATACACATCTTTCATTTCCCATTCTATATTCTGAGCTGCCGGATATAATTGTTTCAAGGCTTCCGTAATATTGGAAGGCGGATTGAAAGCCGGATCATCATCTTCATCGGAACAGGCGCCGAATGAAAGGGCAGCCAACATCAGAACCACCGCCCAGGCGCCAAACTTAAATCTCAACATAGTTACTTTTTTGGTTCAGGTTTATTATACTATCACTTATACTTAATCGTCCGCTTTAACAAACTTCCCTTTCTTGTCAAACTTGAAAGAGACGCCTGTGGACAATTCAACTTCATATCCCTTACGGTCACGCTCCACTTTCGTCACTCCTTCAGCAGCAAAATTATGTGCTTTCAGATAATCAACGGCAAAGTTCGGAACAATACTTGCAGGAATCACCTGTCCTTTTCGGGCACTTACTTCTTCCCAGTTTCCCTTGCTGTCGAATTCTATTTCCGTACCGTCTGTCAGTAACACCTCATATTTGGTAGCCTCCAGCATTTCCTTATCAATCTTGATATGAGACACTTCGGGTTTAGTAAAATGACGGTTAATAAAATTGCGTGCCGGAAGCGGTAACTGATTCATGTCTTTAGTTATCACATCAGCAGCCCATGAAAACTGTACGGCAACAATAGCCAACACGAGTAAAGATAGAATTTTCTTCATAATCATTATTTTTTTAACGTTAATACTATACTTTATTTTATACAGCAAATAACGATACAGATTTAGGAAAGATTTGGGAATAACCGAAGAACAGTCTTTTTTTTGTGTTCTTTAACTTTCAGTCCTCGGTATACAAATAAAAACAGGACAGCAAATTTATCAACGGTACAAAAATATGAAAGGCAACCTTTTTCGGTTGCCTTTCGTTTGTCTCAAATGCTTTCACATTTGTACTATTCTACTAAAAAGCCTGTTCACAGGCTTAATCGGGTGTTTCTTCTTCATACGCGTCTTCCAGCATATCAACTTTCTGAATACTCATCTTTCCGTCGGCGGTTATCGTTATGGAAAGCGGGACATACAAATCCGTCTGCGGATAGCAGACACTCGCTGCATATACAATGCCTTGCGGAGTTGTTTTATCATATACGATTCCTTCGAGCACGGACTTTGCCAGGAAGTCGGCATCCACTACCAAAGAAAAATCATTCTTGGTGAAGGTCTTGTTGAACACTGATTCACCGCCGCGCGTCAGACGCAGCACGATTTTATTATCCATATACGTATCCCCCATTTCATTGGTAACATGAGGCAGGCTCTCGTCCGGTGTACGGGAAACGAAAGAACGATAATCCTTCCCTTTGAATTTGATGTCTATTTCACTTTTAGAAGTCTGCATCCGTTGTATTCCACGGGCGTCTACGCTATCCTGCGTTGCCAATACCGACTCCTTTTTCGAGTTTACTTTACCGCCACAAGCAGTCACAGCCACAACCAGCGGCAACAAAAGCAGATAAATAAGCTTTTTCATCCTGAAGTTTTCTGTTTATAAATAGACGACAAAGGAACAAAAAGACGGTGAGATTTACAAGAGTAACCGGCATTTTTCCTACATTTGCAATAAAGAACAAAGTTATTTGCAATAATTACTGATTTAAAAACCTGCAAACCTGACAATATGTGCCAACGAATGATAACGATTCTTTTTCTTGTCTGTGCATTCTGTATAGGCGGCAGTGCATACGGGCAGAAAGTGAATTATCAACAATTCGAGAATATCTACCTCGGTGCCGAAGCATCGGTCATCAGTTGCTTCCTGCAAGACAGCGAAGGGTTGATATGGATAGGTTCCAACAAAGGGTTATTCAGTTACGACGGATATTCCACACAGCAGCACTTCACTTATGGAGAACGCAATAACACGCGCATTTACTGCGGAATAATAGCAGACAATACTTATTTATATTTAGGGACAGATAACGGAATCCTCGTCAACAACTACCGGACGGACAAATACGAACAACCGGAAACGGATTTCCCGACAGATGTACGGACAATGGCGCTTCAAGGAGACACCTTATGGATAGGTTCGTTGAACGGTCTGTATACGTATCAACTCAACACAAAGAAACTGGCTTCACTCGACAGTAAGAGCAACGGACTTCCCCATCACACTATTTATTCTATCATCCGCACAACGGACAATCAGATATATGTAGGCACCTACAATGGTTTATGCCGATATATAGAGGAAAGCGGAAAGTTTGAAAATATCCCGTTGCCCGTCAACCGGAGCGTGAGCAATCTCTTTGTCAACTCTTTATTGGAAGATACGTCCCGCCAATGTATCTGGATCGGAATGGAAGGATCTCTTTTCCAATATACTCCGGCCACGGGACTAATGAAACCGATAGATGCCTTCCACAACAATTCCATTAAATCACTGGCTTTGGACGGGGATGGAAATTTATTAGCGGGTACCGATAACGGACTTTATGTTTACCAGAACGATAATGGGACACTGCAACACATCGTACACGACTCCCGCAATATCCAGTCGCTAACCAACAATATTATCTGGAATATATTTGCCGATCAGGAACAGAACATCTGGCTGGGAACGGATTACGGCATCTCCCTTTCACGCTACAACAGTGCATTGCAATTCATTCCTATCTCGCAAATCACGGGTACAGGAGACGGAAACCAGTTTTATTCCCTGTTCCGGGATTCCAAAGGGTTCTACTGGTTCGGAGGAACTAACGGAGTCATCCGTTTTACCAACCCCACCGGTAACAAGCACGACGCTGTCTGGTACAGAATGGGAGATAAGCACCATCCGTTGTCCCACAACCGTATCCGACACATCTACGAAGACAGAGAACAACAACTCTGGATAGCCACGGACGGCAGTATTAACCGTTACGACTACAAGACTCACCAATTTGTACACTACAACATCGTAGACAGCACAGGAACAAACAACACCAACTGGGCTTATTACCTGTTTGAAGACACCGACGGAAAACTCTGGATAGCAACCTGCCTCGGAGGTATTTTTGTAGTAGACAAACAAAAACTGGTACAATCTTCCGGCGGAACCTACATAGCCGAGCAGAACTATTCCACTCGCAACGGCCTGTCAGGAATGTTCATCAACCAAATTGTTCCCGATGCGGAAGGTAATGTATGGGTATTGCTCTACAACAGCAAAGGAATAGACAAAATCAATCCGCGCACGCAGCAAGTAACCAAATTGTTTGCCGATGAGTTGAGCGGTGAAAAGAGCCCGAATTATCTCCTACGAGATGAGGACGGTATGCTCTGGGTAGGATTTCACGGTGGGGTCATGCGCATCAATCCCCAAGATTCCGGTCAGCAAAGTATTACCTTCGGCAGCTTCAGTAACAATGAAATTCTGTCTATGACTTCCGTAAAAGAGCATATCTGGATTTCTACAACCAACGGGCTTTGGATTGTCGACCGGAAAACAATGGATGCACGCCAACAGAACATGACAGACAAGCGTTTCACAAGTCTTTTCTTTGACCCGAAAGACGAAAACATCTATTTGGGAGGTGCGGACGGATTCGGTATTTCCCGGCCGGACATACAGGCTATGAATCAACCGGAACGCCCGATCCTGCTGACTGCTTTATATATCAACAACCAGTTGATGTCTCCGCACACCGGAGAAAGCATACCTAATATCCGTTATACGAACTCTATCGAACTGGCATATAACCAGAATAATCTGGCTTTCGAGCTTTCCGACCTCCCCTATTCGCTAGAGGAAAAGCATGAATTTGTCTATCGGCTGGAGGGAATGGACAAAGAATGGAATTTCCTGAAATCGAATACAAACCGCATTACATACAGCAACCTCAACTACGGAGATTATCAATTAATTATCAGTAAGGTGGAAAAGAGTGGCCACCCGTCCGAACATCCTTATATTTTGAATATCAAGATCCTGCCTCCGTGGTATTATACGGTTTGGGCAAAGGTGATTTATGTTCTTTTGTTCCTCAGCCTCATCATCTGGACAATCAATTTCTTCCGCGTCAAGAACCGGTTGAAAATGGAACGTATGGAGAAAGAGAAGATTCTGGAACAGTCACGCCAGAAAATGGCTTTCTTCAGCAACCTGTCCAATGAGCTAAAGACACCGCTTAGCCGGATTATTGCACCCGTGAGCCAGCTGCTCCCTGCGACGGAGGAAGCGCACGAGAAACAGACATTGGAAGAAGTGCAACGCAATGCGATGAAGATTAATTCGCTGATTCATCAGGTGCTCAACTTCAACCGTATAGAAGATAACGAAGATTCACTACTAATACTGTCGCGTATCGAACTTGTGTCATTCAGCCACAGTCTGTTCTCCGTCTACGAAGAAGACAAGCGGCTGACTTTCCTTTTCGAGACAAACAAAGCGAAGATTTATGCCGATATGGACGCTATCAAACTGGGAGTGATACTAGACAGTCTGCTTTCAAATGCAGTGAAATTCACTCCGGACGGCGGCAGTATCCGGTTGTCTCTTTTCTATCGCGAAGAAACCGGCTTAGTGGATATCTGTGTATCGGACACAGGATCGGGAATCCCGCCGCGGGACATTCCTTACATCTTCCAACGTTTTTTCCAATCCCCCCACTCCGGCAATAAGGAAGGTACGGGTATCGGGCTTTATCTGGTAAAAACTTACACAGAACTGCACGGCGGACACATCACCGGCGTCACCTCCGAAGAAGGAAAAGGGACTTCCGTCGGATTGAATATTCCCGTCATAGCAGTGGAGGAAGAGGAAATCCCCGCGACACAGGAGAAGAAGCGACTGGAATCGTTGCCTGTACTCAAACCGATTGAAGCGGAATCGCAGGACGAGAAGTTCCTGTCGAATATAATTCGCCTGATTGAAGATCATCTTTCGGAGTCGGAACTGAATGTGAATGCTCTTTGTGAATTATCCGGTATCAGTAACAAACAGATTTACCGGAAAATTAAGCAATTGACCGGAATGTCTCCCGTAGAATACATCAAGTCAATCCGGATGAAAAAGGCTGCCATGTTATTGCAGCAAAAGAAGTTCACCGTTGCCGAAGTAATGTATATGGTGGGCTTCTCCAACCATTCTTATTTTTCCAAATGTTTTCAGGCTGAGTTCGGAAAAACGCCGAAACAATATATGCAGCCTGCTGTTGACGAAGAAAATCACAATAAATAAAGCACTTGCGGGTGAGGATGAGGCATTAATTGCTGTGTTTTTACCTTTCATCATGTAGCGCTTTGTCCATTGCAACCTATTATCTTTCTTCCGGTCTATCGTTAGATAAATCCTGTTGCATTAGAAGTTAACTTTTTCCGGTCTAACGGTTAAGTTGTTTTTGATAGTATATAAACTATAAACGCAAGTTCTAATTATATAAACGCAAGCTTCATTTTTATAAATGCAAGTTGCATTTATAAAAATGAAGCTTGCGTTTATAGTTTACAGCAGACGGAAAGAAAATTTGCCGTTAGACCGGAGAAAATTTGTAAAGGAGGGAAAGAAATTTATCTATAAGTAGATTGCATGGAAGAACGGTAACAACCAGTTCATATTCTACGGTTATTCTGTGCAAGAGGTGAAATAGACGAACCTCATAAAAGCACATATTGGAACTAATTATGGCCTAATCGCGGCTGAAAAGCACCTTTCGTCCTATTTTTATCCTTATATGTCCAATCTGTGCTTTCATCAAATCAGCACCTATCTTATCTTTGCCGGTATAAATAACCCGCCAAATTTGATAGCATGAAAAGACAGTTTATTCTTACCTTTATTTGTCTGTTGTTTACCTTCACCGGTATGCAGGGGAAAGTAACTACACCTATAATATATATAGATGGAAACGGAGTGATGCGCTGGAGCGACACCCACGAAGAGGCCTCTTTCTTCGGAGTAAACTACACCCTGCCTTTTGCCCATGCCTACCGCGCACTCGGCTTTTTGGGACTCGACCGCAAAGCTGCCATAGATAAAGATGTATATCATCTCTCCCGCTTGGGACTGAATGCTTACCGTATTCATCTATGGGACGTGGAGTTGACAGACGGGCAAGGTAATCTCCTTGAAAACGAGCATATTGACCTCATGGATTATCTAATTGCCAAACTTAAGGAGCGCAATATCCATATTGTCATCACCGCACAGACTAACTTCGGAAACGGATACCCCGAACGGAATATACAAACCGGCGGCTTCTCTTATAAATATGATAAATGCGATATGCATTCTAATCCAGAAGCGATTGCCGCACAGGAAACTTATCTTCGCGACTTGGTGAAACATACTAATCCTTATACAGGACTGGCTTATAAAGACGATCCTTCTATCGTAGGTTTTGAGATCAATAACGAACCCTGCCATTCCGGTACGAAAGAAGAAGTAAAAGCCTACATCAACCGTATGCTGAAATCAATGAGCAAGGCGGGAAACCGTAAACCAGTATTTTATAATGTAAGTCACAACGGATATGTGGCAGAAGCCTATTATGAAACGACTGTTCAGGGAACTACCTATCAATGGTATCCTATCGGGCTCGTATCCGGACAAACACAACAAGGGAATTTCCTTCCTTACGTAGACCGTTATGACATTCCTTTCGCCGGAAAAGTGAAAGAATTCAATAAGAAAGCACGGATGATTTATGAATTCGATCCGGCGGATATTATGTACTCTTATATGTATCCGGCCATGGTAAGGACTTTCCGCACGGCCGGTTTCCAATGGATTACGCAGTTTGCTTATGACCCGATAGACCTTGCGTTCGCCAATACGGAGTATCAGACTCATTTTCTGAATCTTGCCTATACCCCGAATAAGGCTATCAGCATGAAAATTGCCGCCGAAGCTGCACGGAGTTTGAAAAGAGGAGAATCGTATGGGAGTTATCCTCAGGATACCATATTCGGTAATGGCTTTCGCGTCAGCTATGCGGAAGATTTAAGCGAGTTGAATAATGGAGAGAAGTTTTATTACTCCAATCAGACAAATACACCACCCAAAGATGCATCAAAGCTGGTTTCAATCGCCGGATGCGGAAGCTCGCCGATAGTGGACTATGAAGGTACGGGAGCTTATTTCATTGATTGCCTTGAATCAGGAGTATGGCGACTCGAAGTAATGCCGGATGCGGTAGTAGTCAATGACCCTTTTGCCAAGCCGTCACTCAAAAAAGAAGTAGTCAGCATTATCTACGGTACTTGGGATATGGCATTACGAATTCCGGATTTGGGCAAAGCGTTTACTCTCACAGCTCTCGACAAGAAGAACGACCGGAAAGAAGAAACAGTGACGAATGGAGTGATTTGCGACCTTCGTCCGGGGGTTTACCTGTTGAAACGAAACGGTTGTACCCCGCAACAGAACTGGAAAGCTGATTCACGTTGGAATTCGATTCGTATCGGAGAGTTTGTAGCTCCCACTCCCCGTACTATGGATTATAAGGTCACTCATACTCCGGCAAGCATTGCCGAAGCAGGCAAAGCATTGACTATTAATGCGCAAGTAGCAGGAAGCGTTTTTCCGGATTCTGTCATTATATACACGGATAAGGTGTCTTTTTGGAACGAGCATAACCCGTATATAAAGATGAAACGTACAAGCGGCTATACATATCAGGCTATCCTGCCCGCTGCAGATATAAAGGAAGATTGTTTCAAGTATAACATCATCGTCTGCCGGGGCGACAGCACCCATACTTATCCCGCCGGAAATTCCGTCACCGGAAGTTCCTCGGGAATCCAAGGAAGTCCATTGGACTGGAACTATACTTCCGATTTCTACTGGACTACACGTGTTGTCGCTTCTGGTAGTGCGATACAACTACTGAAAGTAACGGATACAGATAGCCGGATAGAAGCATATACACTTCCTGAATGGAACGACCTGCAACGTACCTTACTTGATTCTTCTCCGACTGAGAAGCCGTTGCTCCGGTTCTGTTTCACACCGAAAGGAAAAAATCCGCAACACTTCCTCCGCGCATTCGTAAAAGATGAAATCGAAGGAAGAAAAGATAAAGTGAAAAGTTGCACTACGCTCTGTATTCGTGTAAATAGAAACAAACCTCTTCCGCAAGGACTCAGCGCAGGTTTTGTCACTTCGGACGGATATACCTACAAAAGTCTCTGCCCTGCTCCGTCAGCAGAAGGCATTGTACGGATTCCTCTGAAAGAACTGCGTCTAACGGATACCGCATTGTTACCCATAGCTTATCCGACATTCCTGAAACAGTATTTCCACCCGGAGACGGTAATTCCTTTCCGACCGGAGAAGATAGAGAAACTGGAACTGTCAATGCCTGGAACCGGCAAACCAACCGTAGAGATTGAACTTGGAGACGTGTGGCTGGAATAGCCGAATATGTTCACCCAGCGTCCCAAACAATAATAATACAATAAATCTATTATCAATAACACATTAATTATGAACAGGAATATCTTAAATCTACGCCAACTGACTGTACTCCTTATATTGTGTACAGCCTTTTTAGGAGGTATCATTCCTGCCTTTGCCCAACAGGGCGGCAAGAAAATCACCGGACAAGTGATTGATGAGAACAAAGAACCGATGATCGGAGTAAGTATCCTCATCGTGGGCACTTCTACCGGTACGGTTACCGACTTTGACGGTAACTACACATTGAACGTACCGCAGGGCAACAAAGAGTTGCAATTCTCTTATGTGGGATATGAGACTAAAATAGTTGCCCTTCCTACAAGCGGCTCTGTACTGAACGTACAGATGAAAAGTGATTCACAGGTATTGAGTGATGTAGTTGTTATCGGATATGGAACGCAACGAAAAAGCGACCTGACCGGTTCGGTAACAAACGTCAGCAGCAAAGACTTCAATATGGGACTGGTCAGCTCTCCCGAGCAACTGATTAACGGAAAAATCTCCGGCGTGCAGATTATGTCCAATAGTGGTTCGCCTACGGCGGGAAGTACCATCCGTGTGCGTGGCGGTGCCTCACTGAATGCCAGCAACGACCCGTTGATTGTTTTGGACGGTGTTCCTTTGGAACAGGGTGGTATCAGCGGGAACGACGGAAACTTTCTGAGCCTCATCAACCCGAACGACATTGAAAGTATGACCATTCTGAAAGATGCTTCTTCCACCGCTATCTACGGTTCGCGTGCATCCAACGGAGTAATCCTTATCACTACCAAGAAAGGGACTTCGGACAAACTGCAAATCACATTCAGCACTACCAACTCCATTCAGACACGCACCAAACTGGCGGATATGTTAAGCTACGACCAATTTGTCAACACGATTCGGACACAAGGAACTTCTGCCCAGCAAGCTCTGTTGGGAACAGCCCGCACGAACTGGAACGATGAGATCTATCAGAATGCTTTCGGTACGGATAATAATCTGAGCGTCTCCGGAAAGATTGCCAAGAACTGGCCGTTCCGTGTGTCGGTAGGTTATTATAACCAAAGCGGTCTGCTACGCACTGATAATGCGGAACGCTATACGGGAAGCATTATGCTGACTCCCTCTTTCTTCAAAGACCACCTGAAGCTGAATATTAACGCCAAGGGTTCTATCAACAACAATACATTCGGCAATACAGACGCTATCTGGGCAGCCGCTACCATGAACCCGACCATTCCCGTTTATTCAGGACTGAATACCTTCGGCGGATACACGGAAGCGACAGACAACACAGGCGCCCCTGTCAACGGCGCCGTAATGAATCCCGTAGGACTTATCAAGATGAATGATTCTCAAAGTAACGTAAGGCGTTTTATCGGAAATGTCGATGCGGATTACCGTGTTCACTTCTTCCCCGATCTGAAACTGCACGCTACACTGGGCTATGACTACGCACAAGGTAAAGGTAGCGTATATGTTCCGGCAGAAGCGGCACAGAACTACAATACTTCCGGTCTGGATTACAGCTACGGCCCCGAAAAGAAGGAGAACCGTCTGCTTACCTTATATGCCAATTACAACAAGCTCGTCGAATCTATCAAGAGTAGCTTTGACGTGACAGCCGGTTACGACTATCAGTACTGGAAATCGACTACACCGCTTTATAGCGAAATGAACACGTTGGGAGAGATACAAAAGACATCCAAAGCGAAAGATGAGCGCCACGTGTTGCTCTCCTACTACGGCCGTCTGAATTATTCTTTCGATTCACGCTATATGCTGACTACGACTATCCGCCGGGACGCCACTTCCCGTTTCGCCAAAAATGTACGTTGGGGTACTTTCCCTTCGGTAGCTTTAGGCTGGAGAGTGACAGAAGAATCTTTCCTGAAAGACAATAAAGTATTGAGTAACTTGAAGCTCCGTGCCAGCTATGGTGTGACCGGACAGCAGGACGGTATCGGCAATTATAATTACCTGCCTATTTACACTCAAAGCCAAAACGGTGCGGAAGCCAGCATGGGTAACGGATACATTCATACCTACCGTCCCAGTTCCTATGTGCCCGATTTGAAATGGGAAACAACTACTTCCTGGAACGTCGGATTCGACTTCGGCTTCCTGAAAGACCGCATTACAGGTAGCTTCGACTACTACACCCGCCAAACAAAGGACTTGATTGCCACGGTTCCCGCCGCAGCCGGGACGACCTTCGATCGTAATATCACTACAAACGTAGGAAATGTAGACAGTCAGGGTATCGAATTCAGCATAAACGCAACCCCTGTTCAAACTAAAGACTGGAACTGGGATATCAGTTTCAATATGACATGGCAAAAGATGAAAGTAAAGAACCTGTCTCTCGTAGCCGGTGCTGCCGCAACTAATACTTCGGTCGGCCCTTATATTGACAGCTATCAGGTACAGACGTTGACCGAAGGATATGCCCCCTATATGTTCTACGTCTATCACCAGCTCTATGACGAAAAAACCGGGAAGCCCGTAGAAGGCGCTTATGTAGACCTTAACGGAGACGGAGAAATCAATACGGAAGATTTATACCGTTACCACTCTCCCGCTCCTGACTATATCCTCGGTTTCAGCACTTCCCTACGCTGGAAGAAATGGACGTTGAGCACCAGCCTGCGTGCCAATATCGGTAACTATGTTTACAATGCTATGGCTATGAATGCCGGAGCCTGGGAAACAGTGAGCTACAACTCTTATCAGTTGAACAACCTGTCGCGTAGTTATCTGAAAACCGGCTTCAAGTCCCGCCAATACTTGTCCGATTACTATGTGGAGAATGCTTCTTTCCTGAAAATGGATAATCTGTCATTGAACTATAACTTCGGGCAGATTTGTAAAGGATGCAGCTTGAATGTCAGTGCAATGGTTCAGAATGTATTCTGTATCACGAAATACAGTGGTGTAGACCCGGAAGTCCCCAACGGAGTGGATAATTCCTTCTACCCCCGCCCACGTACATTCTCACTTAACGTAGGTTTCAACTTCTAATTACTTTTAAAAACAAGCGAATCATGAAAAAGATATTATATACAGCTTTCTATTTTTGCAGCGCATTGCTGTTGAGTTCCTGTATAGGCGATTTGGACCAATATCCGCATGAAGACGAAACATCTTCCACGATCTACACAAGTGCCGATAACTATAAAGCCGTTTTAGGGAAAATATACGCTGCTATGGTAACCACCGGTCAGGAAAAGGGCGGTGATCCGGATTTGAGCAGTAACAGCGGTCAGGATTATATGCGTTGCTTCTTCAATCTACAAGAATGTGGAACAGATGAAGTAGCTTCTACCTGGCTGTCGGGTGATAACGTTACCGGTCTGACTTACTTGAGCTGGGATGCCAATGACCCTTGGGTATCGGATATGTACTATCGTATTTATTACAACATTGCATTATGTAACGAATTTCTTCGTAATGCTACGGATGAGAGCATTGCCCGGTTTACGGAACAGGAACAGACTGAAATTCGCCATTACCGTGCCGAAGCCCGTTTCATGCGTGCCTTGTTCTATTATCATGCAATGGATTTGTTCCGCAACATCCCGTTTGTAACAGAGAACGACCCGACTGTCGGCTATCTGCCACCACGCTACACGGCTGCACAAGTTTTCAGCTATATTGAATCGGAACTGACAAGTATCACAAGCGATATGCTCGACAGAGCCAACTGTCCTTACGGACGGGCTTCCCGGGGAGCTGCTTATACCTTATTGGCCAAGCTGTATCTGAACGCGGAAGTTTACATCAATACACCGAAATATACCGAATGTATCAGTGCTTGTAAAGAGGTTATCAAGCAAGGGTATTCATTGGAAGATGATTACAGCAAGTTATTCAACGCTGATAACGATAAACGTACTGCTAACGAAATCATCTTCACTTTGCCGGTAGACGCTACGCATACCGTTTCGTGGGGCTCTTCCACTTATATTGTCTGTGGTGCGGTTAGTAATACTTCGGATTTGCAGAAGCCGGAAGATTACGGAGTGAAAAGCGGTTGGGGTATGTTCCGTGTACGCGGAGAAATCCCCTCCCTGTTTACCGGAGAAGAAGATAAACGGGCCATGTTTTTCACTGATGGGCAAACACTGAACCTGGATAAGATTGACGACCAAAGTAACGGTTACTTTGTAGAGAAATGGACGAACCTGACGGATGCAGGAGAAACAGCTTCCAATACCGCAGACGGTGGCGTAAACACGGATTATCCTTTGTTCCGCCTGGCAGATGTATATCTGATGATAGCAGAAGCCTTTGTACGAGGTGGAAGCGGAACAACAGCAACGGAAGTTGTCGGTTATATCAACCAAATCCAAGAAAGAGCATACGGTGACGACAGCAATAATAAAAACGCAAGCCAAATCAATCTATCGTTTATTTTGGACGAACGCGCCCGCGAACTTTATTGGGAAGGACATCGCCGTACCGATTTAATCCGCTACGGAGTATTCACTACCAATGGTTACTTATGGCAATGGAAAGGCGGAGTAAAAGAAGGAACAGCGGTAAACAGCCGGTACAATATTTACCCGATACCGACTACCGAGTTAACCGCCAACCCGAACCTATACAATGAAAACTATTAATCACGCTTATTCGATACAACAATATGAAAAAAATAAATACCCTGTTGGCTTTACTCTCCGCACTCCTTTTATTAGGAGCGTGTGAGAAAGACGGAGAGAAATTCTATCTCTCCAGCCCGGTGGAGAGTGACTTAATCGCTTCTACCAATGCCGTTGTACTGACGGAAGCTACTGCCAAGCTTTACGCATTATCCCTTGCCTGGAGCGACCAGACATTGCAAATCAGCGACCCGAGATATCAAGCGACCAGCGGCATTCAAACTACCGTACAAGTATCCCGGTCTGAAGATTTTTCAGGCAGCATTATCGAATCTACGGAAAACGGAGTATCCAAAAGTTATACAGTCGCCGCTCTGAACATCATTGCTTACAAACTAAATGCACCGGCTGAAGAAGCCGCTCCTCTTTATTTCCGACTGGCAGGAAGCAATGGCAGCAACATCGCTCCTGTATATAGCAATACAGTGGCAGTCACAGTGACTCCTTATCCTATTGATATGCATTACGCCAGCATTATCAACAAGGGTAGCGGTCAAGATTCCGGTCAGGATTTCTATTCGGCAAATGCTGACGGACAATATAGCGGATTCTTCGGGGCAGCGGCTTTGGGAGGGATTTACGTACAGGGAGCAGACGGGCTTCCGTACC
>OBWB01000580.1_pt1 | contig 20143 bp, 14 predicted proteins | sample 1476261 | NCBI WGS metagenome assembly OBWB01 (sample SAMEA2580038, study PRJEB22360) | human gut metagenome | biome: human gut; feature: human-associated habitat; material: faeces | place: Denmark | collected 2008/2010 | reverse complement strand
AATGCCACGGGCCGGTCCCGCCCGCCCCCCGCTCCTCCCGCCACTGTCAACGTGTTCGGTGTGGATAAGTTCCCGCGCATGATCGATTACGTAGTGCCCACCGGCGTGCGCCTCGGCGACGCCGACCGCGTGCGCCTCGGCGCTTACTTGTCTTCCGGCACCACCGTGATGCACGCCGGATTCGTGAACTTCAATGCCGGCACGCTCGGCGTCTCCATGGTCGAAGGCCGTGTTTCGCAAGGCGTGGTCGTGGGTGACGGTTCCGACATCGGCGGCGGTGCCTCCATCATGGGCACCTTGTCCGGTGGCGGCAAGCTGCGCAATTCCATCGGCGAGCACTCGCTGCTCGGCGCCAACGCCGGTATCGGCATCTCTCTGGGCGATAACTGCACCGTCGAAGCCGGTCTGTACATCACCGCCGGCACTAAGATCACCATCTGGGACAAGGCCAAGGCCGCCGCTGGCGAACCGCTGGAAGTGGTCAAGGGTGCTGAGCTCTCCGGCAAAGACAACATTCTGTTTATCCGCAACTCGGTGAACGGCCGCATCGAAGCCCGCTACCGCAAGGTGGGAATTGAGCTCAACGCCAAGCTGCACAAGAACTGAAATTGAAATAATGGAGCGTTATCTTCGTTGCCCCTCGGTCGACGTACCTTCGTACGCCTTCCCTCGGTGCGCCTCGATACCGCACACATTATTTCAATTTCAGAACTAGCCCTGCTAGTTCTTATGCAGCCGTCGCAGCATAGCTGGTTTGCGCTGTACATATAGAAAGCGCCTCACTGGAATCTCCAGCGAAGCGCTTTCTCAAACCAACAATCACCGCTCGTCCATCGGCACGAAATCGCGCTCGACCGGACCGGTGTAGACCTGGCGTGGGCGGCCGATCTTGGTATTCGGGTCGGCCAACATCTCACGGTACTGCGCAATCCAACCGGGAATGCGGCCCAGCGCGAACAGCGTGGTGAACATGGCCGGATCGAAGCCGATCGCCCGATAAATCAAGCCCGTGTAGAAGTCGACGTTCGGATACAGGTTGCGCGATACGAAATATTCGTCATTCAGCGCAATATCTTCAAGCTCGGTGGCCACGGCGAACAGCGCGCGCTCGTCAGACGGCAGCTTCTGCGTATCTTCGCGCTCCATGATCTTTTCCAGATACTTCCTGGCAATCGCCGCGCGCGGATCATACGACTTGTATACACGGTGGCCAAGGCCGGAAATCTTCTGGCCATTCTCCTTGGCATCACGCACGAACTCGGCCACAGACTTGCCGGAATCACGAATCGCCTTCAATTGGCGCAGTACGGCCTCATTCGCACCACCATGCAACGGACCGGACAGCGCATTGACGCCAGCGGCCACCGCCGAATACAGGTTGGCGTGGGCGGAACCGGCGATACGCACCACCGAGGTCGAGCAGTTCTGCTCATGGTCGGCATGAATAATCAACAAACGACCCAAAGCATGCACATACAGCGGGTCGGATTCAAACGGCTCGTACGGCACAGCGAAGCACATGCGCAGGAAGTCGTCCACATAGCCGCGCGCGTAATCGGGGTACAGCATCGGCTCATCGCGACGACGGCGGAAGATGTACGACACAATCGTACGGGCCTTGGCCATGATGATCTTGGCGGCCTCATCAAGCTGGTCGTTGTCAGAAATATCGGTGGTGTCCGGGTAGAACGTGGCCAGCGCATTGATGGCGGAGGCAAGCACGCTCATCGGGTGAGCGGAGCGCGGGAACGAACCCATGAAGGTACGGAAGTCTTCGCCAACCATCGTCTTGTGATTGATGTCCGCACAGAACTGCTCATACTCAGCCCTGCTCGGCAGCTCGCCGTGGCGCAGCAGCCACGCCACCTCCAGAAAATCGGAGTTCTCGCACAGTTGCTCGATGGGGTAACCGCAGTAGCGCAAAATCGAATGCTTGCCGTCGATGTAGGTGATTTTCGATTCGCACTGCGCGGTGGTGAGGAATCCGGGATCAAGCGTTACCCAGCCATCGTTGCGCAGTTTGGAAACGACGATGCCATCCGGCCCTGCACTAGCCTTAACCACGGGCAGGTTGAACTTGTTCGAATCGACATCAAGTTGTGCCGTTGCCATTCGCGCACCTTCCTCTTCATGAACCACTTACCCCAAACATTAACGTTCACGCGTTCGCGAACACTAGTGTTCGGTACTCTATGTCTTCTGTGTTACCGCTGGCGAATGCCGGTCGATACACGAAAGCCGAAGTGCGCTCATGCTATCAAAGCAAACGCACTTCGGCTTGTTACGTCTCGAATTCGCGGGAAAACCGCGAACAGACGGACGGCTAATGAGACGCTGATCGCCCATCACAGGCCAATCAGGCACCTACCATACGCCAAACGCCGATCAGAGGTTGGTGCGATCGGTGAAGACGATCGGGCCGTTCTCGGTGATGGCGATGGTGTGCTCGGAGTGGGCGCCGCGCGAGCCGTCGGAGGCACGCAGGGTCCAGCCGTCCTTCGGATCCTGGAAGATCTCGTCGGTGGTCTTGAGGAACCACGGTTCGATGGCGATGACCAGGCCTTCGCGCAGCTTGTAGCCGTGGTGGGCGCGGCCGTCGTTCGGCACGTGCGGGTCGCCGTGCATGATGTGGCCCACGCCGTGACCGCCGAACTCGAGGTTGATCGGGTAGCCGTATTCGCGCGCGACGTCGCCGATGGTGTTGGAGATGTCGCCGAGACGGTTGCCGGGCTTGGCCACGTCGATGGCGGCGGCGAGCGCTTCCTCAGTGCACTTGATGATGCGCAGGTCTTCGGGGTCCGGGTCTTTGCCGACCACGAAGCTGACGGCGGAATCGGCCACCCAGCCGTCCACAGAGATGGCGAGATCGAGGGAGACGAGGTCGCCGTCCTTCAGGCTGTAGTCGTACGGCACGCCGTGCAGCACGGCGTCGTTGACGGAGGTGCAGATGTAGTGGGCGAACGGGCCGGTGCCGAAGTCAGGAGCGTAGTCAACATAGCAGGATTCGGCGCCCTTGCGGTCCACGATCTTCTTGTGGACGAACTCGTCGATTTCGAGCAGGTTGGTACCAACTTTGGTGGTCTCCTGCAGTTCCTTCAGAATGCCGCCGACAAAACGACCAGCCGGCTTCATTTCCTCGATTTCACGAGGGGTTTTCAGTTCGATCATGAGATTCTTTCTACCTTGTTGAGACTTGTTCTCAACTCTAGACCAGCCCGAGGTCAACCGCCAGAAGCCTACCTGAAATCCACTCGCAGCCCATTAATGGCCAAGGCCGAGAAAAAGCGCCCGGCAGCACATAGCCTGCACGGGCGCTTTGGATTGATTGTCTGGGGACTGGTTGCATGAAGCGTGAGATTACTTGCGACGCTTGCCGAAAGTGAACGCGCGAATCACTGAAGTAATCCCCATCACCACCATGGCGCATCCGCCGAAGATAATCATGAATACGGCGGAGCTCAGCGGGCTCATCAGCACCACGAAGCCGGCGATAATCGAGATGATGGCATAGGCGATGGCCCAGCCGGAATGCGGGATACGCCACGATTCAACCAGCGACAGCACGCCTTCCATAATCCATCCGAAACCGACCATCAAAGTAATGAGTAATGCCAGCGTCTGACCGGTCATGCCGTAGTTGCGCACAACCACCACGCCGCCAAAGGTCAGCAGAATGCCGACGAACACGTCCAGCACACGCCAGCCGCCCGGCAGACCCGGCTCCACGAGAGCGCTGACGATGCGCACCACGCCGGAAATCACGAAATACACGCCGAGCAACAATGCGGCCAAAGCCAGCGTCTTGTTCGGCACCAGCAACAGCGCAGCGCCCAAGGCGATGGCGGCCACGCCCACCACGCCGTAAATGATGCGAATCTTGGTCTTGGCTTTTTCCGGCAGCCATTCCTCGATCAGGCGGAATGGACTGAAATTGCCGACATACCAGTTGGTCTGCTGCCAGCCGGGTTGACTTTGATCGCCCCATGGACCATTCGGCTGCCCGTCCGCTTGGCTATTCGATTGGCCGTCCGCCTGATACCGCCGACCGTCCGGCCCCCATGCCGGCTGGCCGTTCGGGCCATAGTTCGGATTGTAGGCGTACGGGCCGTAGTACGGGTTCTGGTTCGGTTCGCCTTGTGGCTGGCCGTTCTGCGCATGCTGATTCTGAGTGTCTTGCGCTCCCGGCGCACCTTGCGGAGGATATTGGCCGCCATGATTGCTGTCATACGCACCATACTGCGGTTGGCCCGGTTGACCCGCCGGATTCGGCTGGTTCGGCTGGCTCTGGTTGGGCTGGCCCGTCTGGCCATTCCACTGGTCCTCGTTCGGATTGCTCATCGTAACTCCTTAGCTCAAGGTCCATGTTCAGATTCCACATACTATGATAGACAAGTTGTCTAATTTGAACCATCACCACAATTAGGCAATCTGTCTAGTTCACTGACAGCGCAATGCCCATAACGCAATATCTGCACCATCAACGCTTCTCCCCCGCCGCGATTAGGCTTAGGGCCATGACCAACGAAACCGAAACGCTGACGTCGGGCATCGACCCGGCATCGTTCTCCTCCGTCATCAAGCCGACCAACGACCTGTTCCGCTACGTGAATGGCCCATGGATCGACACCTACCGATTGCCCGACGATCGTTCGCGCTATGGCTCCTTCGACAAGCTTGCCGAAGACGCCGAAAACCAAGTACGCGACATCCTCGACGCCGACGACTGCCCGGCTGTCAAGTCTGAGGCCCTGTACCGCTCATTCCTCAACACCGACGCCATAGAGGCCGCCGGCCTTGACCCGATCCGCGATGAGCTTGACCTCATCGATTCCGCCATCGACAAGGCCGCTCTCACGCGCGTGCTCGGCACCATCAACCCAGCCGGCGGCCCCGACCTGTTCGGCTTGGCCGTTTACGGCGACCCCGGCGACCCGGACCGCAATATCGCCCACCTTGAGCAGGCCGGCCTTTGCCTGCCGGACGAAGCCTACTATCGTGAGGACCACTACGTCCCCGTGCGCGAAGCATACGTGGCGATGGTCGCCACCCAGCTGGTGAACGCCGGGTACGCGCCCGCCGCCGAATCCAACGGTGGCGATGAACTGCCGGCCAACACCGGCGATGACGAGAGCAATGCTCCCGCCACGGTTCCCAGCGAAGCCGCGCTCGGCATGGCCCGCCACTTCCTTGCCGTGGAAACCAAGATCGCCGCCAACCATTGGGACAATGTGGCCACGCGCGACTCGGTGAAGACCTACAACCCCACCGATTACGCCGATCTGGCCGCCACGCTGAAAAACTTCGATCTCGGTTCTTGGATCGACGCTTGGCAGACCGCTTATGACGCCACCGAAGCCGCCAAGGCTCAGCCGATTGATTTCAAGTCTGTGTTCGCGCGCGTCATTGTGCACGAGCCGAGCTTCCTCACTGGTCTTGATGCGTTCTGGGCCGAGGCCGATCTGGCCGACCTTAAGCTGTGGGCCCGTGTTCACATGATTCTGGGCTTCGCCTCCTCCCTGTCTCGCGACTTCGACACCACCAACTTTGACTTCTACGGCAAGGTGCTCTCCGGTGCCAAGAAGCAGCGCGATCGTTGGAAGCGCGCGGTGAGCCTGGTCAACGGCATTTGTGGTGAAGATGTGGGCCGCGAATACGTGCGCCTGCACTTCCCCGAAAGCTCGAAGCGCCGCATGGAAGAGCTGGTCGCCAATCTGATTGACGCCTACCGCGTGTCCATCACCAATTCCGATTGGCTGGGCGAGGACACCAAGGCCAAGGCTCTGGAGAAGATCTCCAAGTTCACGCCGAAGATCGGCTACACCAACCACTGGCGCGATTATTCGGCGCTGAGTGTTTCCGCGGATGCGCTGCCCGCCGAGAACGCCAAGGCCGCGAACCTGTACGAGACCGGCTATCAGCTGGCCAAGGTCGGCAAGTCGGTCGACAAGGACGAATGGCTGATGAATCCGCAGACGGTGAACGCCTACTACGAGCCGAGCATGAACGTCATCGTGTTCCCGGCCGCGATTCTGCAGCCCCCGTTCTTCGACCCGAAGGCCGAGGATGCGGCGAATTATGGCGGCATCGGCGCAGTGATCGGCCACGAGATCGGCCATGGCTTCGACGATCAGGGTTCGCAGTACGACGGCGACGGCAAGCTCAACAACTGGTGGACCGACGAGGATCGCAAGAACTTCGAGGCCCGTACCGGCGCATTGATCGCCCAGTACAACAGCTTTGTGCCGCTGCAGCTGGCCGAGAAGTACGCTGACGAGCCTGATAAGGCACCGCACGTGAACGGCGCGCTGACCATCGGCGAGAATATCGGCGATTTGGGCGGCGTGAACATCGCGCTCAAGGCGTATGCATTCGCGCTCGGCAAGGCGGCAGGTAAGTCCGACGCCAAAGAAGACGGCTCCCCCGCCGCCATCAAGGCACTGCTCGATACCGCCCCCGAAATGGACGGATTCACCGGCCTGCAGCGCTTCTTCCTGAGCTACGCCTCCATCTGGCGCACCAAGAACCGCGACGAGCTGGCCGAACAGTACCTGCAGATCGACCCGCATTCTCCGGCCGAATTCCGCACCAACGGCATCGCCAGCAACGTGGACCTCTTCTACGATGCCTTTGGCGTGACCGAAGGCGACGCCATGTGGCTCGCGCCCAAGGACCGTGTGCGTATTTGGTAATCCCCGTTATGTAAAGGAAAACCGCTGTGTTTGCCTCGATTACAGGCGAACACAGCGGTTTTTCATGATGTATGGTTGGCACTCAGAATTCGGAATCACTGGGATTGGAAGATTCGGCGAAACCGTCGACGTAGGTTTGTTGGGCCACGGGCTGTGGTTGATTGGTGTCGGCGTCCGGTTGCGACATGACGGCATCGGCCACGGCCGCGGACTCGGTTGATGGCGACGGCGATTGGCCGGAATCGGAGGTGACCCCAAATTCGACGGGGCCAGATTCCGACGAGGTCGCATACGGGTCAATACCCACACCGGATGCGGCACCGCCCGCGCCATATTGCGTTGGCCTAACGTACGGCGACGATGCTCGTTGCCCGTTTCCGCCATCCATACCTTCGACGGCACCGTTGGCATTGCCGTTACCGTTGCCACCATTGCCTCCGTTCCCATTACCGGCACGCTGTGGCTTGATCAGCGACGTGGTGCCGAAGGTCAGGTCATGCCCAATGTTGGTGGCTTCGAGAACGGTTCTACTGCGCGGTTCGCCTTGCTCATTGGTCCACTGCTCGGTGATGAGTGAGCCGACCACAATGATGCGGTCACCGCGGCGAACCGAACTGGCGGCGTTCACGGCCAAAGCACGGAACGCTTTGACGCCCACCCATGCGGTTCCGTAATCCTCCCATTGTCTGGTAGTCGGGTTGAGTCGACTGCGCGTGCTGCCCATACGGAATGTCAGCACGCGGAAGCTCTCGGTTCCGCCTAGTGTCGGATCACCGGCCACAAAGCCGGTGACGGTCACTGCTGCTTGTTGATTTGCCATGATCGGTCCTTTCCTCGGCCTGCTGGCCTGTTGTTTGGATGTGGACCGCCGGAGCCTGTCTCCGGCTTCATTGCCGGCTTGCACGCCCCAGCGGTACCTCCACTGTGAGGCATGACGTTTGAAGCGCACAAGGGCAACTGGCAAATGTGGATACTGTGACGCAGTTGAAATTTTAAGAATGTGGATAAGTTTCGGTTATCCACAACAAAGCGCCATTCTGCGACTGGGCAGAATGGCGCTTGATGCGATTAACGCCGAGGCTGAGTAAGTGGGACTCAGCTGAGGGCGGCGAAGCGCTCGGCGAGCGCGTCGGCGGCTTCGGCGGCGGGCACGGCGACCTTGTTTTCGCCGTTGCGGTCGCGCAGTTCGATGGTGCCGTCGTTGACGTAATCGCGGCCGACCACGGCGACCAGCGGCACGCCGATCAGCTCGGCATCCTTGAACTTGACGCCCGGAGACACCTTCTTGCGGTCATCGTAAATAACCTCAAGGCCCTTGGCCTCAAGCTCGGCGACCAGCTTCTCGGCACCTTCAAACGCCACGGCGTCCTTGCCGGTGGCCACCACGTGCACGGCGGCCGGGGCAATCACGGACGGCCAAGCCAAGCCGGCTTCGTCGTGGTGTGTTTCGGCGATGCAGGCCAGCACGCGGGAAACACCGATGCCATAGCAGCCCATCCACACCGGCACGGCCTTGCCGTTCTGGTCGAGCACCTTCAGGTCCAGTGCCTTGGAGTACTTGAGACCCAGCTGGAACACCTGGCCGATTTCCACACCACGCTCGAAGCTCAACGGACCGGAACCATCCGGGCTCATGTCGCCGTGGCGAACCTCAACGGCTTCCACCACGCCGTCGACCTTGAAGTCACGGCCGTACACCAGGTTGTAGTAGTCGACCTCGTTCTCATCGGCACCAGTGAACCAAGCGGAACCCTTGACCACGTGCGCGTCGATCAGGTAGCGAACCGGGTTCTTCACGCCAGCAGCCTCGGCCTGCGGGCCAAGCACCATCGGTCCGATGTAACCGGGCACCAGTTCGGGGTGCTGCTTCAGGTCTTCCTCAGTGGCTTCCTCAAGTTCGGCGGGCGCGAACTGGGCTTCCAGTCGCTTCATATCCACCGTACGGTCGCCGGGCACGCCGACGACAATCACTTCACGCCACGGCTCGTCATGCTCTTCATCCTCAGGGTGCTTGACGGTGATCACCACGTTCTTGAGGATGTCGGAAGCCTGCCATTCACGGCCATCAGTACGCGGGTGGTCGGCGTTGGCACGCTCGATCATGTTATCGATGGTCTTGGCATCCGGGGTGGCTTCCTTGGAAGCGGCGGGAGTGGTGGAAGCATCGATTTCCGGTAGTTCCGGAGTGCTCAGGGCCTCCACATTCCATGCCTTGCCGGAAGGTGCCAGCGCGAAGGTATCTTCGCCGATCGGCATCGGAGCCAGGAACTCCTCGGATGCGGAGCCGCCCATCGGGCCGGACATGGCGAACACAGGTACGTACTTCAGGTCAAGACGCTGGAAGATACGCTCGTAAGCGCCGCGCTCGTTATAGTAGGCCTTGCGCATGCCTTCTTCATCGATGGTGAAGGAGTAGGCGTCCTTCATGACGAATTCACGACCACGGATCAGGCCGGCGCGCGGACGGAACTCGTCGCGGTACTTGGTCTGGATCTGGTACAGGGTGACGGGCAGGTCCTTGTAAGAGGAGTACATGTCCTTGACCAGAAGGGTGAACATCTCCTCGTGGGTGGGGGCCAGCAGGTAATCGGCCTCGTGGCGATCCTTCAAACGGAAGATGTTATCGCCGTACTCCTCCCAGCGATGGGTGGCCTCGTAGGGTTCGCGCGGCAGCAGGGCCGGGAAGTGCACTTCCTGGGCGCCGATGCCGTTGATCTCCTCGCGGATGATGGCCTCGATCTTGTTCAGCACGCGCAGACCGAGCGGCAGCCAGGTCCAGATACCGGGTGCGGCCTTGCGGATATAGCCGGCGCGCTGCAGCAGCTTGGCTGAATCGACATCGGCATCAGCGGGGTCCTCGCGCAGGGTGCGCAGGAACATGGTTGACATACGAAGGGTATTGGAAGTCATAGTTTAAAGATATTCAGTTGAACCGACAAGCCTGCATATGTCGGCTGCTCAACCTTCCGCGCTGTACCAACGTACAGGAATCACGGATAACTCATGCAGGATTCATCATCTTGGTTTTCAGCCCTCGCCATGCGCCAATGAAATGGCAATGAAGGGGCAGGGGCATACAATGGCGCAACCGCAATATTCTCCATTCCAGCCACAACCTGAGCCGGAACATCCGCCGATAAACAGTCAGACACAGCCGTCGCCATATTTTTCACCGCAGACGCAATTGGCACAACAATCAGTGCCGCAATCCGCGCCGCAACCTCTGCCGCCAACCGCGCAAGGGCCATTCCCGCAGCGGCCATCACAGCTAAATCAGCCAAATCAACCCAAGCATTCCAGCATTCAAAATTAGCATTCACCCTTCTTGATAAGCTTGTGATCATCACCATCGCACCCGAACAATAGCTGGGAATTAGCATTCACCCTTCTTGATAAGCTTGCACCAAACCTCTTGGAACACATCGACGAGCTGGGAATTAGCATTCACCCTTCTTGATAAGCTTGATCTTGAAATACTTGCGTTGCACGTCCTGCTGGGAATTAGCATTCACCCTTCTTGATAAGCTTGGTTTGCAGGAACGGAATCTGCACTTCTAGCTGGGAATTAGCATTCACCCTTCTTGATAAGCTTGGCCGATTACGTCCGTGTGCTGGAGAAAAGCTGGGAATTAGCATTCACCCTTCTTGATAAGCTTGGAAGGTGCCGAAGGTGAAGAAGCCACAGGCTGGGAATTAGCATTCACCCTTCTTGATAAGCTTGTTTGACAACTTGTTTAACAAGGTTTACGGCTGGGAATTAGCATTCACCCTTCTTGATAAGCTTGGCCACCTACAAGCACAGTACGCGCAAGGGGCTGGGAATTAGCATTCACCCTTCTTGATAAGCTTGGGACACTCGCGCCTACGCGTCGAACTGGGCTGGGAATTAGCATTCACCCTTCTTGATAAGCTTGCATCGCAGCACCTACCTCCGTTGGGCCGGCTGGGAATTAGCATTCACCCTTCTTGATAAGCTTGTGAGCAACAGGAAACTCGTCAGCGTACAGCTGGGAATTAGCATTCACCCTTCTTGATAAGCTTGGAAGCGGTCTTGCACGAAATGCAGGACAGCTGGGAATTAGCATTCACCCTTCTTGATAAGCTTGAGGCCGGATGGCAGGAGGCGCTCGACCTGCTGGGAATTAGCATTCACCCTTCTTGATAAGCTTGTTCTGCGCCGGACGCCCAACACCACCAAGCTGGGAATTAGCATTCACCCTTCTTGATAAGCTTGTACAAGGTCAAGGACCCCATCATGTACGGCTGGGAATTAGCATTCACCCTTCTTGATAAGCTTGAAACCGCGAAGAGGCCACGATGAATACGGCTGGGAATTAGCATTCACCCTTCTTGATAAGCTTGTCGACGCCAAGGGGCAGCAACTGGGAGAGCTGGGAATTAGCATTCACCCTTCTTGATAAGCTTGATTGAAAACTATTATGACCGATTACAACGCTGGGAATTAGCATTCACCCTTCTTGATAAGCTTGACCAGACACGCAACCCTACCGGCCTCGGGCTGGGAATTAGCATTCACCCTTCTTGATAAGCTTGAATCTAATGTGCTTTTTGAGCGTAAACAGCTGGGAATTAGCATTCACCCTTCTTGATAAGCTTGCCACTGATGAAAGACACGGACAAGCTCACGCTGGGAATTAGCATTCACCCTTCTTGATAAGCTTGGATGATTTGCGACTCTTCATCATGAGGCGCTGGGAATTAGCATTCACCCTTCTTGATAAGCTTGCGCCGCTGGAAATCAGGTCGCGGGCCTCGCTGGGAATTAGCATTCACCCTTCTTGATAAGCTTGATAAACCGAATCACAACAGGAGACATCAGCTGGGAATTAGCATTCACCCTTCTTGATAAGCTTGTCAGGCGGGTTATCAAGGCCGATTGAACGCTGGGAATTAGCATTCACCCTTCTTGATAAGCTTGCGTCCGGTTTGGCCTTCAACGGTGTGAGGCTGGGAATTAGCATTCACCCTTCTTGATAAGCTTGGCGCGCTTACGGAAAATGCAACCTCCGGGCTGGGAATTAGCATTCACCCTTCTTGATAAGCTTGATTTATGGCGTGTCACCCTTCACCCCGTGCTGGGAATTAGCATTCACCCTTCTTGATAAGCTTGGTGTTCACATGGGGCGAATTCGGGCAGAGCTGGGAATTAGCATTCACCCTTCTTGATAAGCTTGTTTCTGCCGGTCAACGCGGTCACCTCACGCTGGGAATTAGCATTCACCCTTCTTGATAAGCTTGGACGAGACGGTTAACCAGCTCGTCGCCCGCTGGGAATTAGCATTCACCCTTCTTGATAAGCTTGTGTTGACCACGCCGGTGCCGGAGTACTGGCTGGGAATTAGCATTCACCCTTCTTGATAAGCTTGATAGCCTATCAAGAAGGGCTATTTTTCAATCTTTTCAGACTCTCCTACGTTCAAAAAAGCGTGAGAAAGTCAGGCGTTTCTTCCTCAATCTCACGTTTTCCAGAAGAAAATCGGGCCGCCGTGGACCACTGATGATCGCTAATATGCAAAATTCTAACTAAGCCATTAGCTGGCAGATTGTCTTTAATCATTTTGACCGTCGCCCTATTACCCGATTGCGTAGGCGTATACCGCACATATACGGAATACTGCACCATTCCATATCCCATGTCGAGCAACATATTTCTAAAGACAGTTGCAGCATGCCGTTGCCGTTTTGTCTTGACCGGCAAATCAAACATCACCAAGCACCACATGCCGCCACTGTCCTCATCGCGTTTCATGACTCGCCTACATATTCGGGAACCTGCAACCTGTCGATTTTGCCTTCGCAATATAAACCAAATTGCTGCGCAAAATCATTCAATGAGCTCGGTATAGTCAAACCGGAACCGTTGAATTGTTGATTCACAGCATCTACCAAATGCTTCTTTACTGCCTTCTCCTGCAACGAGTCTTCATCATTCAGCAGTGAGACTCTGTAATCCACTGCCGGCCTATATACCTCCAACAGATCATCTGCAAGACAGAAATAATTGCCGCGCCCGTGATGATTCACGCCTAAAGATGGAATTAATCCTGCTGCTATCACCGCTTTAACCGCGAATCCTCGCAGCACCATATAGGCATAATCCAACTGCGCATTCCGACCATAACCCTGCCCCGGAATCCTTCTGAATTTCTCATCTTGAGGAAACATTCGCCTCCAATATTCACGTGCAGCATGACCTTCGCAATTGGAAGGATCACCCGAACGAACAGAGGCTGCAATACCTCGTAGCAAGCCTCCACCTTCGAGTTTTGATGAATCGAGGCAAGCAGCTTGTCCACGAATCTTCATCTGTACAATACGCGCCCACGCACTTTTCTTGCGAGGAAGAGACATGTTCGACTGCGCCAATTGCCGCGTGGTAACTGTGGTAGGCATGTCAGTCCATGCATGCAGCGCAGCGTCAGGAACACCACGCCAATCGCAGAGCATGACTGACACGCCATACCGTGCCATCTCATGTAATACCGCAGCCGAACATCGCACATGCAATCCCAGTAGCACTACCGCAATCTGAGCAAGTGGCACATCCACGCACTCCCCTGTATCGTTCTTGACGACTCGCATCCTTCCCCGTTCATAGGAGATGGAGCCGTCAAGATCGGTACAGTCGATTACACGCCACTGGTTTTGCATGATTCACTCATGCCTCCACTGCCATGAGCACGGCATATGGTGTGCCGACGATAATCTCGGTTCGCCAAAAGCATTGCGTCTTACGATACGAACCGCAGTCTTACTTGCTGTATTAACCGGAGGTAGCCATCCTTGTTTTGTCACAATTTTCTGGACCCCATCTGGAACAACATCGTCAGAAAACGCTTTTGCCAATCCTTCCGCAGCAAGGTATCGAGGTCTTATCCTCAACTGCGTCTGGTTAAAGAATCCATCAACAACCCAATGTTTCCATGCAAGGTTCCCTCCACTAAACTGCGAGAAGAATTGTAAATACTCGCCAATCTGACCATCAACATCGAGACTGGAAAAATCCATCTCGATTTCATCACCGACAACCAACGACCCCAAGTACTGAGCATTACCGCTTTGCAGCGCCTGCACCACCCTAGGCTCGCCATACCGCATCGAAATAGACTGCGGGGGCAACGGCACGGTAAATAAATCATCATGGCAAGCGCGTAGCAGATCAGTTTGGAATACGCGAATCATGCCATAGAAATATTTACGAACTCCCTTGGCATTCGTCTTCCAGCACCGGTACACGCGGGCATGATGAATCGCCGAACCGATATCTGCAGACCCTTCCTGCACAGCAATCTGCGCAGCTTGCGACGCGAAGAATCCCATCTCATCGTCAGCGGAATACCGAGTATCATGCACTCGTATTTCACGATGTGAATCTTCCGGCAAACCCTCTTTTTCATCATAATCCGGCAAACGCGTCAAAGCACACCACAAGGCCGGTGTAGAAGCACGTCGAATAAGATCCGCGCTCATCGCCGAGCCCAACGGCACTTTTTCGAGCGGATGAATTGTGGCATCATGTGCTATGGAATTACCAAGGACATAACGCTGCGATTGCATGACAGCAATTCGATCATTGTCCAACGCATCATTAAGCAGCTCAAGCAAAACGTCCATATTATCCAACCAAAGATGGAACGATTCATAGCGTGAAGTGCCCTCATAGGGGTATTCCTTCCATGAACGTTCGCCTGGCATGAGACCAATCAAACGCTGCGATTCTCTCAATGATTCACGTTCCATCAACGTCTGCGCAGCAGCCGTGTTCATCATCGCGATAACGGAAGCGTCCACCGCATGATGACGACGATCCAGACGAGTCTTTGATTGCTGGCCAATAAAGTGTATCTTCCCTTCAATGCCAGCTGCACGTCTTGCAGATGCCGTGACACGGCCTTGGAACACCGACACCGTGGTTTTCATTGTCTCGGCTTCAGCATCATCGATTGAAGCAGAATTCACATACTGCTTCGCATTGAAATACCAATCGATACGGCGGTGGAGTTCATCAGCCATCCAAGCCACTGATTCGATGGAACGATTATCGATGGCAGCATCATCTTCCGTTTGCTGAAGCCTTGCGATTACCGCTTGCTTGAACGCTTTCACTTCCCGAGGAGCATATGACTTGGGATTGAAAGTAAACATTGTCACACGCTTTTTAGCTTCAGCAAGGCTTACCCCTCGAGTTTGGGCATCCTCGCTCCTTGCCCAAATCGCAAATGGAGTGTTCGATTTCATACGATTGCATTCGGCACATACCGCAGCGAAATTGGTCCTCGTGTTCGTAGAGCCGACGCCTTTCCGGGGAACGATATGATCCATTTCGCACGTACGGAATGTAATCGTACGGCCGCAATACAGGCACTGTCCATTTTGACGCTGAATGGCTTCCAATCTCCGTAAATCGGATTCACGCACTTTTTCCATCTGCTCATCCGCGCGAAGCTGTTCACTCAACGAGCTGCGGAATATCGAACGCTTCTCATTGTTCTTTTCATATTCACGCTTGTCTTTGCGGGCAAAGGCAACCGACGAGAACGAAGAGCGCACATGTTCAATGTTCACTGAGACGGGATTACCCCAGCGCTGCTGACAATTCATGAGATATCGGTTGACGTTTTTCAGCACACGGTCGACCGATGGATTACCCAGAGGCTCCCCAATTGGATCTGCCGGCGGACGCCAACTATCCGTAACGTTGAACAGCGTTTTACGTGCTTCGTGCAAATCATCATCAGTAGTCAGCATCTGACGAGTGAGTTTTTGCAAAGTTTCAACACTGTATGCAGCACGACCGGAGGGGAGATCAACGGAGTCAAGTTTGGTTAACGCATCATCATCTAATCCATCGATAAATTCAATCGCAGAAGCATACGCCACGTCTTCACGCACCTTATCGATATCCACCGTATTAGACAGCAGGCGAATCATTGCCTCATGCTCATTGTCAGACGCGGATTTCCACCAGGCCACCAACGGTTTACGAATCTTGTTGTCCGACTCGTAAATACGCTGGACTGAAGTCAATCGAGGCGGACGGCTGGATATACGTTCTTCTCCATCCTCGGTCAAGCTACCCACGCCTTTCAACTGGCTCCGCTTGAAGCCGAGGAAATCGCATAAATCAGACCATGTGATATCTTCCGAAGAAGGTGACACGAGTTGGTCATAAATGCTTTGCTTCTCATCAACAGTAAGTTTGCGAAGTTCTGCGGAAGCATCCTTGATTCTTAGGTTCGTAATCACATTCGCGATACGATACTCCTGAAAAGCCAAAGAAGCCTTTAATGCCCTAGCCTGTTCAGGAGCCAGAGGATCCTGACCGACACGCTGCTCTGCCGAACCTTTAGGAGACACCGCATAAAACACACTACGGAACAGCGGCTTCCACTCATCCGCGGGCACTCTCTGGACCCTGAATATTTGCTTCAGCTCGTTAGCATTATCTTCCTGCATCAAACGTACCGGCAAATAGCCTTCCGCATCCGGTTTTTTAGAACCGGTACGCCAACGCAGTCGAGGAGCTTCCGCATATCCAGCATCCAACATCGCCACCACTAACTGCGCGGGAGTGCTCTCTTCTTCCGCAGCAGTTGCGTCATCGTTGTACGCCTTCGCTTTTTCCTTCAGTTCGCCATATTGCTTCGAATATGGATTGTCGCTGATCAGCGAGTCCACCTGACGATAAGGATTGCGCCATCCGCGATGCCTTGCCATATGTCTCAATGCGATAGAAATACTCTCACGGCGAAGTTCATCATCTTCGATGTATCGTGTAGCCAGCTCAGCCCTTACATGCCATTCTTCAAAGGGCTTATCCAAGGACTCCGGCTCAATAACGGGGTATCCAAATTTGCCGAGGAGCATATCGAGCTTGTGCAAGCGCTCACGCTTCCGACGCCTCATACGCCGCGTGCGACGAGCGACACCCGACATATTCTTTCGCGTAATCGCTTCCTTATTCTTCTGAGGATCCACACCACCATCGTGGATTACGCTTTGCGCATTCAACAGACGCACTGGACTGTTCTCATCGGACACTTCTACTGCGGCAAGGCCCACAGAATTCAAACCGACGTCAATTCCTATCCGGTAACGCTTCCCCCGCATAAAACACCTTTCACCGTAGCTACAATGCACATCATTGTCTTGAACATTGTAACTGTACGAAACAGGGCGAGCCAAATGGCTCGCCCCTAGCAGTTGCCTGCTGAGCATTCAAAGTGGCTATCAGGTCCACTCTTACTGAGAATTAGCTGTATCAGTATAGCGCAAATCCTCTTAGCGACACAACATGAATCATGTCAGAACAACGCGTCCTGGGCGAAGTCATCGTCGGGATTGGCACCGAATTCGTCCGGCTCGGCGGGTTTGAACGCGTTTGCACCTTCATCGGCCAACTGGTCGGAGGCCGCGGCCGAGGCTTCGCGCAGGTCGCCGTCGAGCACCACGGCATCGGGCGAGACGAGGAACATGCGTTCGTTGACGCCGGCCAAATAGAGGCCGCCCAGCGATTCGACTCGGGACAGCGCCACATATCCCATGCCTGGCGCGAAGGTGCGCTTCAGGTCCATGACCGCACGGTCAAGCGTCATGCCTTGCGACTTGTGGATGGTGATGCCCCACGCGCAGCGCAACGGCACCTGGAAGACGGAGGCGAGCACGGTGTCGCCGTCCATCATCTCCCATGTGGCCTGTTTCATGGTGACGATGTTGCCGTTCTCGAATTCCACGATCGGCCAGCCGCCCTTGTTCTCCTGTGCGAAGCCACGCACGGTGCCGAGCGAGCCGTTGACGTACTGGCGATCGGTGTCGTTGCGCAGGGCCATGACAGCCGCGCCTTCCTTGAGTATCAATCGCTCGGGGGCCAACATGTTCTTTTTGAGTCGGTCGACCAGGTTGGCAGGGCCTGCTGTCTCGGCGTGGAACTCGTGTGGATCAAGCATGATCTGGTTCAGGCGCATGTCGTTGAGATTGTCGGCCTGCCGGTTCACCGGGAACAGGTGGACGGCGACCTGGCCGGGCTCGGGCAGTTTGCCCAGACGAGTGACGAGCACGTCACGGTCGGACTGGGTCACGTCGCCTTCGCGAATGTCGGTGAGCACGGTCAGCAGTTCGCCGGTATCCTGACGGTGCTGTTCGGTCAGATAGCAGATCACCGGGTTGAGTTCGGGCCATACCAGCGATTCGGTGATGAAGCCTTCGGGGTTCAAGCCGGCACGGGCATACCGTTCGCGACTGGCGATGAATTCGGGCGTGGGGGCGATGAGGTCGCGGTTGCGCCCGGACACCGAAACCGGCGGCAGCTGGAAGAAGTCGCCGGACAAGACAACCTGGATGCCACCGAACGGGCGTGGATCACGGCGTACTTCGCGGCAGACTTGGTCGACCATGTCGAACAGCCAAGCGTGCAGCATGGAAACCTCGTCAATGACGAGGATGTCCGTGGCCTGAATCTTGCGTTTGCGCCGGGATTTGATGAGTTTGAGCAGGCTGGCGCTCAGGGCGGTGGCCACGCCGACGCCGCTCCACGAATGAATGGTTTGGCCGTTGATATGCGTGGAGGCGATGCCTGTGGACGCGGTGACTGCTACACTGGCGCCGTCGGCCCGAGCCTGGCGGATGAACTCGTTCAAGACATAGGTCTTACCGGCACCGGGCGCACCGGTCAGGAACACGTTCGCGCCGGCGTTCAGAATGGCCAGGGCTTCGGTTTGGCGCATATCAACCTCTCTAGACTCCCCTCAGGGAGGGGAGCCAAGTACGGCGGACTACTTATTGAGGATGCTGGTGGCTACGATGTCGGCGGCGATGGCCTTGGATGCGGCATCGTCCGGGCCGGGGGCGGGAGCCATAAACGCCTTACGGTAGTAGCGCAGCTCGTCCAAGGACTCGATGATGTCTGCGAGAGCACGATGGCCACCGTTCTTTGGCGGGCGGTTCTCGTACACGGCCGGGTACCAGCGGCGGGCGAGCTCCTTGAATGTGCTCACATCCACGCTGCGGTAATGCAGGTGGCTCATGAGGTTCGGCATGTAATGGTCGAGGAACTTCTTATCGGAGCCGATGGTGTTGCCGGCCAGCAGCGGGCGCACGCCTTCCGGCGTGAAGCGCAGCACGTATTCGGTGACCTTCTGCTCGGCCTCGGCCAGGCTCAGGCCATTCTCCCACTCGTTGATCAGGCCGGAACGGGTGTGCATCTGGCGCACGAAATCGTTCATATGGTTCACGGCCTTCTCGGACGGCTTGATGACGTAATCCACGCCCTCGTCCAGCACATTCAGGTCAAAGTCAGTGGGCACTACGGACACCTCGACGAGTTCGTCGCCGCCGAAGATATCCAAGCCCGTCATTTCGCAGTCAATCCAAATCAGGCGCGAATCCTTTGCGCTGTAAGTTTCTGCATCATGGCTGTCGACCATGGTAAGCCTCTTTTCGTCATGTCACCCGTTATTACAAGAACAGTTCAGACTATACCCCAGCGCATACAAGCTATCTCGAGCCACATACGCGAAAAGGGCCTGCATAAGCAGACCCTTTTCACAAGGAATCAACCCCTAACTAGCGCAAGCTAGCGGGCATCAACCGATCAGTTGTTGTGGAAGCCGGAGTAGTTCGGGGCTTCGGTGGTCATCACGATATCGTGCGGGTGCGATTCGCGCAGACCGGCGTCGGTGATGCGGATGAACTTGCCACGCTCCGGCATCTCGGCGATGTTGTGGGCGCCGATGTAGAACATGGACTGGTGCAGGCCACCGAGCATCTGGTAGAGCACGGCGTTCAGCGGTCCGCGGTACGGCACTTCGCCTTCCACGCCTTCCGGCACGACCTTGTCGCTGGAGGTCACGTCGGCCTGGAAGTAGCGGTCCTTGGAGTAGGACTTCTTGCCGCGCGGGGCCATGGCACCGAGGGAGCCCATGCCACGGTACAGCTTGTACTGCTTGCCGTGCAGGAGCACCTTCTCGCCCGGGGCTTCCTCACAGCCAGCGAGCGTGCCGCCGAGCATCACGGAGGAAGCGCCAGCCACGAGGGCCTTGGCGATGTCACCGGAGTAGTGGATGCCACCGTCGGCGATGCAGGGCACGCCAGCGGCACGGCAGGCCTGGGCAGCCTCGTACACGGCGGTGAGCTGCGGGACACCGACACCGGCAACGATACGGGTGGTGCAGATAGAGCCGGGGCCAATACCGACCTTGACGGCGTCCGCGCCAGCCTCAATCATGGCCTGAGCACCGGAGCGGGTGCCGACGTTGCCGCCGATGATCTGCACGCCGTCGAAGGCGGAGTCGTGCTTCAGGCGGGAAATCATGTCGAGTGCCAGACGGGCCTCACCGTTGGCGGTGTCGACCACGAGCACGTCCACGCCAGCCTCCATCAGAGCGGAGGCACGCTGCCAGGCGTCGCCGAGGAAGCCGACGCCGGCTCGCCTCCGA
>OBWB01000548.1_pt1 | contig 21531 bp, 24 predicted proteins | sample 1476261 | NCBI WGS metagenome assembly OBWB01 (sample SAMEA2580038, study PRJEB22360) | human gut metagenome | biome: human gut; feature: human-associated habitat; material: faeces | place: Denmark | collected 2008/2010 | reverse complement strand
TGTTCCATTAGCATTTTGTTAATTAACGAGATTATATACTTTGCAAATATATTAATATAAATTCAATATACTCAAAAAATATCGTGATAAAAAAAGCTAATTATAAATACCATTTGACTACATTAAAGTATAGACATTTATAAATCCATGGTAGTGGAAAAATTCAAGACCACCCATATAAAAACTAAATCTCTGAATTTTTCCACCCCACCGATATTTTATGATTATGGCTTTATAAACTGATTTTTTATCCGTTGAACGGTTGAAATACCAATATTTTGTAGTTTAGCTATATTTCTGATTGAATAGCCTTTTCTTAGTAAAGCAATGACTTCTTTATATTCCTCTTTCTTCTTATCATCCGTTTTGGTTGAACCTGTCTTTCTGCCAAGTTTACCACCTTTGGCAATATAATTTGCCCTACCACTATTCAAACGGTATTGGATATTGCTTCTTTCGATATTTGCCATTTCTGCAAGTACTGTCACCATGATAGACGCTATTGGATTAACTTCTCCATTTGGTTGCAAAGTATATAAGCCCAAGTTCTGTATGTAAACCGATACTTTCGATTCATGCAATATATCTAAAGAGCGAAGAACCTGTAATGTACTTCTTCCTAGTCTTGACAATTCAGATAAAAGTAGAATATTCACAGATTCACGTTTACAGTATTCCAAACATTCCCCTAAAATCTGTCTTTCCTCTATTTTCTTTGCACCTGAAATATGCTCCTGGAATATATTCACAATTTCTATATCCTGTGAGATAGCATATTTCTTTAAATCCTCTATTTGTCTGCTCGTGTCCTGTCTGTCATTACTTGAAGAAACACGGGCATATATTACGGCTGTTTTCATTTTATTCTTTGATTAAATTGATAACATGAAAGAATGTGTTCAAACCAACTTTGCAGATTTATTTGAACACATTCCTGTTTTGAACACAATAAGTAGTTAATGACGATTATTCGCTTCCTCAATATCCCATAAACCTATAAAAATCACAAGCCATATCAACGGCACACACGCACTAATCATAGCCAATACCACCCAAAAGAGCCAAACAAGTATCTTATAATAAAACATGATTTTTTGTTTTACGTAGTTAATAAAATAGGAGAATACCCATTTCTGAATATTCCCCTGTTTAATCAATCAATAAACCACTTATATTTAGTGTCTCCATGCAAAGCGGCATTTATTCCCGTTGCTATTTCAGTAGCATTTACCGCTCTATCCAAGAATGAATCTATATAACTGCTCTTATTTGCTCCCGTCAATAGATTATACAATTTCCACATACTAATATCATTCCCCAAGCTCCCAAAATTCTTATCGTTGATATACGCTTTTGCAACTGTATTTATTTGTGAATCAGTGATAAGCATTTTAGGAATATCTTTCTGATAACCTTGTGGTAATGATTGATAAAGTCTCATTCTACCAAGTAATTGGCAAAATTGATGTTCTGTGAGATATGAGTTACTAAGTGTTCGCATTAAGTGTAGATGTTTTGCAGGTTGGTAACTCTGAAACATTTCCAATACAGCCCGATATAAATCTTTGGTATTAGTAACTTCCAAGCAACTAAGAAAACCGTCTGTTGATACACACAAATTTGTGCATACTTTACAGGTAAAGCCAATAAATACCTTAAACCTTTCTGCTCCTTTTTTTGAATAAAGATTAGTGTGATTATAAGCACGAACACCACCAATAGTTAATATTAACTTATTCCCGTTCACCGTTTCGTAAATCGTAGGAATCTGAATAATAAAAGCACATCTTTCGTAGTAGATAGTCTTGTCACTTTCAAGAAGTTGATTTGCAGGTTTGTGTATTGCTTCGGGGATTCTTCCCTTGATAATGTGACTTACACGAATATCGGGCTTACCAATGCTTTCACCACTGAAAAATGCATTTGCAGCGTCATAAACAGTATCAATAAATGCAGGGTGAGGAATTGTAAGCTCATTATCTTTGGCGAATACGGGTGTAATACAATCTTCTTTCAAATGTTGCATTGTAACCTCTAGTGTATTAGCTTCCAAGAAATGAGGATTCTCTTTTTTAACTTTTGGTTGTTCTTCGATTATTACCGCTTCTTCTGCATACTCACCAAAGTTGTTTTCCTTTCTAACCTGTGGCACATTGCCAATAATTTGTAGATTTCTCATAACGAATAAAATTTTAAATGATTTATAAATTGATTACGTGGATTGAAATATATTTCGTTTCTCTCCAACTACTCTCGGGGGGCGTAAAAGTGTACTCTTTTCACCCGTACGTAACTTTCAATTCAGTAAATCATAGGAGAAATAAGCTGATATATATTTAAGCTCCTATTTTTATAGGTAGGGGGTATTATATATAAAGTACCTATACTTTATTGCGTGCCTATGTATTACTATGCACTATAATAGAAAGGAGAGTATTATACTGTCATATAAAGATATGCTAAGTAGTAATATCAGAAATTGAGTATTGTTTATTTTTTTACCTTGTTTATTATGACTAACTTTGAGTATTCTTAAAAATCAAGAACTACCTGTTTGACAATGATTCAACTCCTTGAATTATATGTAAATCAAACAGGTCATAGTTGCATTTTCCCACACTTCCATTGGGAAAATTAACTCCCATATTTAAAATTGCGAACTGCTATATCCCTTGTATTAGACAAGAATTTAGAAGTTCCACAAAAAAAGCCGCAGTTGAGCACATTTGTAAGTGTACTCGCTTGCGGCTATTTTTGTTTTTAGTTGGGAGTAGACTAATTTATTCGTCAAAGTCTCTATAATGAGCTTATTTGTGGGCATTGACATATTTTTCAGTGTCTCATACTTCAAGTGCAGGATTAGCCTATATAACTCTTAATCTTTAAAAATCAGAACGGATACTCTGTCACCCTAAAAAATGAAGTTCATGCGCACATAAAGTTTAAATTCTTTAGTAGTAGGGGAAAATGTGTGTTATAATATATAATTAATATCAGATACTTTTTCCCCACTACCTTACCTATGTAAAGCTAAGAATGGCTTGTAATACTAATAATAACACTGTACTTTGCCGTACACAGAAAAAATCACTTTTATTGCATCCTATTCTATAAAACAGGTAGGTACAAGGGAAAAAATACTGTATATTAATATATTAATAAAGAACACTTTTTTCCCCTTACTTGGGAATTATGATATTCCCATTATCGTCTATCTCTGCTATTTTATTTACTTTCTTTTTAGGTAGTTTTTTCTGCTTGGAAAAGTCGTTTTCCAATAGAATGTTTTCAGTATGTAAGATTAAAGGATTGCCAAACAATAGTAAATCAACAACTGCCAGCTCTATTATATATTTCTCATAAGTGTCTTCATCAATTTTTATCGCTTTCAATATATTAGCTTTTGTCAATTCAACATTGCCACATCGAGATAATAGTAGTAATTGGATAAAGAAGCCTTTTATTGCTGCATCCAGTTCGATTAATGCAAACTTATTGGAGATAGTGATGCACTGTTCTTCCATTGCAGGAATATGATAAATATTCCGTCTAGTTGGATAAGAAAAACCGTTATCCACAAAATAAGGCTTTATATCCAAATATTCTTGAAATATCTTATTAAAACTGCTTACTGATTTACCTCCACTTGTTCTTTTTAATTCATCTAAAGTGATTCTCACATTATACCAATCATCTCTTGAAAGAGACAAACAGAAAAATCTATAAATATTGGCAGGTTTGAATCTATTTAGAATGGAATAGTTGACGGTTGCATTGCTTTTGCAGAATTTGGGTAGAATATTCATTAGTAGCGGATTGAATATTGTTTATAAATAGTAAATCTTTCTTCTCTTTTTCTATCTTGTAGTAATAAGCACTACCAAAGTAAATCTTTGCTTCTTTTCGATTATTGAATCGCTTTCCCGTAGGAATATGAATAATCATAGGTCATTGGTTTATTTTATTAATGATGTATCTGAATCTAATTAATGTTGTGGTGCAAAATAAATCGTATATACTTTCCCTTGTATCTTTCTTTTGCTTTTAATATAGCCATTTGAGCTAGCCCATAAGCCAACTCTAAGCCTGTTATCTGTTACTCCTTGTTTTAGTGCTTTTTCTCTGATTTCTTCATAGGTGAATGTTTGCATAGTACTGTTTTAAATAAAAAATGGTGATAAAATAGTGTATCTTTTGTGCCTGTGCTATCTTATATACTATTTGTAATATATTGATACAAAGGTACTAAGTTTTTAGGGAGTGACCTAATACTAGTACCACAAACTGAAAAAATCGACTAGAAGTATTAATAAAATGTGATTATCGATTGGCACTTTATTTTACTTTATTGTTTTTGCTTTTAAAGCCTTTTGCCTAGCTCTGTATTCCCTTTGCCTTCTAGCATTATCTTCTTTATGTTCTCTGCAATATTTTACATTATAATAACGGTTTTTCTCTTTGTTCCTTACTGCCTTAAATCTTTCTTCGTAGCATTTAATTTCTTCTGATACTGGCAAAACTTCTACACCATCTTCAATAGCGTGAAATTTACCTATTAAGTGTTGATGAATATCTTCTGTGACATCTGTAAAGACAGTATTCTTTTTCGTATTCAAAGTGTATTGAAGTGGATGATTCCAAAGTTTTGGATATATTGAAATTGTATATTTATACTGTTCAATTCTGTCTATAAAAGCACAATCAAAAACTTCGTGAATAATATCATACCTTGTTTTGTCATCCTTTATTTCTGCTACTTTATCTAAGTTTACTACCTTGTCATCTCTACTCACCTCAATTAACAGACCTTGAATAGTAGCCCTATCATTCATCCACTTATTCAATTCTTTTCTTTCTCTGTCTATTTTATTATTGAGTTCATTAATAAAAGAATCAGCTTTCGTTATTGATAGAGTACCCTCCACATAAGCTTTATATTCTATTACCTCCGCTCTTTCCTGCATTGCTTTAATTCGCGATTCAGAAGTTTTAATTTTACTGTCACATATTGCGAGTTGGCAGTAATATTGTTTTCTATCTTCATCATCCTTATGTGCTAATTTAGTTGCATAAAGCGCAATAGAACTATGCCAAAGTATGCTGTCAACTAAATTTATCTGTATCCAAAATCCGTTAGTACATTCTTGACAATGATATGTATTGTTATTTTTCTTTGCAACCATTATTCCACCACAGTAAGGACATCTCAATAATCCTTTACCGAAATAATAGTTATTATACTGTTTTTTAGGTTTGTTTGTATTACTCTTGGCTATCTCTTTACATTTATTTATCATTTCCAATGTTACTAACTGAGGATATATATTTCCTTCCGTCTTGACATTATTACGTTTATTGGTAGAAGAAGGCAAACCTGCATAAGCTAAATTGTTTAAAGTTAATGATATAAATTTTCTAGCAGTAAGCAAAGTATAACCTACTAATAGCCCTGTTTGCATTAGTTCTTTAGCTAGACTACCATAACTATATTTCCCTGTCAAATATAAAGCAAATATCGTCTTTACTATATTTGCCTGTTTCTCGTCTATTATTAGTTTCTTCGTTGTCTCATCTACCGTATATCCATATAAAATCCAGCCACCAGTATATATAGATTCTTTGCGTTTAGCATCTTTTGTACGTTTCCACCTAGCTAGTTTAGTACGCATTTCTGATTCTGCCATTTGGGAGAATAAAGTGAATACCATTTCTGCACCCTCATCTATATCTCCATTATCTTTAAATAGCCGTATAGACGGATTCTTGACTACTAACTGTATTTTATGAGTTGTGAGATAATCCAATACAGAGAAGTTTATTTTCTTTCTTCTAGCGATTCTTGATACTTCCCAACAGTACACACAATTTATATCATTATCTTCTTCAATCAATTCTTTCATTTTGTTTAATCCTGCACGCTCTTCTTCTGCCAACTTTATACCGGATTCCTTTTCACATACAGGAATTATGCACTCCGGTAAATAGCCGTCTTTGATAGCCATATTGTAAATTTCTCGTTCCTGTTCGTCGAAATCCTGTGCTTTTGTAGAAACTCTTACTAATAGTATTGCCTTCATATTCAGATTATTCTAATAATAATGATGCAAATATAACTATTTTAGTAACAGGATATATAAATTATACTATATAATTTGAAGCCTCTCACGTGTGCACCCGGCTCTGATATCGGACGGCAGTGATGAAGCTCTCCGTCCCGGGTGATATAAAAGTGATAGCCGATATCCTTGAATCCGCGTTGCAGGTGACATTGCCGAAGTTGTTCTACGGTGAAGGGAACATTGCAGCGCGTTGCGCTGCAATGAATCACCAATAACTTAATCTCACGGGGGAGATAATTATCTTCTGGTTTTTTCATATAGATGACCAGAAGATTACTGTCCCATACAGGACGTTACACCCAAGGCCGAAATGACCGACGTTGCAATAGTTACAATAAACTGGAGAATGTTTTTCCAAAGTTGCTTTTTCATACGAATTTAAATTAAAGAATAAATACTTATACATTTTGAACTCAATAACCCAACAACAATCGGTTGATTATACTGACGGATCCGGAGTTACCCCACTGCCGGAACCTCCTTGATTGTCGTCACCGTCATCAGGAAGCGGATCTTTGTCCGAATCTGCCGAAGAATCGCTCTTATACAATGTATAATCCAGCGTCTTACACAATTTGCGGAGATCACTTCCGGGATAAAAGAGTACTTTGCCCTTATCGATGCACGATGTCTTGAATTCCTTTACCGTATCGGTAGGAGTGCCCGTTTTGATGCTCATGCGGAAATTGCCCAGGTCACCCATTTGGGCGATATTTCCTTCATCCAGTACGTTGACTATTTCGAGCAGGAACTCACCGATACAACCTTCCAATTCTCCTTTTGAATAAGAGGAACGTTCGGAGATTCGTTTGCAGACTTCCTTGACAGTCACTTTACGACCGCTACGCGCCACTGCATAGTACTTCGGAGTTTCATCAGGTTTCAACAGGTTCTTGCGAGCCATGAGAGTGTAATTCTGTGCCATAACTTTTTAAATTTTAATTATTAATTTCTGATAACTTTGTAATCGATTACATGACAAAAGTAATACATCGGGGAATCGGCATGACGCATAGTGACGTATACAGGCGCATAGATAAATAGAAAAAACATTGGGAGATTTGTATCGAAACTTCCCAATGTTTGATTTCAATTATTGAGATGTTTTTTTCAAATCCTCCAATGTTTTTCCGATTTTCCAAAAGGACAAAAGGACAAAAAAGACAGTTGTGACTATTGCTTGTTCAACTTGATATAGGAACCATGAGATATCTTACTGATCTTTATTCCGTTAAGCGATTTTAGAAGACGTGTTACCTTACGGAGATTGAAATCGTGTTTTGCGCCGAGCCGGATCGCTTCGTCTGTAGTGAAGCTATTTGGCAACTCATTGACGAAATTGCGAATAACGTTCGGATTTTTCAGTGGACGGACCGAAGGGACCGGCATGGATGAGTGTAACAGACGGCTATGCTCGTAACAACACAGGACAATTTGAAGAGAACGCTCGAAATCAGCATCTATACAATAAATCTCGGGAGAAAGATCATTAGCTTCAAATTGCCGGATACGGGTTTGAATCATGCTGATACGCATCACCAGAAAGGCATAGCGTTTCACTACGGCTTGGAGATCATCATTGCCTTCCATGGCTACCTCGGACAGCATGTGTGAGAAAATCTCATTCAGACGGTTCCATTGTGGACGGGTGAAATGAAATAGAACAGGATGGGCCAGGCAGAAATTATATAGTTCGTAGACACGATGAGCAATCGGCTTGAAAGAGTCTTCTAATGAAATGCAATCATCGCCCATTTCTTTCCAGTGAGGAATTTCACGGAAAGTGTAAGTCAGAATACGGCTGGGGAGTCCGTTCCCGCAACTGCTTAGCAAACTGTCTATCTGTCCGGGAGTACCCGTCAGAAGTAAGGCTAATTTAGGATGACGGATATAAACCGGACTGATACCGTTGGCTTTATAGGAAGAATCAATGTTTTCGTGCTCAAAAGCTTTGCGGAGCATATCGTCGAAGTTCCCACAATCCAGATGATTGGCTGTGGAGAGTGTTTGCGCTTCCGTATCGAAAATGATGCTTCCCTGCGAACCGTTGTCCTGCATCTGAATTTGCATGCGGGTATAACTGGTAGTGGCGGGGATGAATAACATCTTGAAAGGAGGTCTTTGAGGTTCTTCGGAATATGTATCTCCTTTTTTCCTTTTTTGCTGACATTCTGCTTGCCAAGTGTTGTGCGCTGTATGGTAGTTTTTTTGCATGGATTCACTGGTAGACAGTATTTCGGCCTGTATTTCTTCCAATAAATAGCGTCCGGTTTGAGCAATGCTTTTGCCACTACCGGCAGAAGAAAAGATAACACAGAACAAATGAGTGGAATACTTTTTGTGATTATAAATTCCAAAAGTTTGTGGAAGTACCGCACTTAGCGCTGTGAGATCGGAAAGGAGGGAGATGTCTTGCTCGCGGTCACTCGCGTCTTCGATGATGCAATCATTCAGTAGGTCGGGAAGATTATTGTACAAATCGAAGAAATACAAGGGCGTCTTTTTTCTAATTTCTCCCCCCAGCCAATAGGCTTCTTCGGTGCTGTCGGAGTTTTCTAAAGTACCATAGGGGACTTTTGTCCTTATGTCTTTTTGACAGGGGGAATAAGCCGGTGGAACTGTTGCGGATGTCTGATTGTTAACTTGTTTGTAACCAGATGATAATACGCTTGTCAGTTCTTCGGCACGAAAATCTGTGTGCTCGAAAAAGACTGTTAGCCCGCGTAATATGCTTTCTTGCGGATAGTGGCGGCGGCAGTCTTCACAGGCTAGTTTGAACACGTTGGAATGGCGTTGCCCGGTTGTTAAGGGATGAAGGAAAATATAGGACGAAATGAACTTGTTGATTTCGTCTTCAGAAGTATTTTCCGTAGGGTTGTTTTGGAGGGGGAAAGGAGGAAGTTTTTCATTTTCGGAAGAGGAGTTTTCTTCTTTTCTCATTAATGGTTCCAAAGTAAATGCCTGATAGAGACTGGCAACGTATCCATTGGGAGAATAACTGAAATAACACAGACGGCTTTCGTCCTTGCATGCCGGATCACTCTCCAGACCTAGCAACTGATTGTAGTAACGGCTCACCAATTGCTGACCTTCACGATGGCGGCCTTCGATATCTTCTACATAGGCGAAGACTTTCACACCGTCGGTCGGACTTTCTATGGCCGCTACCGTATGCGGGTCTGCCGCGCAACGTTGAATGACTTCCAGACGATTTTTTACGTGGTCGTAATCGAGTCCGACAATATGACTGGGGAGGAGGAAGTGTTTGATAGCATGCGCTCCATTGAATGTACCTGCCGGAGTGAAGCAAGGGAGTTGATTTTTCAATTTCTGTGCGGCAGCATGATCTCCATCTGCATAATATCTACGGATGGTATTGATAATCGTTGCATAAACAGGATGAATACACATAATAATGACTTCAAGGAAAGACATGACTTTGGGCTTTTTTGAATACACATTTTCATAAACCGAGACTTTGATTTCTTCTAGAACTTTCATATAAAATTGTTTTTTGTAAGATTGTGCTACCTGACTATCAGATAGCGGGAGCAAAGGTCGGTATATTAAAAATAGGGTTACTTTCCTATGTGGAAAGTACTTGATAAAGCAAATATAAACTGAAAAATTTAAAATTATTAATCATAGAATGACATGGCGAAAGAAAAACAAAAACCTTATGAGTTTTTAAGCAATTTGGTATTGGCTTTAATGGATACAGATAGCGCATTTATTAATGCATTTTTTATGGATGAATTTGCTATTTCCTCAAAAACATTGGGGGGAATAAGACGGGGAGAGGATATGTGTATTTATCAGTATGTACGAGTGATCCGGTGTATGACGAAGTATCTTCATTTAATGATTCAGCTGGATATGTTGCTGAAAGAATTAAGAATTGTACTATCTTCCAATTGTGACTTGGTGGTTGCTACAGTTCCTCACTGTTCTCACGGAACTTGTCAGCCGAAAGAATGGGTGATAGTAATGGAATGGGATGGGGTGAGATTGTGATTTCTACAGAAAATGGGGCACTTTTTCGTTTTTTTTGCCTAATTGCTTTCTCTATTTAATTTTTTTTATATCTTTGCTTCCATATTGAGAAACACGAATAATAATTCACTTATTTTATTCATATAAAACTTAATAAATTATGTTCAAAGCTCCTTTTTCTTTTGACGGTCGTATTCGTAGAATCGAATATTTCCTGTCAGGCATTGTTGGTGGTATAGTGTTTAGTATTGCATGGGCATTGGGTATCGGTACCTTTATTTTAGGTGCGGGTATGGGATCTGCAGGTGGTTCGGTATTCGGTTTGTTGATCGGTCTTGCTGCATTGGTTGCTTCCATGTGGTTCTCTTTGGCACAGGGGGTAAAACGTTTGCACGACCTGGACAAGTCAGGTTGGTTGATTCTGCTGATGTTTGTTCCTATTGTTAACGCACTATTCGGACTTTATATGTTGTTTGCAGACGGTACGGTAGGCCCTAACCAATATGGTGAAGATCCGAAAAACCGTATGCCGTATCAAGCACAGCCTTCTTCGGTAAATGTAACGGTGAATGTTGCAAGAGAAGAAGTAAAAGTTGAAAAACCGGTTGAAGCAGCTCCTGCTGTTGAAGAAGAAAAAGCTGAATAATCTTTTTTAAGAAGAAATAGACGGCCTCTTGCAAAATTCGTTTTGTGAGAGGCTTTTTTTTGCTATCTTTGAAAATCAATAAAACAGAAAAAGAAATAAATATGAAAAAAGTAATTTGTAGTGAGAAGGCTCCGGGAGCTATCGGACCTTACAGTCAGGCGATAGAAGCAAATGGAATGATCTTTGTGTCCGGACAGTTGCCTATTGACGCTGCTACCGGAAAAATGGCGGAAGGTATTGAAGAACAGGCACGTCAGTCGTTAGAGAATATAAAACATATTCTTGAAGAAGCAGGTTTGACAATGGGAAACATTGTCAAAACAACTGTATTCCTTCAAGATATGTCTTTCTTTGCCGGGATGAACGGCGTGTATGCTACATATTTCGACGGAGCTTTTCCGGCACGTTCGGCGGTTGCCGTAAAAGCTCTGCCAAAGGATGCGTTAGTGGAGATCGAGTGTATCGCGGTTCGCTAACAAATCGGCGACAATGAAACTGCTGCCTCCCACGAAGATAAGGTCTTTAGGGAGGCAGTTCTTTTTAGCTGCCTGTACGGCATCTACCACAGTAGGGTAGGCCGTTCCTGTCAATCCCGCTTCTTCTGCCTGTTTCAAGAGCTCGTTTTCCGGAAGCGCCCGTTTCACACTTGCTTTGGTAAAATAATAGATAGCATTTTTCGGTAGCAATTTCAGAACGCTGCTTATGTCTTTGTCGTTGACCATGCCGAATACGAAATGGAGTTGCTGCTTGAGAGTCTGTTGGTAAAAATCGAGTTGTTCGCAGATGTATTTAATTCCGTCAACATTGTGTCCGGTATCACAAATAATATCCGGATAACTGTACACCTTTTGCCAACGTCCCATTAGTCCGGTGAGTTGGCATACATCGGAGAAACCGTTGAGATAGTCTTTGGGAAGAATGCGATAGCCTATTCTTTCTAATTCTTCGAGGGCTGTTAGTATTGTGAGGCAATTTTCAAACTGGTAAATACCACTTAACTCCATAAAAAGTCCGCAAGGAAACATGCCATTTGTAATTCGGATGGCATCTTTTCTTTTATCAAGTATTTTGTCCAGCGCGTGCATGCTGTCTGCCGGATTTAAAAACAGACATAGCTCCCGGAAATTTTGTTCGAAATTTTCGTCTTTATCTTCTACCGATTCATACAAAGTTTGTTGGATATTAGTCAGCCGTTCTCTTAATTCTTGTGATTGTGAATAGGAAAGCCAGTCCATGCAGTTGTATGGGGCAATGGATTGTGCATATATGACAGGAGCATTTACTTTTTTTCCCTTTATTGTGAACACGCGCTTCACGTGACCTTTTGCCCGTCCGATAACTACCGGAACTCCTTCTTTGATAATCCCTGCTTTCTCTTTGGCTATTTTGGGTAATGTATCGCCCAAATATTGCATATGATCGAAGCCGATGTTGGTAATGATGCATAAGTCGGGCTGGATGATATTGGTACAGTCCAGCCGTCCGCCCATGCCAACTTCGATCACTGCCACGTCTACTTTCTGATCGGCAAAATAACGGAATGCCATTGCGGTGGTCAACTCGAAAAATGAAGGATGCAGTGGCTCGAAGAAGGAACGGTGATCTGCGACAAAGTTTACTACATATTCTTCCGGTATCATTTCTCCGTTGATGCGGATACGTTCTCGGAAGTCCACCAGATGAGGGGAAGTAAATAATCCGACCCGATATCCGGCCGACTGCAATACTGCCGCAATAGTGTGGGAGCAGGAACCTTTTCCGTTCGTTCCGGCGATATGTATCGTCTTGAATTGTTGATGAGGATATCCGAAATGTTCATCTAATTTGTGTGTTGTCTCTAATCCCGGCTTATATGCTTTTCCACCTATCTGCTGAAACATAGGCATACTCTCATATAAGTACTTTAAAGTGTTCTGATAATCCATGTTTTATAATATTTAACTTCGGGCAATCTTTATTGCCCGCTAATTTGTTTATCTTTAGAACCACCAATTCAACTTTATATGCGGGATTGGTGAATGAGAGTGCAAATATCAACATTTAAATTTAAAGAAACCATGGGAACTAAGAAAAATTTTGTGTTGGACACAAATGTTATTCTTCACGACTACAATTGCTTGAAGAACTTTCAGGAAAATGATATCTATCTCCCTCTTGTCGTACTCGAAGAACTGGATAAGTTTAAGAAGGGAAACGAGCAGATTAATTTCAATGCTCGTGAGTTTGTACGTGAACTGGATGTGTTGACAAGCGACGAACTTTTCTCCGAAGGGGTGAAACTGGGAGAAGGATTGGGACGTTTGTTTGTTGTGACCAGCAATGTGCCGGCTACTAAAGTATGGGAGTCTTTCCCTATCAGGAAACCGGATCATCTGATTCTCGCGGCAACTGAATATCTGACGGCGAAATATCCGAAAATGAAGTCTATTCTGGTGACCAAGGATGTGAATTTGCGTATGAAGGCCCGTTCTATCGGACTTCTTTGTGAGGATTATATCACAGATAAGGTCGTGAATGTGGATGTCTTTGAAAAATCCAATGAAATATTTGAAAATGTAGATCCGGCATTGATCGACCGTATCTATTCTTCTAAAGAGGGACTCGACTTGAGCGAGTTTGACTTTAAGGATCTGATTCATCCGAATGAATGTTTTGTGCTGAAGAGTGATCGTAATAGTGTATTGGCACGTTATAATCCTTTTACTCATTCTATCTGCCGGGTGATGAAAGGCAAGAATTATGGAATCGAGCCCCGGAACGCCGAACAAAGTTTTGCTTTTGAAATTCTGAATGACCCGAATGTGAAACTGGTGGCACTGACGGGAAAGGCGGGAACGGGCAAGACTTTATTGGCATTGGCTGCCGCTTTGGGTAAATTGACCGATTACAAACAGATATTACTGGCACGTCCGGTAGTGGCACTTTCGAATAAGGATATCGGTTTCCTTCCGGGAGACGCACAGGAAAAAGTGGCTCCTTACATGCAACCGTTGTTCGACAACTTGAATGTAATCAAACGTCAGTTTGCGACGAACTCCACAGAGGTGAAACGCATTGAGGATATGCAAAAGAGCGAGCAACTGGTAATTGAGGCTCTGGCTTTTATCCGTGGACGCAGTTTAAGCGAGATGTATTGTATTATCGACGAAGCGCAGAACCTGACTCCGAACGAAATAAAAACGATTATCACTCGTGCGGGAGAAGGTACGAAAATGGTATTTACCGGAGATATCCAACAGATTGACCAGCCTTATCTGGATAGCCAGTCTAACGGGCTGGTATATATGATTGACCGCATGAAAGATCAGAATATCTTTGCGCACGTCAACCTGTTGAAGGGCGAACGTAGTGAGTTGAGTGAACTGGCGAGTAACTTGCTATAAACAGATAATCTTTATTAAACGATAAACTGTAAACGACGAACGGTGAACAAATTGAGCTGTCATGCTGCAATGAGTTCACCGTTCATTATTTATAATTCACTCTTTATCATTCTTTCTTTCCGAAATATTTCAGGAATTGGGTGCGTTCAAATGTATTAACGCCCTTTACATCTTTAATATTCAGTCTACCTTTGAATTGAGCGATATTGTTGAATCCTTTTCTTTCCATCCAGGCGGAGAGGAAACGGTTGGCTTCTCCGATGAATGCGTTGGTGTTTTGATAGATTGCGCTGCACACTTCCACAGCTGAAGCGCCGGCAAGAATCGCTTTTACTACTGATTCGGGATTGGCTACACCACCGGAAGCTGCATAATCAATCTTGTCTACTACCGCAGATGCAATGCCGATCCAACGAAGCGGGTTGGCGAGGTCGGAAGCGTTGCTGAATATTTCACCGGACATATGCTCCATATTTTCAATGTTGATGTCCGGTTGGTAGAAACGGTTGAAGAGGACAACTGCAGCCGCACCGTTGGCATATAACTGGTCAATCAGTGCCACTGGATTAGTCAGGTTATCGCCCAGTTTCATGATAACCGGAATGTTGATTGTCTTTTTTATGTGGCGGAGAATATCGATATGACGTTGTTCGAACGAACCGTATGTATATTGAACATCGGACTGTAAAGCCAGAATATTGATTTCTAATGCATCGGCACCCGCTGTTTCAATTTGTTTGGCAAAGTCAATCCATTCGGAATCACTGTAACAGTTGATACTGGCAATGATAGGAATAGGACATTCCTTTTTGCTTTCTTTGATTAAAGTCAGATATTCGGACAATTTATGTTCACGGATGTATTCTGCCAGATAGTCACTTGCTTCCGGATAGAAAGCCGGATCTTTCAGTTGGTCCGCTTCCAGCATGATCTGTTCTTCGAACAGTGATTTCAGAACAATGGCACCGGCGCCGTTTTCTGCCAATTTCTTATTTTTGCCGACACTGTTAGTCAGTCCCGAGCTACTGATGATGATTGGGTTTCTAAGAGAAAGCCCTGCGAAAGTAGTTTTTAAATCGGTCATAATGAATCTTTTTTTAGTAGTTACTACTTCTAATTTAATAATTTCGTTCTCCGAAAATCTTGCTTCCTACCCGTACTAAGGTACTTCCTGCAGCAATAGCTTCGTGATAATCGTGTGACATACCCATGGATAATTCCCGGAAAGCGTCCGAATCGGCGAACCAGGTTGTTTTTATCTCTTTAAAGAGCCTGTCTAGTAAACAAAATTCCCGGTTGATTTGTTCAACATTATCGGTGTTGCTCGCCATTCCCATTAAACCGCAGATACGGACATGGGTCAGTTCTTTCCATTCTCCGGTGTTCAGCATATCTTTGCATTCGTCGGGGCTGAAACCAAATTTAGTTTCTTCCTGTGCCACATGGATTTGCAACAGGCAGTTGATGATGCGTCCTGCTTTGACAGCTTGCTTGTTGACCTCTGCCAGTAACTTATAAGTGTCAATTCCATGAATCATCGCTACGTATGGTATCATGTATTTAATTTTATTACTTTGCAGGTGTCCGATAAAATGCCATTCGATATCTTTGGGCAAACTTTCGTATTTAGCTGTCATTTCCTGCACTTTGCTTTCTCCAAAAATACGCTGTCCTGCTTGATATGCTTCTTCTATCGCTTCATTGGGGTGGAATTTTGAGACAGCAACCAGCCGGACTCCTTGCGGGAGTTCGGCCAGTACTTGCTTTAAATTTTCAGCAATACTCATTGTTGCTTATGCTTTTGACGGATCAAACTCCGGTTTGTCATTCGGTCCGGCGCTGTAAGGATATACATCCATGAGCGGAGTTTCGGATACCATGCCGATCTGATAGTCTGCCATGGTTCCTTTCATGCCTTCGTCCAGTTTCTTAACTGCATCGCGCAGGTCGGCAGCCTGTACCAATACCTGTGTGGAAGTCTTTTTCTCTGCACCGCTTTTTTCGTCCAGCGTGATGAAAATAAGTTTGCATTTGAACCAACGGTCGGCACTTTCTTCGTCGCTGGGGAAAAGTTCGCTATAATTGGCACGTTTAATGTCGGAAACTGTAAATTCTCCGGATATGAATGGAGTCATTTCTTCAATAATTCGTGCTTCTGCTTCTGTAAAGCTGAGTGCATCAACAAGATATGGTTCGGTAACTTTTTTCTGCATTCCGTTTTCCATTACTTTTTCATAACGAATCTTGCACTCAAACCAAGTATGCATTGCCATAATTTTCTTCCTTTTTAATTAATTGATTCATGTAAATTGCCTACAAAGATAAACAAAATACCAAAGTAAGTGCCGAAAGAATTTTATTTTCTTTTATGCAAATTCTTAAGTTCAAAGGAAAGCATGACACGGAATAGTCCGATAATGAGGAAAGTGAAAGAAATCATATAGACCGCGTAGAGTGCACCTATGGCCGGTTGCCACAATATCAATAAGGAACATATAATGGCAAGGATACCGAAAGCCATGTACCAGCCCCAGTCGCGAGTACCATAACGTTTCAGGTCGATCGAGTAACCGGTGGAGGAGAAGCCGCGGAACATGAGCCAAAAGGCTATGATAAACGGAATGACTTCCATGCTGACCATGGGATAGGCAATCAGGTAGATGCCGAGAATAACGTCGATGATTCCTCCCACGATATACCAGCCCCAGCTTGGCACACCTTTTCGATTGCTGACTGCAAAGAGGATTTCCAAGATACCGCTTATCAACATGGATATGCTGAATACGATACTTAGAGCTACATAGCTGCTTAAAGGTGCAAACATCAGCCAGAGGGCTACAATAATATACACGATTCCCAAGAGAAGAGAAGCCCACCAATTTTTTACTGAGTGTTGAATCTCATTGAATACTGTTTCCATACGTTTTTATATTTAAAATTGAATACTAGAGTAATTTCGTTGTGGAATAACAATTTGAATTTAGAAAAGGTTTTCCGTGAACATATTTCGAGGAATAGTTGTTTTCTATATAAAGTAAATTTTAAAAAAAATATGCATTATGGCAACAACAAATTTCAAAGGACAACCGGTGAAACTGATCGGTGAATTTATACAAGTGGGTAAAGTAGCTCCCGATTTTGAGCTGGTAAAAACAGATTTATCTTCTTTCTCTCTGAAAGACTTGAATGGTAAAAATGTGATTTTGAATATTTTCCCAAGTTTGGACACAAGTGTATGCGCAACGTCGGTACGCAAATTTAATAAGATGGCTGCCGGATTGAAAGATACGGTTGTATTGGCTATTTCTAAAGATCTTCCTTTTGCTCACGGTCGTTTCTGCACGACGGAAGGTATTGAGAATGTAATTCCATTGTCAGACTTCCGTTTTTCGGATTTTGATGAAAGCTACGGTGTGCGTATGGCGGACGGGCCATTGGCCGGACTTTTGGCACGTGCAGTGGTGGTGATTGGCAAAAATGGAAAGGTAGCTTATACTGAACTTGTTCCGGAAATCACGCAAGAACCTGATTATGATAAGGCGCTGGCTGCTGTGAAATGATTTTTTAATTTGGAATTATAAGATTTTGACCTAATGAGAACTGGTAGACAGGTCTGGCAGGACACCAGACCTCCATTCTTGTTAGGTTGTGTTTTTTTATACACTAAACCTTATTGACATGAACAAAATAGGAATTTTATTCTTTGCCCTGTCAACTATGGGCATTGGAACCCTTTCGGCTCAAACTGCCGATAGTACTCAAACTTCTCCCTGGACTAAAGAAGGATTTGCCGGACTGAAACTGACACAAGTTAGTCTGACCAACTGGGCTGCCGGAGGTGATAACTCTGTGGCCTTTGACTTGCAAGGTACATATCAGATTAATTACAAGAAAGAAAAACATTTATGGACCAATCGTCTGGAATTGGCATACGGACTTAATAAGACTGGGGAAGATGGTACGAGAAAAGCAAATGATAAGATTTATCTGAATACGAATTACGGTTATTCCATTGCCAAAAATTGGTATGCCAGTGCATTTGCGACATTCCAAACTCAATTCTCTCCGGGGTATGACTATTCGATCAACAAAGATGTTTCAATCTCCGAATTTATGGCTCCCGGTTATTTGACTACCGGTTTGGGATTTACTTATGATCCGGGCAAGATATTTACAGTTGTACTATCTCCTGCTTCTTGGCGTGGCACCTTCGTACTAAACGACCGTCTCTCTGATGAGGGGGCTTATGGAGTAGATCCCGGTAAACATCTGCTATCAGCTTTTGGTGCAAACCTGAAGGGGGAGGTCAAATATGAATTTCTAAAGAATATGACCGTATATTCTCGTCTTGACTTATATTCCGACTATCTGCATAAACCTCTGAATATAGATGTGAATTGGGAAGTACAAGTAAATATGATTATCAATAAATGGTTCTCAACCACTCTGACTACCAATCTGATGTATGATGATGATGTGAAAATAGCTCAGAAAGACGGTACAAAAGGATCACGTGTACAATTCAAAGAGATATTGGGCGTGGGAGTGCAGTTTAATTTCTAATTCAAGTATAAATATAAAGCGTAACTACCTGACTGGTAGATGCGCTTTATATTTTATATCTACTACTTATTTCTTCTTTTTTTTCAGTCCTTTGTAAGCGATGAATCCGACAACCAGTATGACAACAGCTATAATGACATAACCGATTTCGTGACTATATTTGGTTGCCATTACATAAACGTCATTGGTTGTTTTAAGGTCTGTAAACCGATAAATCAGATATCCGAGCACGGCCAATACCGTATTCCATATTCCGGCGCCTAGCGTTGTATAAAGTAGGAAAGGGCCTAACTTCATGCCGGCCAATCCGGCAGGAATACTGATAAGCTGACGTACAGCAGGGATGAGACGTCCGAAGAAAGTGGAGGCCGCACCGTGTTTTCTGAAATATTCTTCGGCATGGTGCACTTTTTCTTCATCGATAAGACACATATGCCCCAAACGGCTGTTAGCAAATTTGTAAACAATGGGACGCCCTAACCAACGGGCCAGGTAATAATTGACTAATGCACCGATGTCTGCTCCCACAGTTGCGAATACAATGACTAGAAAGATGTTCATACTGTCGTCTGCCATGGCTTTCCATGCGGCAGGTGGCACTACGGCCTCAGAGGAAAGGGAATAAAAGAGCTCTCGATAGCCATAAAGATTGTGACTACCCAATAGTTCAAGTTTTCTAATACCCATTTGAGAAGTTCTGCTACTGATTCCATTTTTTAAGGGATGAATGATTTAATTTGATTTATTGTTTTCTTTTTCTTCTTTAAGACGTTTCATAATTTCTTTTAAGATCGGTTCATCCTCTTTTCTATGGTCCGGACCGTTCAACAACTGCTGAATGGTTTCTTCTCTGAATGGACGTTCGCAATCTTTATTGTATTTGAGGAAACCGTCCAGGTCATCGGTCATGATACTGATAACACTCAATCTTTCCGGCAGGTCTTCATATTTCGGATTGATTTTGTAGGCTTTCTCATAATTTTCTTTGGCCTCGTACATATAATTGTGTTCCGAATAAGCAGTACCGATCATGTACCACATTTCCGGACCGGTACTGGTTTTTGCAGCTTTTTTAAATGCTTGGGTTGCTTTTTTCTCTATATCTTCCTCTAGGTATACTTTCCCTTCCGTCAGGAAAATAAGGCCTTCGTCCGGATTGATTTCTTTTGCTTTCTTGCATAGCTGGTGAGCTTCCTTATATCTTCCCATTTTGGCAACGGCATTTGCTTTAGTGGTATAAGTATCTATCAGTAGAATCGAACCGCTGTCTCCGTTTTCCTCAAAAATCCGGATAACCTGGTTACAACATTCTTCTGTTTTTTCCCAATCTTCTTTGGTAGCATAGGACATCCCCATGAACATATACCCCAATTCGGGGGGGATGGCTTTGTATTCAATGGCTTTTTCGTAATTCTCGATAGCGCTGTCGGGGTTGTTGAGGTAGAAGAAACTGTGTGCTTTGTAAGCGTAAGCTTCTCCGTATTTATCATCGGCAGCCAGTGCGAAATCACAGGTTTCGATAGTTTTGTTTATATCCTCGCTCATAAAATAGCATTTTGCCAGTCCCATCCAGTAAGAAGGGTTATAAGGAGCGATGTCAATCAACTTGTCAAAGCACTCGATAGCTTCTTTCATGTGTTGCGTTGCTCCCAGATAGTCGGCCTGAAGTACGATAAAGTCTTCTTCTTCGCCATATTGGTCTTGTCCCTTTTCTATCCATTCTTTCGCGGCTTCCGGATATCCCATATCCATATAAAGATAAACGATCTCGATGATTGAGGCCAGATCGTCGGTGTCCTCGATTGTATTTATCAGTTGTTGTGCTTCTTCCAGTTTACCTTCATTCAGTAACAGTTCTGCTTTCAGCATTTTTACCTCGGAGTCATACGTTTCTGTGATACTGTTTGCCACTTCTTTGGCTTTACTTAGTTTTTGAGTATCCAGATAAAGAAAGGCTTGTTCTATCAGTAAGCCAGTGTTGCCGGGGTGCAGTTGAAGTCCGTAATTAATGACTTCCTGTGCATCGTTGAATTTGCGTTCGGTGGCATACCAATCGGCAATATCAGCGAGCTGGTCGCCATCCAGGTATAGTTGTCGTTTTTCTGCTTTGGCGGCTTCGTATCTTTGGATGATTTCAGTCAGTTCTTTTTTTGCACTTGGTGAATTTTTTCTCCCCATTTTATTTTTTTCTTTTTAATTGCTGACATGGGGCTGCTACAAAAGTTCTTGTTCATTTCCTTTTGACACAGCCCCATGTTATAAAGTAAAGCCTGACGGCTTAGTTATTTATTGATCTTACCCCACGTGTCTTTTAAGCCCACTGTACGGTTGAATATCAGTTTTTCCGGAGTTGAATCTTTGTCAATGTTGAAGTAACCGATTCGTTGGAACTGCAAATAGGAGAGTGGAGGCAGGGTTGCTGCAAACTTCTCTATGTAGCAGTTCGGAAGAACTTTCAGTGAATCGGGGTTGATAATATCTTTCATTGCTTCCAATGCATCACAGTTTTTGGCCTCGCGGATAGCAGCCAGTTCGTCGCGCGGGTTTTCTACTTTCCACAGACGGTCGTACAGACGTACTTCCGCTTGCATACAGTGGTTGCAGCTTACCCAGTGAAGTGTTCCTTTCACCTTACGGTTGGCATCCGGCATACCGCTACGGGTATTTGCATCGTATTCACAATAAACTTCGGTGATGATACCGTTCTCGTCTTTTTTACATCCTGTACATTTTACGATATAGGCATTTTTGAGACGCACTTCCTGTCCCGGTGTCATCCGGAAATATTTCTTGGGAGCATCTTCCATAAAGTCTTCACGTTCCATCA
>OBWB01000541.1_pt1 | contig 21783 bp, 18 predicted proteins | sample 1476261 | NCBI WGS metagenome assembly OBWB01 (sample SAMEA2580038, study PRJEB22360) | human gut metagenome | biome: human gut; feature: human-associated habitat; material: faeces | place: Denmark | collected 2008/2010 | reverse complement strand
CCGATCGTGACGATCGTGATTATGATGATCGTCCGCGTCGTCGTCGTTCCGATCGTGACGATGACCGCGATTACGATCGCGATGATCGTCCGCGTCGTCGTCGTTCCGATCGCGATGACCGTGACTACGATCGTGATGATCGTCGTTCCGATCGTGACGATCGTGATTATGATGATCGTCCGCGTCGTCGTCGTTCCGATCGCGATGACCGTGACTACGATCGCGATGATCGTCGTTCCGACCGTCGTCGCAGCAGCCGCCGCGACGACCGCAATCCGCGTTACGCAGCCGACGAGAACTACGACGAGTACCGTGCCGATCGCGAAGAGCGTTCCGAGCGTCCTCGCCGCCGCGTCCGCCGCGACTTTGATCCTTTTGAGGACTGACACCTCAAAAGGATCCCTCGCAGCATAGCTGACTGACTGAAGTGCCCTGTACCGGAAGGTACGGGGCACTTTTGCGTTTCCATGCAGATTGCATGAAAATGAGACACGGGGGCATGAGTTTTGTCATAACGTACCTGGGCGCATGCAAGAATGGTGTGAAGAGCCATTAACGAAGGAGTCGTCATGGTCGTTGGCATTATCATTGCCGTCATCGTTGTACTTATTGTGCTTTGGGCCGTCAGCGCCTACAACGGGCTGGTCACGCTACGTAATCGTGTGAAGAACGGTTGGGCGCAGATCGACGTGCAGCTCAAGCAGCGTACCGATCTTATTCCGAACCTGGTGGAAACGGTCAAAGGTTATGCGGCCCACGAATCCCAAGTGTTCACGCAGGTCACGCAGGCCCGTGCCGGCGTGGTGCAGGCCGCGCAAAGCGGTGACGTGGCGCAGCGCATCGCTGCGGAAAACCAGCTGAGCCGCGCACTTGTCAATCTGCAGGCCGTATCCGAAAACTATCCGCAGCTGCAGGCCAATACGAATTTCATGGATTTGCAGAATCAGCTGAAATCGTTGGAAGAGAAGATCGCCTACGCACGCCAGTTCTACAACGATGTCGTGCAGAAGTACAATACCCAGACCGAGGTTGTGCCGGCCAATATTATCGCCGGCTTGTTCCATTTCGAACAGGCCCCCTACTTCCAGGTGGACGAAGCGGATCGTCAGGTTCCGCAAGTTAAGTTCTGACATGCATGTAAAGCCCCGTCCGATGACGATGGGGCTTTACTGTTCAATTCGGCTTGTACGGCCATCTGTTGTACGGCCATCTGAGGGAAGAAGAAGCGAGAAAGAGGGATTATGACGGCCAAACAGCATGCGTCGCGAGCGGTGCGCAGCTTCGGTATCGCGATCGTCGTCACCGTTGGCGTTGTAGCGGCCATATTGCTGGCCATCGCATTGGATGACGGTGGGGCCGATCTGAGCTACAAAACGCTCGACTACGATGTGCAGGTGCAAAGCAATGGCGATTTGAAAATCACCCAACACATCGATATGAAACTCGCCGACCGCAGCGATGACGACGGCGACCATCCGTGGAAGCAGCTGTACCAGCAGTACACGCTGAAGGAAAGCAACCTGGCCAATATCACCGATATCAGCGTGCGCAACGCGACGACGGGAGAGACCTACCAGCAGGGTGATATCGCAATCCCAAGCAGCTATAGCACCGACGAATGGAATCGAGAACATGCGGGGCAGTGGTATATCGCCGATGTTTCGCAAGGTGACAGCAATCCGCAGCCGTTCGATCCCGCAAAAGACGGTCTTGTTGCCGACAATACCGACGATCGTTCCAAGAAAATCGAAATCGGCTGGAATATTCCCGCCACCACGTCGGCGAGCAGCCTGAAATTCGATGTGACCATGACCATGCAGGGCGTGGCCACCGCCTATCAAGACGTGGCCACGTTCCAATGGGAGCCGCTCGGCGTGAGCAATCAGATTCCCATCGGCAAGGTCACCGGAACCGTCACGTTCCCGGATGGCATTACGGCGGATAATTCATGGGCCTGGCTGCACACCGAACGTACGTCAACCACCGAACGTGGTGATAAGGGGTCGTTGCAGTTCACCGTGCACGACGTTCGTGCCGGCGACTATGTTGACGTGGTCGCCATGTTCGACGTCGGTGCGACCAGCGGTGTGGCACGCACTCGTGATACCACCATCAAAAACGGCATTATGGAAAGCGAGGCCCAACAGGAGCAGCGGTGGCGTGACCGGCAGCGCACAAAAGCACGTATCCGCCTGATCACGTGGATCGCCATTGCCGTGGCCGGGCTGATCTTGTGTGTGATCGCCGTTGTGCTCGCATTGCACAGTTTCGATCGTTCGCAATACCACGGTGACATCGAGTATTGGCGTGACGAGCCGGAAATGAGCCCCGCCAGCGCTGCGGAACTGCTGTATATCGTTGACAACAAGCATTCGAAAACACTGTCGAGCCGAAAAATGTCGGCTTCCGTGCTCTCGCTCGCTTCGCGTGGAGCAATCGCCATTTACCCGGGGCCGGCCGCCATGTATCGGGGCATTGATATGAGTCGGTCTCGCAATGCCGATATCGCGCAGCTGATTTCCAATGATCCAGCTCGTGCGCGTGATGCAGGCAAAACCAGCACCATCGTGATACTGCCGGTGGTGTTCGATAACCCGCAGTCATTGGCGCTGAGCCAGAGCGAACGTACCGCGCTCGACCTGCTGGTGAAGGCGTCCGAACGCATTGGTTCTCCGGTGTTCGATCTGAAACAGATGGACAAGAATTTCTCCGATTGGTCGAAGGGCTACAAGTATCAGGAAAAGTTTACGAATGCGTGCAGTAGCGAATTCTCCATGTTGGGTGCCACTTCGTCATGCGGCGGGGGAGCGTTCGCCGCAGGCATCTGCGCCGCGATCCTGGCGTTCCTTTCCATAGTGTATTTTGGCGTGATCGGCAATCTTGCGTTGGTCGTGCTGATTTCCGCGCCGATGATGTTCGCGTCCGTGTTTGCGCTGAGCTACCTCAAATTGAAGGGGCTTAACGACAATGGTCAGCGTCTTGCCGGTCAGGTGGTCGGTTTGAAACGGTATATGGAGGATTTCAGCGACTTCCGTGATCGTGGTGTGGCTGATCTGACGTTGTGGGGTCGCTACATGGTGTACGCCACCGCGTTCGGCATTTCCGAAAAGGCGATGAAGCAGCTGCTCAAGGCGTACCCGCAGCTTGCCGACCCGAATTGGCTTGATGCCAACGCTTCCGATTCGTTGCTTTACTGGAGTTACCGTTCATGGTATTTCAATCATCATTACGCCGGTCCTGCTTCGTGTGATACGAATTCGATGGATTTCTCGCCGAGCGCCAATTTTGGTGATATTGGCGCGCAGTTGGAATCAGGTTTTGCTGATATTCAATCGACGATTGCCGCGGCATCTCCGTCCAGCAGTTACGGTGGTTCCGGTGGTAGCTTCTCCGGCGGTGGTTTCGGCGGTTCCTCCGGTGGTTCCGGCGGCGGCAGCTTCGGTGGTCGCTGATCTGCGGCATTACGCGCATGTTTGGTGGGTTTGTTGTCTGCTGAGGCGGGTCGGCTGGTAAGGTTGCATTCGGAAAGACACTCTGTACGTTGTTGAAGGAGATCGGGATGGCTTTGTTCCGTAATCTTGGACCGTTCCGCACCACGGCCATCGGCCATGGTGAAATGCCGTTGACCATTGAAAACAATCGTGGTCACGATGTCGGTATCGAAACATTGCACGCCTCGTTGGATGCCGGATGCCGTCACATCGACACCGCTTGGGCGTACTACACGCCGGGCGAAGAGGAACAGACCGGCGAAAAGCTGGTGCGTGAGGCGCTTGACTCGTGGAAGGGCCCGCGTGAGGAAGTCACCGTGGCCACCAAGGTGGGCTTGCGCCGCGCTTGGGAGGGTGACAAGCCGGTTTGGCCGCGTGACGGCAAGCCGGAGCATCTGATCGAATACGGCAAGCAGTCCGCGATGGCGCTTGGCGTTGACAGCATCGATCTGCTGTACCTGCACCGTCATGATCCGGAAGTGCCGTACAACGAGTCCTGCGAAGGCATCAAGGCGCTGCTCGATCAGGGCGTGGCCCAGTGGGCGGGTGTTTCCAACGTGAGCATCGAACAGTTGAAGATCGCGCAGGAGATCCTCGGCGACAAGCTTGTGGCCGTGCAGAACCAGTATTCTCCGATTCATCTGGACACCCAAGATACGCTTGACTATTGCGCCGAGCAGGGTCTGGCGTTCGTGTGCTGGAGTCCGTTGGGCGGCTACCGTCACCCGTACGACGAGCACCTGTTCGATCCGTTCCGCGAGGTGGCCGAAGCCCGTGGCGTGAGCTACCAGCGTGTGGTGCTCGCATGGGAGCTGGCCAAGGGCGACCACATGTTCGTGATTCCCGGCGCCCATCGACCGGAAACCATTCTCGATTCCCTCAAGGCCGACGAGCTCGAACTCACCGAAGAGGAACTCGCCAAACTCGGCTGAGTGTCAGATTCGCAACGTTTTGCGTCAAGGCGTCCGTCTCCACGATGGACGCCTTTGTTTTTCAGCATGTGTTTTTCCTCGTATGTATTTCCCGGATGCGGCAGAAGTGTCCCGTGAATAGTCGAGAATATAGAGCGGAAAAATCGAGTAAGAGGAACAAGCGTGCAAAGAAGAAACAAGCCTGAAGTATTGGCTCCCGCGGGCAATCTGCGAGGACTGAAAACCGCCGTCGATTACGGTGCGGACGCCGTCTACTGCGGAGGTAAGGCGTTCGGCATGCGTTCGGCGCCGAAAAACCTGAGTTTGGAGGATTTCGAAGAAGGCTCCCGTTACGCGCATGAGCGTGGCGCTCGCGTGTATGTGACCTGCAATGTGTTGCCGCGTAACAATGAAGTCGAAGCGATGCGCGAATACATCGGCCAGCTCAAAGACACCGGCGTGGACGCACTGATTGTTTCCGACATTGGCGTGATGCTCATGGCTCGCGAAGTGGCGCCGAACCTGGAACTGCATGTGAGCACGCAGGCGGGAGTCACCAACTATCAGGCAGCGAACGCCTTCTACCAGTTGGGTGCACGTCGTGTGGTGCTTGCCCGTGAAATGGATCTGCAGGCCGTGCGAGACATTCGCGCACGCATTCCCGACGATCTTGACATCGAATGCTTCGTGCATGGCGCGATGTGCATGGCGTTCTCCGGTCGTTGTCTGTTCTCCAATTATCTGACCGGACGTGACGGCAATCATGGCGAATGCGCTCAACCGTGCCGCTGGAAGTATTCCATCGTCGAAGAAAAGCGTCCCGGCCAGTATTTTCCGATAGAACAGACTAAGGAAGGCGCGTATCTGTTCAATTCGCAGGATATGAACATGCTTGCGCATATCGACGATCTGCTTGATTCGGGTGCGACCAGTCTGAAAATCGAAGGACGTTCCAAGAGCGCCTACTATATTGCGGCGATGACGAACGCTTACAAGACCGCCGTTGACGCATACATGGTGCAACGCGGTTTTGAAGACGAGGATGGCACTGTGCTGAAGCCATTCCATGACCGTGTGATTCGCCCGTCTGATCCGGATTACGGCAAGCCGGAAACCACCGATTTGATTATGGAACATGCGGATGGCGCGTTCGCGGGGAAGCCGGATATTGCAACCGTTCCAGTCGCTTCCGCCGGCGAACCGGATGATCTGAGCTACCATGCGCGTAGTACGAGGCGTAAGTCGAACACGGCTGCGGAAATCCTGCCGGAAGGCTGGTATCACGCCGGAGTGCGCCCGGCGGAACACGTGTCCCTGCCTGACTGGTTGCTGGACGAGCCAGACAAGGTGGCGCACCGCGACTATTCCACCGGCTTCTACTATCCGGAACACAAAGTGCAGCAAAGCACCGACCGTTCCGCGTATTTCCGCGCTTGGCTGGTGGTTGGCGAAGTGCTCTCGTGGAGCGAAGAAGACGGCGGCCGTGTGACCATTATGAGCCGCAACAAAATCGAAGCCGGTCAGGAAGTCGAATTCGTGCTACCGGGCGCGGCGCCGCTCGCCTACACCGTTCCCGCAGGCGGATTCCGTGACGCCGACGGACATTGGGTCGAATCCATCAACAATCCGGCGCATGTCTTCTCCATGCCATGCCCGCAGGAAGTGCCCGTGAACGCGGCCATCCGATCTCGTACCAAAAAGCCGACGCTCAAAGCGGAATAATTGCGAAAAACATCGTGTAGACGCAGAAAATCAGCAGAAATAAGTTGAAATAATCGTAGAACAATCAAGGAAAACAAAAAAATGACTGACAAGCAGTATGACGACACGATTCTTGACAGCAATGCGATCGACCCGACCGACGTGGACGGCAATCCAATCCCGGTGACCATTCCGATCATGCTTGCGCCGGGCGTCAAAGTCGTGTACACCACGCGACTTGGTGGCACCAGCGAAGGCGATTATGCGCACTGCAATCTCGGAGGCAAGTCCGGCGATGATCCGAACCATGTGCTCGCCAATCGTGTGGCGCTCTCCAACGCCATCGACGCGAAGCTGAGCCTGGTCAGCCAGGTGCATTCCGGCGTTGCCGTCGATGTGGACGAATTGTTCGTCATGAACCGTCCGTTCGGTTTCGACGTGTCTGGCGGCAAGGGCGAAACCGCTCAGCAGGTGGGCGAAACCGCGGATGAGCCGGCAGTGGTTGAAGCGGACGGCCAGGTGACCGCTCAGAAGAACGTGGCGCTCGGCATGTTCGCGGCCGACTGCCTGCCGGTGCTCATGGCCGATCCGGAAGCTGGCGTGATCGGCGCCGCGCATTGCGGCCGTCGTGGCCTGCAGAACGGTGTGATCGGCGCCACCATCGAAAAGATGGTGTCCAAGGGAGCCAGGCCGGAGCGTATTGTCGCCACGCTGGGCCCGTGCATCTGCGGCGACTGCTACGAGGTGGGCGGAGACATTGCCGACGAATTCGACGCGCAGTTCCCCGGAACCTTCACGCTGAGCCGTTTCGGCCAGCCGGGCATCGATATTGCGGCCGCCGCGCTGCAGGAGCTTGCCAAAGCCGGTGTTCCGGCTGATAACGTCGTTTCCTCCCGCGCCCGCGTCAACGCAGCCACCCAGTATCTTTCCGAAGACGAGGAATTGGCGGAAATCTGCCAGGCCGATGGCGAAGGCGAACCGCACCTCGCGGAACGTTTCAAGAAAATCCGCCGTAGCCTGTGCACGCTGGAAAATCCGCTCTGGTTCTCGCATCGCCGTGCCACCATCGCAGGCAAAGCGCACGAAGGTCGTATGCTTGCGCTGATCGTGCGCGAATAGTGGGAGAGCGGCGCGCTATTGCGGATTGCGTGCAGAACGTAAGGCAAAACGCGCTGCAAACCGATTCGGGGGTTTACGGTGGGACGTATGAGTGAGAGAGAGCAGATGCAGGAACAGAAGATGCCGGTTGTGGCCGTGGTGTTGGCGGCCGGTTTCGGCACGCGATTCGATGAGAACAATCCCAAGCAGTTGGTTTCGGTGGGGGATAAGCCAATCGTCTGCTGGAGCATCGAGGCGTTCGAGCGCAACGATCGCGTGAGCGACATCATCGTCGTGGTCAATGAGCGTGTCAGCAATATAGTGAACATGCTGATCGACGAAGCCGGTTATACCAAGGTGCGTGCCGTGATTCCGGGTGGCTCCGAGCGTGTGGACAGCACCCGCGCCGCGCTCGACCTGCTCAAGCAGGCAGGCATTCCCGATGGCGCGAAAATCCTCATCCACGATTCCGTGCGACCGTTCGTTGAACAGCAATCCATCGACGGCTGCATCGACAGTCTCGACCAGTTCAACGCGGCGACCGTGGCATACGCGTCCACCGACACGATTCTGCTGACCGAAGATCTTGGAGAGCGCAAGGTGGTGCGCTCCGTGCCCGATCGTACGAACGCGTTCCGCGCGCAAACCCCGCAGGCCTTCCGTTTCGGCACTATCACCAAAGCCTACGAGCTCGCCACCGCCGACCCTGACTTCCACCCGACCGACGACACCCGCGTGGTGGTGGACTATCTGCCGAACGAGCCGGTCGCCATCGTCGCCGGATCCGAAACGAATCTCAAAATCACCACACAGGCCGACATGCCGATCGCCGAGAACATCGCGCGCAGCCTCGACCCGGAGCACGCCAAACAAGAAGCGAAAGCGCGCATGCACGCGGTGTTCGCTGAAGCGTTCTCGCAAATGCATAAGCATTGATCGTAAACGAACCCACCTTTCGACCACGTACACTGGAACACATGCAGCAGATCAACATCGTCATCTCAGGTTTCACCCCGTACGACGGCATCGACGTGAATCCGGCCGTACTTGTTCCCGTGGCGCTCGCCGAATATTGGAATGATCCATCTCAATCCGTGGTGCTGTCCGACGATCTTCTGCAGGATGTTTCCATTAGCGTGACGACGGTGACGCTTCCGGTCAGTTTCGCCAATGCCTGGCCCATGTTGCTGAACGCCATCGAACAGGCGAATCCCGATATTGTCATCGCCACCGGTTTGAAGCGGTCCGCCCGCGGCGTGCTGCTGGAGCGATGCGCCACGAATCTGATGGATGCGGCCAAGCCTGACGCCGACAATGTGATTCCGCCGCGCCGTCCGATCAATCCAGAAGGTCCGGCAGCATATTGGACACGCTTGCCGTTGCGTTCGATTCTGCGCGATTTCGCCAAACATGAGATTCCCGCCGCGTTGAGTTCGGATGCGGGCACGTTCGTCTGCAATTCGCTGTTCTACCATCTGCTCGACTGGTCTGCTGCGCAGGAAAAGCGTATTCTGTCGGGTTTCGTAAGCCTGCCGATCGTCAACGAGCAGCCACATCCGCAACATGGACTGTCGATCGCGCAGCAAATCGCCGCAGGTAACGATGTGATCCGCGAATCGGTGCGTTATTATCTGCAGCCATCCTCAAGTGAGATTCTGCTCGGCTGAACGGCGTCGGCGTTTCCTCGAACGATTTCTGTGCTCTCTGTGAGAATTATGCGACTGCCGTGTGCCGAACGTTTTTCCTGCGCTAAAGTTCAAGACGGATAGGCGCGGGCAAGATGCGCGATGGAAGGGAATTCGTGAAAGGAATACCATGGTTGAGCAGTTCCCAATCGTGTTGAGGGGGTACGACAAGGAAAGGGTCGATGAAGCGTTCGCTTCGGCTCAGGAGACGGTGGACCGTCTGCGTGAGCAGGTCAAGGCCGACGATCAGACCATCCTTGAACTGCAGGCACAGCTGCAGGAAGAGAAAAACAAGAAGGCCAACCCGAATTCGTTCGCATCTCTGGGCGCCAACGCGCAGCAGATGCTCGCCAGCGCGGAACAGACCAGCGCCGAGCTGCTTGACCGTGCCAAGAAAGACGCTTCCGCGGCACGCGCCACGGTGCAGCTTCAGGCCGAAACCCTGCTGAACAACGCCAAGCTCGACGCCAAGCGTATTCTCGACGAGGCCAACGCCAAGGCCGAAGCGGTGCTGTCGAAGGCCAATAATGATGCCGGCACGCTGAAGTCCAACGCCCAGCGCGAAGCTGACCAGCTGCGTGGCGAAGCGCAGAAGGCCGTGGTGGCGCAGCGCCAGACCGTTGATCTGGAATTGACCAACTCCCGTGAGGAGCACGACAAGCGTCTCGCATCGGAGCGCGCCACGCAGGAGCGTGAGCTCTCCGATATGCGTGCCGAAGCCACCGAGCAGATCGCGGCGCAGCGCAAGAACGCCAATGACGAGATTAACCGCATGAAAAGCGAGACCAACGACCAGATCGAATCCGCGTTGGCCGAAGCCAACAAGAAGCTGGCCGACGTGCGTGAGCAGGTGTCCAAGATGATGACGGACGCGCAGCGCCGTGCCTCGGAAATCACGGATACCGCCAAAGCCAAGGCACAGGAGATCACCGACGAGGCCGAAGTGCATCGCACCAAGACCATCAGCCAGGTCAATGCCGAGGTGGAGCAGATCCGCGCCGACATTTCCGCCCAGCAGGATGAGGCTACGAAGAAGGTCAACGAGCTGCTCGCCGACCTGAACGAACGCCGTGAAACCGCCAAGAAGCAGTCCGAAGAGCTGATTTCCGAAGCGCAGCATACGCGCGATGAGGCCGAGGCATACGCTTCCGACAAGCGTGAGGCAGCCGACAAGCAGGCTGCCAGCATTCTCAAGCAGGCCACCGAAGAGGCTGACGAGCAGATCAACGAGCGTCGTGAGGCAGCCAAGAACGAGCTTGAAGGTGTGCAGCAGCGCATCGCCGACCTGCAGACCCGTGAGGCGCAGATCACGCAGCGTGTCAGTGAACTGCGTGCCATGTTTGCCAACGCGTTCTCCGGTTTCGGCGCGAACGGCCTGTCCGTGGTCAATTCCATCGACGGCGAACAGCATGATTCCGCAGCTGAAGCTGAAACTCCGGCGGAATCGCACGACGAGAGTGGCGAAACTGTTGCGGGCGAACCGGAAGTGACCTTCGACGAGGATGTTGTCTCCGACGAACAGCAGAATAATGACGACTTTGAAGAATCGTCCGAAGACGAGCAGTCTGACCAGGGCGAGGAAGCACAGGAGGAACAGAACAATGACTGACATCACGCCGTTGAGCGCTGATGCATTGGCGACGCTGGTTGAGGATTTCGAAGCCAGCGACCACAACCGTATGGCCATGAACGCGGTCACCGCGGCGGGCATCAACAAGGTGGCGCGCAACTATGACCGCGCCCGCCTGATGCAGCGCAGGTTTTCCACCATTGTCGACAATGGCACCGCCACCCATCAGGATCGTTCCGGCCGTTGCTGGCTGTTCAGCTCGCTGAACGTGGCCCGTTTCGTGGCCAAGAAGAACATGGGGCTGAAGGAATTCGAGTTCTCTCAGAACTATGCCATGTACTACGACAAGCTCGAGCGCGTCAACTACTTCCTGCAGGACGTGGCCGAACTGGTGAAGGCCGGCCTTGTTGATGGAACGGGCAAAGCCGGGGGAGCCGTCCGACTCCCGCCTGATCCAGCATCTGCTCGCCGACGTGATGGGCGACGGCGGTCAGTGGACCATGGCCATGAACGTGTACAAGAAGTACGGTGCCGTTCCGAAGGATCTGTTCCCGGAAACCGAATCCTCCAAGAACACCGGCGAAATGAACGTGCAATTGCGTCGCCTGCTGCATACGGCCGTCGCGCACATGTATGCCGATCCGGCTTCGATCGAATCGGTGATCGCCGAAGCGACCGCCGCCGGCCACCGTATTCTGACGATTCACTTGGGCGAGCCGCCGAAGAGCTTCGACTGGGAGTGGACCGACAAAGACGGCGAGTTCCACCGCGATGGTGAGATCACGCCTGTGGAATTCTGGCAGAAGTACGTCGGTTCCGCCGATTTGGAAAGCTACGTGTGCCTGGTCGACGATCCTCGTCAGGAGCATGCGAAGGGCAAGAAGATCGGTATCGAGCACTTGGGTAATGTGGCCGGGGGAGACCCGACCGAATATCTGAACGTGCCGAACCAGTTCATGAAGGATTGCGTGCGTCAGATTCTCGAAGAGCAGGGCATTCCAGTATGGTTCGGTGCCGACTGCCACCCGATGATGGACCGTGAAAACGGCGCTTGGGCCACTGATCTGTTCGAATACGGCAAGGTGTATGGCGTCGACTTCGATCTGAACAAGGAAGATCGCGTACGTTTCGCCGATTCCGCGATGAACCACGCTATGGCGTTCGTTGGCGTGGACGTTGCCGAAGACGGCACGACCACCCGTCGTTGGCGTGTGGAGAACTCTTGGGGCGACAAGATCGCAGACAAGGGCTACTTCACCATGAGCGATGATTGGTTCACCGAATACGTGTACGAGGTCGCCGTGCCGAAGGCGCTGCTCCCTGCCGAATATCAGGCCGCTCTTGACGAACCTGCCACCATGCTCCCCGCATGGGATCCGATGGGCGCTCTGGCTGACTGATACGTAAACCGACAAGCTGATTGACGAATGCCGACTGCATGGGACTTCGCAAAAAGTCCAGCATGCAGTCGGCATTCGTGTTATTCCACTTTTATCCGTTAAGGTAACTTCGGTGATTATCATCCATGCAAAGTATGCATGAAGCAGGTATGCAGGCATAAGGAGGAGCAGAAGAGATGTCAGGTCTTCGCGGTCCAGATAGTTCGAGGGATGCACAATTGTTGGATAACGCTGTGTTTCCGGAGACCGTGGATGTCAATATTCGACAGTTGGACCCGATTCCCGCTCCTCGATATTTTCTGAAGGAAATCCCTCTTACCGACGAGATGAGCGGTCTGGTGTTGAAGTCCCGTCAGGAAATCCGCGATGTGCTGAATGGCAAAGACGATCGTCTGCTTGCCATCGTCGGCCCCTGCTCGATTCATGATCCGAAAGCCGCGCACGAATACGCCGAAAAGCTCGCGGCCGTCAAAAAAGAGCTGGAAGACCGGCTGGTCATCGTGATGCGCGTGTATTTCGAAAAGCCGCGCACCACCATCGGTTGGAAGGGTCTGATCAACGATCCTGATCTCGACGGCCAGTTCAACATTCGCAAGGGTATGTGGCTCGCACGCAAGGTGCTGGCCGATGTGCTGGGCCTTGGACTCCCGGCAGCCACGGAATGGCTTGACCCGATCACCCCGCAGTACATCTGCGACCTGATCAGCTGGGGTGCGATCGGCGCTCGCAATACCGAAAGCCAAGTGCATCGCGAGCTTGCGTCAGGCATGTCGATGCCGATCGGCTTCAAAAACGCCACTGATGGTTCCAGCCAGCCGTTCTTGCCGGTGGTGCGCAGAACGCCCCCGACGGTTCGGTCAAGCCGGCAGCGGACTCCTGCTTCGCGGCCGCCTTCGAGCATCATTTCTTGTCCATCAATCTTGACGGACGTGTGATTTCCGCCGAAACCAAGGGCAATCCCGATTGCCACCTGGTGTTGCGCGGTTCTTCGCACGGTCCGAACTACGACACCGAATCCGTGGCGAAGGCGTTGGCCGATCTGAAAGTTTCCAAGGCTTCCGGACCGAGTGAACACGGCATCGTCATCGACGCGGCGCACGGCAACTGCGGCAAGAACGAAGTGCGCGAAGCTGAAGTGGTCGAAAACATCGCATCCCGCATCGCAGCAGGCGAACAAGGCATCAGCGGCATTATGATGGAAAGCTTCCTGAAAGCCGGCAATCAGAAGCCCGCTCCGCTCGACCAGCTGGAATACGGCAAGTCCATCACCGACGCCTGCGTGCCGTGGGAACGTACCGAACAGCTGCTGCACACGCTTGCCGAAGCGGTCGAAAGCCGCCGCAGGCTTGCCGAATGATCGCAAATAAGCGTAAATAACCGTAAATAGAAAAACCGTGCGAAAACTGCGTAATCTGCGTAATCGCACGGTTTTTGCATTGTGATTGCTATTCTTGGGAAAGATAGTGATTTCCAAGGAGAGCAGTGAGATGCAGCAGCAGCTGAACACGCCTGAAGAGCTTCGTGCCATCCGTCAGGCCATGGATGAAGGTAAGAATCCGCTGGTGGTTACGGATGTGCCGCGATGGGAAGATCAGGTTGGCATCAGCCGCATCGTGAACCGCCGAGTGCTTGAATTTGAGGTGCTTCCCACACCGGCGCAGGTGTTAGGCGATCTGCCGCTCAGCGATCAGGCGCAGGAAATCGTCGCCTATTCTCGAGATGAGATTCGCGCCTGCCTATATGGTCAGGATGATCGATTGCTGGTGATTGTAGGCCCATGTTCCGTGCATGATCCTGCTGCAGCGCTCGATTACGCCCGTCGTCTGGCCGCGTTGAAAGACGAGTTGGGCGGTGAATTGCTGATTGTGATGCGCGTGTATTTCGAAAAGCCGCGCACCACCATCGGTTGGAAGGGTCTGATCAACGATCCCGACATCGATGGCAGCTGCAATATCAAGAAGGGTTTGCTGTTGGCCCGCCGTACACTGCTTGGCGTATTGGACGCCGGTTTGGCTGCGGCCACGGAATTCCTGGAGCCAACCAGCCCGCAGTACATTTCCGACGCGGTCAGCTGGGGTGCGGTCGGTGCTCGCAACACCGAAAGCCAGGTGCACCGTCAGCTCGCTTCGGGCATGTCGATGCCGATCGGCTTCAAAAACGCCACTGATGGTTCCATCAAAGCGCCGACCGATTCATGTTTTGCTTCGGCACAACAGCACACGTTCTTCGGCGTCGATCACATGGGCCGTGCGGCCGTGGTCAAAACGCTCGGCAACCCCGACTGCCATGTGGTGTTGCGCGGTTCGAGCAGCGGTCCTAACTATGACTCCGAATCCGTGGCGAACGCCATGAAGCTGATCCGTGAGAAAATGCCGGCTGAATCCGCGGCCGCGCACGGTCTGATCGTGGACTGTTCGCATGGCAATTCCGGCAAAGACGAGCATCGTCAGGCCGAAGTGGTGCGCAATATCGCAAGTCGCATCGCCGACGGTGAAGAGGGCATCACCGGCATCATGATGGAAAGCTTCATCGAGAGTGGCAGCCAAAAACCGGCACCGCTTGCCGAACTGACGTACGGTCAATCCATCACCGACAAATGCTTGAGCTGGCCGACCACGGAACAGCTGCTGCGCGAACTTGCACAGGCCGTGAGCAAGCGCCGCCGGAAGTGAGCGAAGCGAAAATAAGCGAAACCAAGCGAAAAGCGTGAAGCAATCGAAAGGAACGAACGCATGAGCACAATCGCCATCATCGGCGCCATGGACGAGGAAGTCGCCAATATCGCATCCGCATTAAGCGACATCACCGTAACGGAGGAAGCCGGCGTCAGCGTGACGCGCGGCACCATCGAAACCAACAAGGGCACGCGCGTCAACGTTGCGGCAACGGTCGGCGGCATGGGCACCGTCAATATCGCCGCCACCACGCAGCATCTCATCGACGCGGACCAGCCTGACGCCGTGATCTTCTCCGGCATCGCAGGCAATCTCAATACGCATCTGCACATCAACGACGTGGTGCTTGGCGGCACGCTGCGCTACCTCGACACCGACATGCGTCTCGTCGGCCAGTGGAAGCCAGGAACTGCGGACCAGCCGGTGGAGGAATTCCACTCCGACGACCGCCTGATCGAAGTCGCCGATAAGGTGCTGACCGATCTGAGCGTGCATCACATCACCGGCATCATCGCCACGGGCAACTATTTCGTGGACGATCCGAAGAAAGTGGAGCAGGTGATTCGCGAAACCGGCGCGGACGCGGTCGAAATGGAAGGCGCCGCGGTGGCGCATGTCGCGGCGCGCAACGGCCTGCCCGTGCTGGTCATCCGCGCGTTGAGCGACAATGCCGACACGGATTACGTGGAATTCAAGGAATTCGACATTTCCGAATATGCCGACACCGCGGCGAAAATCGCGGTGAACATCGTCAAGCGCATGTAAGCGCATGAAAGACGGCCCGTCCAACGCATCGGTTGCTGGACGGGCCGTCTCATATTTCGGTATGGCGAATCTCACGAAAGTGAACTGCGGGGAAACTTCCGATGGCGTGAGGGAATCGCGCACGGAAATCGCTTTCCGGAACCGCTACTGTTGAAGAAGAATGACGGATTATCGGAAGGTTAACGTATGACGCTGGAGCACGTGGTGATGGCGATTGTGGTTGTTGCCGTCGCTGTGGTCGCCTTTGTGCTGGGGCGTGCCCGTGGCGTGCAATTGGGGGAGGATGAGATCGACCCGAACGATCCAAGCCTGTTCGGCGCGCAGAAGAACATGTCGCTGTTCGGGCCGCGCGTGCCCGTGCAGTCCACGGAACGCCAGCTGATCGCCGTCATGCCGGAGGCGTTGATCGTCGTCGATTCACTGGCGTCGGTCACATACGTTTCCCCGGGCGCGCAACGTTTCGGCATTGTTGAGGACAGTGCGATGACGCTTGCCGAAATCCGCGATATTCTGCGATTGGTGTCGACCGACAGCGTGGTGCGCGAACGCGAATTGTCGATTCCGCTGGATCGAGCCGCCCGTGCGGCCTCGAAAAACACCGACGGCAAAGGCATTGAGGCAGGTAAGTTCCGTCCTTCCGACACGCTGTATCTGCATGTGCGGGTCGGCCAGATCTCCGATGATCTTTTTGCGATTTTCATTTCGGATATGAGCGAGCAGCGTCGTTTTGAGATTATGCGACGCGATTTTGTGACGAACGTTTCGCACGAATTGAAGACTCCTGCCGGTGCGATTTCCCTGCTTGCCGAAACGATCGGCGACGCTGCGGACGATCCCGGCATGGTGAAGTATTTTGCGGGTCGCATTTCCAAGGAATCCGAACGATTGACGGAATTGGTGCATCGCTTGATCGACTTGCAGAAGGCGCAAAGCACGGCTGCGGTGCTGAACGCGGAACGGCTTTCCGTGCTTGCGTTGGTACGCGAGGCGATCGTCGAAAACCAAGTGAAGGCCGAATCGAAGCATATCAATCTGGTGCTTTCGCTGAATGGCAAGCAGAAGCTGGTGCACGTCGAGGGTGCCGTAAACGCTGTCGATGAGGATGATCTGTTCATCAACGCCGATCATGAAACCATCAAAACGGCGGTGAAGAATCTGGTGGAAAACGCCGTCAACTATTCTCCGGAACACACCACCGTCGCAGTCGGCATCGGCAGTGGCGATGACGAGGTTGCGATTCGTGTCGTCGATCAGGGCATTGGCATTCCGGAATCCTCGCTGGATCGTATTTTCGAGCGATTCTACCGTGTCGATCCCGCACGTTCCCGCGAAACAGGGGGTACAGGATTGGGTTTGGCCATCACCAAACATTGCGTGCAGGATTGCGGAGGCACTATCGCCGTGTGGTCGCGTGAGGGGGAGGGATCGACCTTCACCATCACCCTGCCTCAGGCACAAGCGGTGGAAACAGCGGAAACTGCAGAGACTGCGGGAAACGTACAAACTGCGGAAGCGGATCGCATGGAAGTGACGGGCGAAACCGAACGCATCGAAACTACGCAATCCGAGTAATCCGAATAATCTGAGCTAAACCGAATACAGCAAATAACAAGCAACGTTCCCATCAACAGAGCAATGGAGGAGAAGCACTGATGACACGTATTCTGATCGTCGAGGACGAGGAATCGTATCGAGAGCCGCTGGTCTACCAGCTCACCCGCGAAGGCTACGACGTGTCCGCCGCGGCCACCGGCGAGGAAGGGCTGGAACTGTTCACCAAAGGCGGCATCGATTTGGTGTTGCTCGATCTGATGCTGCCAGGGCTTGACGGCACCGCGCTATGTCGCAGAATTCGTGAGCAAAGCCGTGTACCGATCATCATGCTCACCGCGAAAAGCGCGGAAATCGACAAGGTGGTCGGTTTGGAAATCGGCGCGGACGACTACATCACCAAGCCGTACTCGTTCCGCGAGCTGCTGGCGCGGGTGCGTGCGGTGCTGCGACGCAACCAGATGGTGGCCGACGCGACGGAATCCTCCGATGACGATATTCCGCTGATCTGCGGCGACATTTCCATGAAGATCGGCCAGCATGAGGTGATGGTGCGCGGAGAGAACGTGTTCTTCCCGCTGAAGGAATTCGAGCTTCTCGAATATCTCATGCAGAACAAGGGCCGTGTGATGACCCGCCACCAGCTGATCGACCGCATTTGGGGGTCCGATTACGTTGGCGACACCAAAACGTTGGATGTGCACGTCAAGCGCGTCCGCTCCAAAATCGAGGAGGATCCGGCGCATCCGAAATATCTGACCACGGTGCGCGGTTTGGGCTACAAAATCGACGTTCCAGCGGAATAAAGCGGAAATATCGCGATAGATGGAAATATATAAGATAAAACACTGCGATTCCAGTACTCATCGTAAGTTTCCGAATAATTGATTATTAATTGATAACTGAATGTAAGACCGTGGTATCACGGTAGTCGCCGAAGATCGGTGAATGGAAATGACGAAAACGTCCGAAGTGTCGTAGAGTGTTCATCTTCCGTTCACCGATTTTGGTTTTGCGGGACCCAAACCACCAATAGGCTTGACAGTGTCATGAAGAACGATGGCGACAACAGCATATGAAATGTCAGAAACATACGCCATCAGAATGTTGACAGAGGGAAAAGAATAATGCGTAATTCCATTCTCGTACGCTCCATTGCAGCTGTGTCCGGCATTGTGATGCTGGCTTCTGTCGCGGCTTGCGGCGACAACACTGCTTCCAACACTGATTCTTCGGCTAGCACCGACACCAAGACCACCGAAGCCGTGTCCGGCAACTTCTCCGGCGCTGGCGCTTCCTCCCAGCAGACTGCTGTGGAAGCCTGGATCGCCGGCTTCCAGGGCACCAACCCGGATGCCAAGGTCGCCTACAACCCGTCTGGTTCCGGCGCTGGCGTTTCCACCTTTCTGACCGGCGCCACCGCATGGGCCGGCTCCGATGCCGCCCTGTCCAATGACGAGGTCGAGCAGTCCAAGAGCGTGTGCGCTTCCGGCAACGCCTTCGACATCCCGGTCTACGTCTCCCCGATCGCCGTGGTCTTCAACCTCAACGGCATCTCCGGCAAGGGCAAGACCCTGAACATGGACGCCGACACCATCGCCAAGATCTTCGACGGCAAGATCACCAAGTGGAACGATGACGCCATCAAGCAGCAGAACCCGAAGGTCGACCTGCCTGATCTCGACATCACCGTGGTGCACCGCTCCGACAAGTCCGGCACCACCAAGAACTTCCTGAGCTACGTCAAGGATGCTGCTGGCGACGCTTGGAGCTACGAGCTCGGCGAGAACTGGCCGAACGAGGTTGGCCAGGGCGCTAAGGGTACCTCCGGCGTGATCTCCACCGTGCAGCAGGCTGACGGCACCATCGGCTACGCCGATGCTTCCCAGGCTGGCGAGCTCGGCACCGTTGCAGTGAAGGTCGGCGACGATTACGTGCCGTTCTCCGCTGAAGCCGCTGCCAAGGTTGTGGACGCTTCCCCGCTCGACGAATCCGCCACTGGCGACAACCGTGTGGTCGTCAAGCTCGACCACAACACCACCGAGGCTGGCGCCTACCCGATCGTGCTTGTCTCCTACGACATCGCTTGCCCGGCATACAAGGATGCCGACACCGCCAAGTTCGTCAAGTCCTGGCTCACCTACGTGGTCAGCGACGAAGGTCAGCAGACCGCTGCCTCCGCAGCAGGCTCCGCTCCGCTGTCCGACACCATGCGCCAGAAGGTCCTCAAGTCCATCGACGCCATCGAAACCAAGTGAGCTTTGATACAGTAAGCGATAGGCTCTCGGTGAACGGCAACTGACCGTCTGTTTCAGGCCGCAGCCGCAACATGAAAGCGGGTGCGGCCTGAAACGGTACCTGCAGGTAAAACAAAAAACGCAGTCATCGCAAGTAATCGCAGATCTGTTTCAAACAATCGCAAGTTAAGGAGAACCCGTGAGTTCGCAAAGCAAAACGGCACAGCAGCCGGTGAGCGGCAAAAACGCGGATAAGGTGTTCAAGGGCGTGGCCTACGCCTGCGGCATCCTGATCCTCGTAGTGCTCGCCGCCGTCGCGCTGTTCCTGCTGTTCCGCGCATGGCCGTTGATCGGCGGCGATCAGCAGGCCAACAGCGACACCATCAGCAACTTCACCGGCGGCAAGGCCTCCAGCTTCTGGGGCTACGTCGGACCGCTGCTGTTCGGCACCGTGCTGATCTCCGCGCTGGCACTGCTGATTTCCTTCTTCGTGTCGGTCGGCATCGCACTGTTCATCTCGCACTACGCGCCGAAGAAGCTCGCCACCGCCTTGAGCTATGTGGTCGATCTGCTCGCCGCAATCCCGTCCGTTATCTACGGTCTGTGGGGTGGCCTGGTGCTGGTGCCCGCCATCTACCCGTTCTGGAATTGGGTGGCCAAGTATCTTGGCTGGATTCCGCTGTTCGCAGGTCCTGCCGCCAATCCTTCCCGTACCGTCGCCACCGTGGCCGTGGTGCTCGCAGTCATGATCCTGCCGATCATCACCTCCATGTCCCGCGATATCTTCCTGCAGACTCCGCGCCTTCAGGAAGAGGCCGCGCTTGCTCTTGGCGCCACCAAGTGGGAAATGGTCAAGCTTGCGGTGCTGCCGTTCGGCAAGTCCGGTGTGGTGTCCGCTTCCATGCTTGGCTTGGGTCGTGCGCTTGGCGAAACCATGGCCGTGCTCATGATCCTGTCTCCAGGTCTCAACTACTCCATCAAGCTGCTGCAGGCTTCGCAGAACCAGACGATCGCAGCCAACATCGCCGCGCAGTATCCTGAAGCCAACGATCTCGGCGTGTCCGTGCTGATCGGCACCGGCCTGGTGCTGTTCCTCATTACGTTCGTGGTGAATTTCATCGCCCGTAAGCTTACCGAGAAAGCGAGTGCGTGATGACCGCAGTGAATAACAACGCTTCTCCGATGGACGGTGCCCCCGTCATCGATTTCGACAAGTTCAAGCCGACGCGTTCCTTTACCGCTGCACGTAAGCGCAAGGATCTTGCGATGCGCGTACTGATCGCTCTTGCGTTCATTGTGGCGCTGATTCCGCTGTTCTCGGTGCTGCTCACCACCATCGTCAACGGTGTCAAGAGGCTGAACCTCAACTTCCTGAGCTATAACATGACCGGTGTGGTCGGCGGCAATCCGACGCCGTCCGGTGGCTACGGCGGTATTCAGCACGCCATCATCGGTACGCTGGAAATCACGTTCGGCGCCATGATCATCTCCATTCCGATCGGTCTGATGTGCGCCGTGTACTTGGTGGAATATTCCAACCGTGGCAAGCTGGCTCGCGTCATCACCCTGCTGGTCGACGTGATGAGCGGTATTCCGTCCATCGTCGCAGGTTTGTTCGCATTCTCGATGTTCACGATTCTGATTGGACCTGGCACCATCAACGGTTTCGAAGGTTCCGTGGCACTGTCGCTGCTGATGCTGCCGACCGTGGTCAAGTCCTCTGAAGAAATGTTGAAGATCGTGCCTCACGACTTGCGTGAAGCGTCGTATGCTTTGGGTGTTACCAAGCAGCGCACGATTACGAAGATTGTGTTGCGTACCGCTTTGCCGGGCATTGTTTCGGGTGCGATTCTCGCCGTCGCCCGTGTGATTGGTGAGACCGCTCCGTTGCTGATGACCGCAGGCTACATCGCCTCCACGAACGTCAACCTCTTCTCCGGCCAGATGACCACCCTTCCGGTGTACGTCTACCAGGAGTACTCCAAGCTCAACGCGAATTGCCCGGCTTCCGCCGACGCTTCCTGCGTGACCACCATCCCGATGGAACGCGCATGGGCCGCGGCTCTCGTGCTGATCCTCATCGTGCTTATCCTCAACCTTATCGGTCGACTCGTGGCGAAGGTCTTCGCCGTCAAGTCGGAACGATGAGCGGTAGTCTTACATACAGAAACAACATATAAGGAACCAAAATGGGACAACGTATTGATGTCAATCATCTGAACATCTACTACGGCGACTTCCTGGCCGTTGAAGATGTGAACATCAACATCGAAGCCAACAAGGTCACCGCTTTCATCGGACCTTCCGGCTGTGGCAAGTCCACGGTGCTGCGCACGCTCGACCGCATGCACGAGATCATTCCGGGCGCTCACTGCGAAGGCGAGGTGTTGCTGGAAGGCAAGAACCTGTACGACAAGGACATCGACCCGGTTGCCGTGCGTCGCGATGTCGGCATGGTGTTCCAGCGTGCGAACCCGTTCCCGACCATGTCCATCCGCGAGAATGTGCTCGCTGGCGTGAGGCTCAACAACCGCAAGATCTCGAAGTCCGATGCGGACGATCTGGTCGAATGGGCTCTGCGTGGCGCCAACCTGTGGAACGAAGTCAAGGATCGTCTTGACAATCCTGGCATTGGTCTTTCCGGTGGTCAGCAGCAGCGTCTGTGCATCGCCCGCGCTGTGGCCGTGCACCCGCAGGGG
>OBWB01000517.1_pt1 | contig 22862 bp, 16 predicted proteins | sample 1476261 | NCBI WGS metagenome assembly OBWB01 (sample SAMEA2580038, study PRJEB22360) | human gut metagenome | biome: human gut; feature: human-associated habitat; material: faeces | place: Denmark | collected 2008/2010 | reverse complement strand
GCTTTCTTACCGGTAAGAGCACGCAGGTAGTACAATTTAGCGCGACGAACTTTACCCACTTTGTTCACTTCGATGCTGTCGATAGCCGGTGATTCAATCGGGAAAATACGTTCTACACCTACAGTACCAGACATCTTACGTACAGTAAAACGCTTCTTCTCTCCATGTCCGGCAATCTTGATAACAACGCCACGGTACAACTGTACACGTTCTTTGTTACCTTCGACGATACGATATGCTACTGTAACAGTGTCACCTGCCTTGAAGCTCGGGTGTTGTTTGCCGGTAGCAAATGCTTCTTCTGCAATTTTAATTAAATCCATTGTTCTTATTATTAAATTGTTTGATCGTTACAACGCAACATACCAGGCTTCTCACTCGGTGTCCTGACAGCGATTGCGCGAAAGCGGTGCAAAGGTAGAGTTTTTCTTTTGATTGACAAAGAGATGTACTCTTTTTCTTTTTTGCAGGATGGAAAGAAATGCCGTTCCTCTTTGGGATTACAGCAAAAGAAAAGTATATTTGTAGCAATTTAAAAATGGATGAATATGAAGAAATGTTATTTGAAAATCGTCTCAGGAACAGCGTTGGCAGTGATGTTTTTGTTTGCATCTTGCCATTCGGCCTATGAAGTGACAAAAGCCGAAGGGCGCATGCAGCCGATAGACTCTACCTATGATGTTGCTCCCGATGCGGAAGCCATGGCGTTGCTTGCCCCCTACAAGGCGAAGATAGACAGTATGATGTACCGGGTAGTGGGCACTGCCGAGATGTCTATGGATAAAGGAGCTCCCGAAAGCCTCCTTTCCAATCTGGTGGCCGATGTGCTGCGCGGAGCGGCTGCGCAGGTGCTTGGAAATCACTGCCAGGGAGCGGCGGCGGGGGTGGTAGGAATCCCTGCCGATATGGGGCTTGTGAATATGGGTGGATTGCGGAACGTGCTGACGGAAGGTCCCATTACTTGCGGCAACATCTACGAAATACTGCCGTTCGAGAACTCACTTTGTGTCGTGACTTTGAAAGGTGTTTATCTGAAGCAACTGTTTGAGAGCATTGCGGCACGCGGCGGCGAAGGAGTCAGCGGTGTGAACTTGCGGATTACCAAAAGCGGAAAGTTGCTGGGGGCTACTGTAGCCGGCAAGCCGGTTGTCGACGACAAGCTGTACACGGTTGCCACTATCGATTATCTGGCCGACGGCAATAGCGATATGACCGCCCTGATTCAGGCTGAAAAGAGAGATTGTCCGCCGGGTGCGACCTTGCGCGGTCTGTTTATGGACTATGTAGAGCAACAGACGGCAGCAGGCAAGAAGATTACTTCGCGCATGGAAGGACGAATCACCGTGGAAGATTAAGAACAGAAAACTAAAAAAGAGAATTCGATGAAACGTATATCTATATATTGCCTGCTGATGTTCTGCGCATTGCTGACAGCATCGGCACAGCAGACCAAGCAATTGGTCATTCTGCACACAAGTGACACTCACAGCCGTATCGAACCGATTGACCTGCACGCTGCCGACCCGTATGCAGGGGCGGGCGGTGTGGTACGCCGCGCCACTTTTCTGAAAGATTTCCGTACCAAGAATCCGGATGTCCTGCTCTTTGACTGCGGCGACATTTCGCAAGGTACTCCCTATTACAATCTTTTCCGGGGCGAGGTGGAAGTCCGGATGATGAACCTTATGGGCTATGATGCCATGACTATCGGTAATCATGAGTTTGACTTCGGGCTGGATAATATGGCGCGTTTGTTCCGTATGGCCCACTTTCCGGTGGTATGTGCCAATTACGATGTCACCGGAACAGTTCTTGAGGGACTGGTGAAACCTTATGTAGTCCTGGAACGCGGAGGTATGAAAATCGGAGTGTTCGGGGTGAGTCCCAAGATGGAAGGGCTGGTACAGGCCGATAAGTGTGAAGGCATTGTATACAACGACCCTATTGTTGCGGCGCAGGAAGTAACCGACCTTTTGCGGACCAAGGAAGGGTGTGATGTCGTTATCTGTCTTTCCCATCTCGGCTTCCGTCTTAAGAATGAAGTCTGCGATGAGAAGCTGGCGGCGGCAACCAGGGGAATTGATGTAATATTGGGCGGCCATTCCCATACTTTTATGGAGAAACCGGCTTTCTGCCTGAATGCGGAGGGGAAGAGTATTCCGGTATTGCACACCGGGAGAAGCGGCATTTTTGTAGGAGAATTGGATTTGACACTGACGAAGGAATAGCGGATGAAAAGGCTGTTACTGTTTATACTGGTTATAATGGGCTGTTGCGGGCGTTTTGCTTCGGATGCGAAACGTTGTCCGGCGACACCTGCCGTTGTTCTCCCCGTGGAGCCGTTGCTGGTGAGGTCGGCAGTGGATGATGTGCGATGCAGGCAGTGGGTGGATTCGGTTTTGGGCACACTCAGCCTGAAAGAGCGGATAGGACAGCTTTTTATCTATACAATCGCCCCCTATCAGGACAAGGGCAACAAGGAGTTGCTGCGCAAGGTTGTCGAGGATTATAAAGTCGGCGGTTTGCTGTTTTCCGGCGGACTGATGCAAAACCAGGCCATGCTGACGAATGAAGCGCAACGCATGGCGGATATTCCTCTGTTGATTACGTTCGACGGCGAGTGGGGACTTTCCATGCGTCTGCGGGGTACACCCGTCTTTCCGAAGAATATGGTACTGGGATGTATACAGAACGATACCCTGCTCTATGAGTATGGCAGGGAAATGGCAAGGCAGTGCCGGGAACTCGGCGTACAGGTGAATTTTGCTCCGGTGGCGGATGTCAACATCAACCCGAAGAATCCGGTTATCAACACCCGCTCTTTCGGTGAAAATCCGGTGAACGTTGCCAATAAGGTTATCGCCTATGCCAGAGGTCTGGAAGACGGCGGAGTACTCTCGGTATCCAAACATTTTCCGGGGCATGGGGATACGGATGTGGATTCGCATAAATCGCTTCCGGTTTTACCGTTCACGCGCGAGCGTTTGGACAGTGTGGAGTTGTATCCTTTTAGAAAAGCCGTTCAGGCAGGGGTAGGCGGCATTATGGTGGGGCATTTGGAAGTGCCTGCTTTTGAGGCGCAGCGCGGATTGCCTTCTTCCCTTTCCCGCAATGTGGTTTATGACTTGCTGACACGCGAATTGCAGTTCCGGGGACTTGTCTTCACAGATGCTTTGGCTATGAAGGGAGTTTCCAAACATGAGTCGCTCTGTTTGAAAGCATTGCAGGCGGGGCATGACTTACTGCTCGTTCCCCGGCGTATAAAAGAAGAAGTGGATGCCATACTGGCTGCCGTAAAGCGCGGTGAGTTGACGGAGCAGGCGGTAGAGGAGAAATGCAGAAAGGTATTGACTTATAAATATGCACTTGGGCTGAATAAGAAGCCTCTTATTCGTCTTTCCGGATTGGGAACCCGAATTAATACGCCCTATACGCGGGATTTGATTCGTCGTTTGAATCTGGCGGCTGTTACCGTGCTGGGCAATGCGGCGAAAGTGCTGCCATTGGACCCCTCGGTTAAAGATGTTGCGGTGTTGAATGTCGGGGAAGCAGCGAAGCTACGGCCTTTTATCAAGCAGCTTTCCGAATATACGCATCCGGTAGAGTTCCAATTGGGAAAAGATTTACCGGCGGCAGGACGTAAGGCTTTGAGAGATAAACTGTCCGGATATAAACGTATTCTGGTATGTGTCACCGAGCATCGTCTGGCGGCTTATCAGTCTTTCTTTGCGGAGTTTGCTCCAGACGTTCCGGTGGTGTATGTGTGCTTTATTCCCGGCAAGCAACTGCCACAGATACGTCAGGGTATATCGGCAGCCGAAGCGGTGGTATTGGCGCATTCTTCGAATGATGACGTACAGCGGCAGGTGGCCGGGATACTTTATGCGGATGCCGTGGCTGACGGCCGGCTTTCGGCAAGTATCGGCAGTTTGTTTGCCGCCGGAGAAGGGGTAACCTTAAGTCCGCAGACAAAGTCTCATTTCATTCCCGAAGAGCATGGCTTGGATTCCCGCTTATTGGCACGGATTGATACAATTGCTCGGGAAGGCATACAGGAAGGGGCCTATCCGGGATGTCAGGTAGTGGTTTTGAAGGACGGGAAAGAGATGTATAATAAGGCTTTCGGTACTTATACATATACAACCGGAAATAAGGAAGCAGTTCCGGTGACACCGGCATCCGTATATGACGTTGCATCTTTGACGAAGACGACAGCTACCTTATTGGCCGTAATGAAGCTTTATGATAAAGGCCGTTTAAGCCTGACAGACCGTGTGTCTGATTATCTTCCCTACCTGCAGGATACGGATAAACGCAATATAACGGTCAGGGAACTGCTGTTCCACCAGTCGGGATTGCCTTCCACCTTGCTGTTCTATCAGGATGCCATTGATGAGGATAGTTACGAGGGTACATTATTTAAGGCACGACCGGATAAACTGCATCCTGCCCGTATCGGGCGGCAGACGTGGGCTAACCCTAATTTCCGTTTCCGTCCGGGGCTGACATCGAAAGTACGTACAGCCGAATGTACTTTACAGGTCTGTGACAGTCTTTGGTTGAATAAGTCCTTTAAAAAGGAGTATCTCCAAAAGATAGCGGATGCGCCTTTGAGGGATAAACGGTATCGTTATAACTGTGTGGGCTTCATTCTGCTGCAGCAGGTGGTTGAGGCGCGTGCGGGAATGCCTATGGATGAGTTTCTTGCTCAAGAGTTTTATACTCCGATGGGGCTGAAGCGTACCGGGTATCTTCCGTTACGGTTCTTGTCTAAAGAGGAGATTGTGCCTTCGTCCGTTGACCCTTTCCTGCGGAAAACAGTTTTGCAAGGATTTGTACACGATGAATCGGCTGCTTTTCAAGGCGGTGTTTCCGGCAATGCGGGATTGTTCTCTACGGCTGAGGAAGTGGCGCAGATTTATCAGATGCTGCTGAATGGCGGTGAGTTGAACGGAAAACGTTATTTAAGCAAGGAGACGTGCAGACTCTTTACCACTACAGTTGCCAAGGGATGCCGCCGTGGTCTGGGCTTCGATAAGCCGGATATGCAGAATCCTGCGAAAAGTCCCTGCGCTCTTTCCGCTCCGGCATCGGTGTACGGACATACGGGCTTTACCGGAACTTGTGCATGGGTAGACCCGGACAACGGCTTGGTGTATGTATTCCTCAGCAACCGTATTTATCCGGAGGTGTGGAATGCGAAATTGCTGAAATCGGATATTCGGGAAAGAATACAGGAGGCGATGTATCGGGCTGTGTTGAAGTAAGGCAATCGCATCAGAATAAAAAAGGAGATGCCGGCTAACTTGAAATCGTTAGGCAGCATCTCTTTTTTTTGAAACAATTAATTTATTCTGTTAAGTTTTAGGTGTGTATGTCAGAATGCAATACCGATACGCAGACCTAAGTTGTTCATACCGTCCACACTGTAAGTGAAGAGGTCGCCTTTGTTGGTCCCGTAGCTGTAATAGGCTGCGAAGTGCAGGCCCGGACCGTAAGCCCACGGGTAAACGTTGAAACCGATTTCCGGAGATACGTAGAATCCCCATGTATCTTTATTGGCTTCAAATACATTGAAAGTGGACTTCAACTGTGCATACTGGGTACCGAGTTTTACGCCCACATACGGTTGGAATGCACCGCCACGGTTCCACGCATAACGTGTGGCAAGACCGAAAGGCAACTGGAATACGGTATGCTGCTGGTCGGTATTCAAACTGCCGCTCGTACCGACCGGCAAGGTCTGACGACTGAAATATTCATGGTTGCTATGATAAGCCAGGAAGCCTCCCAAAGCAAAGTTAGACGTCAGGAAGTAACCGCCTTCAAAGTTCATGCCCCATCCGCTGCCTTTGTCGGCAAAGTGGTTGTTTAAGGGGAAATTGAACTGCCAGTCGATGTTGGCATAACCGTTATCGGTCATCTGTGCCTTTGCCGGCATGGCGAAGACAAGGGCGAGGGCGGCGATTGCGAATGCCCTCAAGGATATATATTTCAATGTTTTCATACTTGTTCTTGTTTTATAAATTCAACAATAGCTTTCTATCGGGATAGAAGAAGTCGGTAGTTTATCTCGGCTGGGCACTCATTCTGTTAAGATAGGCAGATTGTGTAAAAGCCTGGTTCACGCCTTCCACTGCCATCTTGGTGTTGAAAGAGGTCGAGCCGCTCAATAACCCGCTCATGTAGCTGGTCCACAGCACGGGAAGTTTTTCCTTTTCGCCTTGGGGAGCGTCGAGGTTCAGCAATTCGGTGATGAAGGAACCGGTACTATAAGCATAGTTTACGGCATACGGATAGTACCATCCGCCCCAGTTACCCCAGTAAGGAGCATCCCAATAGCCTGGGTAGTTCCACCACCATTCGGGGCGTCCGTAGTCCGTAAAGTAGTAAGTGCTCTTTACGTAACTCACTTGCAAACCGAGGTCGGCGTCTTCGCGATTGTCTGTACGGACATAACCGCGGTTGTCCATATTGGCAACGTATGCGCTGAGGATTTCCTGTGCACTTTCGTCTTTCCAATATTCGGCGTCTTTACTGTTGCCGATAACAAGGATGCTATCTGGTAAGTAATAGGTTTCGAAAGCTTTGAAGTCTGCTTTCGTGTCATAATTGGTATAAACCAGATACTTGCTGTCCAGCTTATCCATGTCGGGGTCTTTTTCGCAAGATACGAATGCTATTGCGAAGACCGCTAATAATAAGGGAATAAATTTCTTCATACTTCTATAATGTTTAGGTTAAATATAAATTCCTGCCCTATTGGTACCTTAGGCTTTTGGAGAAAGAACAAGATAAAAAATAAAAGGTTCAAAAATAGATGTGTTAAATGTACGGTGGGCTATCAAAGAAACTGGTCTGTTTTCTTTTTATTCAGATGGGTATGAATGGCTTTTCAGACTATCATTGCCAGTTCGTTGGCATAACTGTGCCATAAATATGGCATTATTGTGCCAATTAAGTGGCACAATAATAATTCAAGGCAGTGGAATTGATTGGTTTTAAATAACCGTTACCGCTTTGGGACTGATTATATCAAAAAGACTATCTCAATTTTCATTTTGAGATAGTCTCTTTCATAGCATACAAGGGTATTGGCAACTATTTTACAATCTGATAAATGTTTTTTAATTCTTCTGCAGAGAAAGCGGTATTATCAATCGCTTTCAGATTATCTGCTAATTGTCCAACAGAACTGGCTCCGATAATCACCGAGGTCACCAAGTCGTCTTTCAGTATCCATGCAAGCGCCATTTCGGCAAGTGTCTGACCGCGACGGATGGCGAGTTCATTCAGTGCTTTTATCTTTTTCAAGACTTCATCTGTCAGCGCTTCTTTTTTAAGGAAGCCGCCTTTGGCGATGCGTGAATCATCGGGAATACCGTTCAGGTAGCGGTTGGTAAGCAATCCTTGTGCCAAAGGGGAGAAAGCGATGAATCCTGTACCGTTTTCTTTGGCTTGCCTCAGGATACCTTCTTCTTCCGGTTCGCGGTTAAACAGATTGTATTTACCTTGATGGAGTAGGCAGTGCACATCCCGTTCTTCCAAGTATTTATATGCTAATTCTGCTTTGTCTTTAGGGTATTTGGAAATACCGATGTATAGCGCTTTACCTTGCCGTACGATGTCAACGAGTGTTTGAAGTGTCTCTTCAAGCGGGGTGTTGGGGTCGTAACGGTGGGTATAGAAGATGTCTACATATTCGAGGTTCATCCGCTTTAAACTTTGGTTGAGGCTGCTCATCAGTGATTTTCGGGAACCCCAATCACCGTAAGGACCCGGCCACATTTCATGTCCCGCTTTGGTAGAAATGAATAATTCATCCCGGTAGGGCATAAATGATTTCTTCATAATCATACCGAATGTTTCTTCTGCAGAGCCGCAGGAAGGACCGTAATTGTTGGCAAGGTCAAAATGGGTGATACCCTTGTCGAATGCATAATGTGCCATTGATAGCGAGTTGGCGAAGGTATTGACATCGCCGAAGTTGTGCCATAGCCCTAAAGATATTTCAGGTAGAAGGATGCCGCTCTTTCCGCAACGGCGGTATTTCATACCGTTTTCGTATCTGCCGGGGGCGGGGGAATAGATGGGATTTATCATGTCTGTTGGTTTTAGTTAGACTTTACATTATATAAGGTTGTAAAAACAATGAAAGCAAAAATACGGAAATTCTTTGAAAGTATCTGTTTATTGGCTCCATAGATTGGACTTTTATTTACTTTACAATTTTATCCGTCTCCGGCTCGAAAAGTCTATTGCTGAGTGCCTGCAAAGCCCTTTTCTTGTCATCCGTCTTAATGACGAATGCCACGTCACTGTCATTGCTGCCATACGAAATCATACGCAGCGGAATATCTGCCAGAGCTTCTATAATCTGTGCTTCGACACCGGCATACTGCCAACGCATGTTTCCCACCACGGACACAATGGACATGCGATCTTCCATCAGAATTTTTGCATATTGTTCCAGCTCCGCAAGGATTTTGCATAGATGTTCGCTGTTGTCTATGGCGACGGATACATCCTGATTGGATGAAACCAACAGACAAAGCGGCGTTCTGTATTTGGCAAAGGTATCAAAAATCTTACTGATAAACTGATAAGGACATAAGTTATGTTTCGACTCGAACTTCACGTAGAAGATGTTGTCTTTGGCGGCTATGGCTTTAATGATATTGTCATCCTGTAAATCCGAAATCAATGTCCCCTCTGCCTGAGGATTCATTGAGTTGAGCAATCGTACCGGGATATTGCGCTTGCGTGCCGGGGCGATGCAGAACGGGTGTAATATTTTTGCTCCGTAAAAGGCCAGCTGCTCGACTTCGTTGAAACTGAGATGCTTTACGGAGCGGGTTCCCGATACTTCACGCGGGTCATTATTGTGCATTCCGTCAATGTCCGTCCATATCTGTATTTCCTCTGCGCGGATGGCAGCGCCGATGAGCGATGCCGTATAGTCGCTGCCGCCCCGTTTCAGGTTATCCGTTTCATTATAAGCATTTTTGCAGATGTACCCTTGAGTAATAAAAAGGTTGATGCCGGGATACTGTGCCAATTGCGCCTGCAGTTTTTCCTCTATATATTTCAAGTCCGGTTCTCCTTCCGGCCCGGTACGCATAAAGTCGAAGGCGGAGAGCAGGATATTGGCAATCTTCCGTTCCCGCAGGTAGAAGTGCAGCAGGGCTGTACTGATAAGTTCCCCTTGTGCCAAAACCTCTTTTTCTTCAACCGAGGTGAATTCATCATTGATAAATTGCCAGAGTCGTTGGAAGCGGTCGAGAATATAATCTATCGCTTCCCGCTTTGTGGACTCGTCTGTCAACAGTTCGTTGGCAAAGTCTATGAACTGGAATTCTAGCCGGGTGATTTTCTCGTGTGCCTGCTCTATGTCGCGGTTGAACAGGCTGGCTGCAATCTCTTCCAGATGATTGGTAGTGCCTGCCGTTGCGGACAGGACTACAATCTTCGGTGTGGACTCTGAAATGAGTTCCGCTACGTGTTTCATTCTCTCTACTGTGCCGACGGAAGTACCGCCGAATTTGCAAACTTTCATTTTTAAATCTTTTTTAGTTATTCTTTTTTTACGGTCGGATGAAGCCTCTGTATTCCTTTTCGTTTTAGAAGGCTCATTTCCGAAATGGAAGGGCGAGTTTCTTTTTCAGTTCTCTTACAATGCCTCTGAGGATACATTGTAAGGTGTTTTTTTACTTTTCCGTAGTCTTATGTGCGCTCCCTTCACTTATAAAAGTTCAAAAGACATGCCGTTTGTTTCCCGGAAAACGTTTATATTTGCACATCCCCTGTTTTTACCATTTATTACTTTAAACTTATCCGAAAAATATGAGCAAGATTTTAGTCGTTGACGATGAAGTACAGATCCGTACCCTTTTGTCGCGTATGTTGGAGTTGGAAGGATATGAAGTATGCCAGGCCGGTGATTGCAGGACTGCTTTGAAGCAGTTGGAATTTCAGAGCCCGGATGTAGTCTTGTGCGATGTGTTTCTTCCTGACGGTAACGGGGTAGACCTTGTGTCGTCTGTCAAGAAAACAGCCCCTAACGTAGAGATAATCCTGTTGACGGCGCACGGTAATATCCCGGACGGGGTGCAGGCCATTAAGAACGGCGCTTTCGATTATATCACCAAAGGTGATGATAACAATAAGATTATACCGCTTGTCAGCCGTGCCGTGGAGAAGGCGCGCATGAACGTCCGCTTGGAGAAACTGGAAAAGAAAGTAGGGCATACATATTCTTTCGATTCTGTTTTGGGTGATTCGAAAGCATTGAAAGATGCCGTTTCACTGGCACAGAAAGTATCGGGAACGGATGTGCCCGTATTACTGACGGGCGAAACGGGTACGGGAAAGGAAGTCTTTGCGCAAGCCATACATTATAATAGTAAGCGCGCCAAGCAGAATTTCGTAGCGGTAAACTGCTCCTCCTTCAGTAAGGAACTGTTGGAAAGCGAGATGTTCGGTCATAAAGCTGGTTCGTTTACAGGAGCATTGAAAGATAAGAAAGGATTGTTTGAGGAGGCCGACAATGGCACTATCTTTTTGGATGAAATCGGTGAAATGGCATTTGAACTGCAAGCCAAACTGCTGCGCATTCTCGAAACAGGTGAATATATAAAGATTGGCGATACCAAACCCACCCGTGTGAATGTGCGTGTCGTTGCCGCAACCAACCGCAATCTGCCGGAAGAGATTACCGCAGGACGTTTTCGCGAGGATTTATTCTACAGGCTCTCCGTATTCCAAATTCATCTGCCGCCCTTGCGTGAACGGGCGGGCGATGTACGTATTCTGGCAAAAGCCTTTGTAAAGGACTTCTCCGCTCGGTTGGCACGTTCCGTTACGGAAATAACACCCGCTTTTCTCGAAGCCCTCGAACAACAACCCTGGAAAGGTAATATCCGGGAATTGCGTAATGTGATAGAGCGCAGTCTGATTGTTTGCGAGAGTGAACGGCTGGATGTTGCCGACTTGCCGCTCGATATACAGAACACCCATTACGAACAATCTGATGAAACCACTCCCGGCAGTTTTGAACTTTCTGCCATGGAGCGTCGCCACATCGCCCGTGTGCTGGAATATACAAAAGGTAATAAGACCGAAGCAGCCCGCCTGCTCAAAATCGGATTGACCACACTCTACCGCAAAATCGAAGAATACGGAATATAATCTGTTCTTTTCCGTAACTTGCCGAAAGTTTCCCGGCGTGGAACGAAGTGTTCCATGTCGGGAAACAAAGTGTACCATGCCGGGGTACTCTTTGTTTCACCCCGTGGAACTTTCGGTTTCTCCTAAGGAAACTATCAGTTTCACCGCATGAAACAAATGGTTTCGCCAGATGAACCTCGAATCATGCAATGTCCCTTTTCTATTTTGATAGACACCCTTCCATTTTGAAAGGGTGTCTTCTTTTTCTGTAATTCCTCTATTCTGTTTTATTTCTTTATCAATCAGTATTTTATCTTACAGACTTCTATTTTGGCACGCATTTGGCAATTATGAGGACGGTAAAACATGAATATTAATTTAACAACGTAAAAACATGGGAATAACGATTTCATTTATTTTCTGCCTGTTGAGCGGCTTTCTCGCTTTCTGGCTATTCTGGAAATGTGTGGATTGGTTTGAGAAGATTTAAAGAGGAGAGAAAAGATTATGTACACAGTATTATTTGTATTAGGTGTTGCAGTGTTCGGGTACTTGATGTATGTTCTGGTGAAACCCGAAAGGTTCTAAAAGATTAAAGAAATGAATACGGAAATTTTAGGTGTAGTTTTACAGATTTTCCTGTTAGTGGCGATTTCTTATCCGCTGGGAAAATATATTGCGAAGGTTTATAAAGGAGAGAAGACATGGTCGGACTTTATGAAACCGGTAGAGAGACTGATATTTAAGGTAGCGGGCATTAATCCCAATGAAGAAATGAACTGGAAGCAGTTCCTCAAGGCGTTGCTGATATTGAATGCTTTCTGGTTTGTCTGGGGAATGGTGCTGTTGGTCAGTCAAGGATGGCTGCCGCTGAATCCTGACGGTAATGGCCCGCAAACTCCCGACCAGGCATTCAATACCTGCATCAGTTTTATGGTAAACTGTAACTTGCAGCATTATTCCGGTGAGAGCGGACTGACGTATTTCACCCAGTTGTTCGTCATCATGCTCTTCCAGTTTATTACCGCAGCGACAGGTATGGCGGCTATGGCGGGCATTATGAAGTCCATCAGCCGTAAAACAACGAATACAATCGGTAACTTCTGGAACTTTCTTGTATTGAGTTGCACGCGTGTTCTTTTGCCGCTTTCCCTGATTGTCGGCTTTATCCTTATTACACAAGGTACTCCGATGGGTTTTGACGGTAAGATGGAGGTGACTACGCTTGAAGGACAGGAACAAATGGTGTCACAAGGGCCGGTGGCTGCCATCGTTCCTATCAAGCAGTTGGGTACGAATGGCGGTGGTTACTTCGGCGTAAATTCGTCTCATCCGTTGGAAAATCCTACCTACCTGTCCAATATCGTAGAATGCTGGTCTATCCTGATTATACCTATGGCTATGGTTTTTGCGTTGGGTTTTTATACAAAACGGATGAAACTGGCTTATAGTATTTACGGCGTAATGCTCTGTGCCTATTTGACGGGTGTCGGCATCAATGTTTATCAGGAGATGAACGGTAATCCTCGCATTGACGATATGGGCATTGCACAGGACAATGGGTCTATGGAAGGCAAGGAAGTCCGTCTGGGAGCAGGCGCCACCGCATTATGGAGCATTACGACTACGGTTACTTCCAATGGTTCCGTCAATGGCATGCACGATTCTACGATGCCCCTGTCCGGTATGATGGAGATGCTGAACATGCAGATAAACACTTGGTTCGGCGGTGTCGGCGTAGGGTGGATGAACTATTATACATTTATCATTATCGCAGTCTTTATCAGCGGACTGATGGTGGGACGTACACCGGAGTTTCTCGGAAAGAAAGTGGAAGCCCGAGAGATGAAAATAGCGACAATCGTTGCGCTGCTTCATCCGTTTGTGATATTGGTAGGCACGGCTCTGTCTTGTTACCTCCTTGCGCACCATCCGGAGTTTGTAGAGAGTGAGGGCGGCTGGCTGAACAATCCCGGTTTTCACGGGCTGAGCGAGCAATTCTATGAATTTACTTCGTGCGCTGCCAACAACGGCTCCGGTTTCGAAGGCTTGGGCGACAATACTTATTTCTGGAACTATGCCTGCGGTTGGGTACTTATTCTGAGCCGTTTTCTTCCTATTGTAGGGCAGGTTGCCATTGCAGGTCTGTTGGCGCAGAAGAGATTTATTCCCGAAAGTGCCGGTACGCTGAAAACCGATACGTTCACCTTTGCCGTAATGACTTTTGCCGTAATCTTTATCGTGGCAGCTTTGTCTTTCTTCCCGGCACATGCGTTGAGTACTATTGCCGAACACTTCAGTTTGTAACGAGATAAGAATAATCAGATATGTTTATGAAGGATAAAAAATCAGCTTCTTTGTTTCAAAAGGAGCAAGTAATGGAAAGTTTGAAACAGTCATTCGTGAAGTTGAATCCGCGGGTGATGATAAAGAATCCGATCATGTTCACTGTGGAGCTGGTGACATTGGTGATGCTGGTAGTCTGCATCCTCTCTTTGGGAACATCGGAATACGGGACGTTCGGTTATAACTTCCTGGTGTTTGTGATATTGTTTGTCACTTTGTTGTTTGCCAACTTTGCCGAGGCCATTGCCGAAGCCCGTGGCAAGGCACAGGCGGACAGCCTGCGTAAAACGCGTGAAGAAACGCCCGCAAAGGTTTTGGTGGAAGGCAAGTTACGCACTGTAAGCAGCGCACGTCTCAAGAATGTCACCATTTTTTTTGGCAAGGCGGGGGATGTTATTCCTGCCGATGGCGAGATTGTGGAAGGGTTGGCTTCTATTGACGAGAGTGCCATTACCGGTGAATCCGCTCCGGTAATCCGTGAGGCGGGCGGTGATAAAAGTTCCGTTACCGGCGGTACGAAAGTGCTGTCGGATAAGATAAAGGTGTTGGTTACGCAGCAACCGGGCGAGAGTTTCCTCGACAAGATGATTGCGCTGGTAGAGGGTGCTACCCGGAAGAAAACCCCGAACGAAATAGCGCTGACTATCTTATTGGCCGGTTTTACGTTAGTGTTCGTAATCGTATGTATTACGTTGATTCCGATGGCGGACTATACCAATATCGACCATCCGGGTACGTATATCTCTATTGCGGCTATTCTCTCATTGTTTGTCTGCCTGATACCGACAACCATCGGCGGCTTGCTTTCGGCAATCGGTATTGCCGGTATGGACCGCGCCCTGCGTGCCAATGTAATCACAAAGTCGGGCAAAGCCGTTGAAACTGCCGGTGACATTGATACGTTGCTGTTGGACAAGACCGGTACAATTACTATCGGTAATCGTAAGGCTACCAAGTTTCATCCGGCTCCGGGCATTGATGAAAAGGTGTTTGTAGAGGCTTGCCTATTGTCCTCGCTTTCCGATGAAACCCCGGAAGGAAAGTCCGTCATCGAATTGGGGCGTGAGAACGGACATCGTATGCGCGACCTCAATACTGCGGGAGCCCACATGATTAAGTTTACGGCCGAAACCAAATGTTCCGGTGTCGACCTGCAAGACGGTACTCAAATCCGCAAAGGTGCGTTCGATGCGATTCGTCGGATTGTGGAAAGCGCGGGGAATAAATTCCCGAAAGAAGTGGAAGAAGCGATTGCCGTCATTTCGGGCAATGGCGGTACTCCGCTGGTAGTGTGTGTCAATAAAGTGGTATTGGGAGTCATCGAATTGCAGGACATCATCAAGCCGGGTATCCAGGAACGCTTTGAACGTCTTCGTAAAATGGGGGTGAAGACGGTTATGGTGACCGGTGACAACCCGTTGACCGCCAAATATATTGCCGAAAAAGCCGGTGTGGATGATTTCATTGCCGAAGCAAAGCCGGAGGATAAAATGGAGTATATCAAGAAAGAACAGCAGGCCGGCAAACTGGTTGCCATGATGGGAGACGGAACCAATGATGCCCCCGCACTGGCGCAGGCAAATGTGGGGGTTGCCATGAATAGCGGTACGCAGGCTGCAAAGGAAGCCGGCAATATGGTAGACCTTGACAATGACCCGACCAAGCTGATTGAAATTGTAGAGATAGGCAAGCAGTTGCTGATGACGCGCGGCACGCTTACGACTTTCTCTATTGCGAATGATGTGGCCAAATACTTTGCTATTATTCCCGCACTGTTCATGGTCGCTATCCCTCAATTGGCCCCATTGAATATCATGGGGTTGCATAGCCCTGAAACGGCCATTCTTTCGGCTATCATCTTTAATGCTGTCATCATTCCCATACTGATACCGTTGGCATTGAGAGGCGTCCGGTACAAACCGATCGGCGCAAGCGCGTTACTGCGCCGCAACTTGCTGATTTATGGTTTGGGTGGTGTCATAGCGCCGTTCATAGGTATTAAGTTAATAGATATGTTTGTCAGTTTGTTTTTTTAATTTAAAATAAAAAGAAAATGAAAACTCTTTGGAAATCAGTTAGAATAACCGTTACTTTCTGCATATTCTTTTCCGTGTTCTATATCCTTGTATTGTGGATATTCGCACAATTTGCAGGGCCGAATAAAGGCAATGCCGAGGTATTGACCCTGAACGGTAAGGCAGTGGGTGCTGCCAATGTAGGGCAGATGTTTACGGAAGAGATTTATTTTTGGGGACGACCTTCCTGTGCCGGTGACGGTTATGATGCAAGCAGCTCGGCAGGTAGCAATAAAGGCCCTGCAAACGAAGAATACCTTGCGGAAGTGGAAGCGCGTATAGATACATTCTTGCTGCATCATCCTTATTTGCAGCGTAAAGAAGTTCCTGCCGAAATGGTAACGGCCAGCGCTTCGGGGCTTGATCCCGATATTACGCCTGCCAGTGCTTATGTACAGGTAAAGCGTGTGGCTGAGGCAAGGGGAATGGATGAGGCTACTGTCCGGGGCATCGTTGACAAGGCTGTTGAAAAACCGTTGCTGGGATTGTTCGGTACGGCGAAAGTGAATGTGCTGAAACTGAATATTGCATTGGAAAAAGCAAATGGAAAATAAGAAAATAATGAAAGATATGAATCGGGTAAAAGTAACGGTAATAGGCGTTATTGCCGCTTTGGCAGTAAATTTTATGGGAGTGGATAAAGTGCAGGCGCAGGAATTTAAGATACAGGGTGATTTGGTCAGTTCTTATGTATGGCGCGGCTTTTATCAAACCGGAGTTAGTTTCCAGCCGACTTTAGGTTTTGGGATAGGCGGCTTTTCGTTGACGGCATGGGGCTCTACCGATTTCGACGGAACAAGTTCCTCGGAGGGTGAGGCTGCCAAAGAAATAGATTTGACGGCAGCTTATACGTTCGGCAATTCTGGTTTGACCTTGTCGGTTGCCAGTCTTTGGTGGGCAGGTCAGGGGAGCAATAAGTATTTTAACTTCAAAAGCCATGAAACGGCCCACCATTTTGAAGCGGGGCTTGCCTATACACTTCCGTTGGAGAAGTTCCCGCTGTCAATAGCCTGGTACACAATGTTTGCCGGCGCGGATAAGAATGAGAAGGGAAAGCAGAATTATTCTTCTTATGTAGAATTGAACTATCCGTTCAGCATTAAATCCGTCGATTTGAATGCCACTTGCGGTTTTCTGCCTTACGAAGCCGGTGTAGGTGTTTACGGAGTACCGAACAGCGGATTCGCTGTAACCAATCTGGCACTGAAAGCCACGAAGGATATAAAGGTGACGGACAAATTCGCGATACCGATATTTGCGCAGGCTATTTGGAATCCCCGTATGGAAGATGCGCATCTGGTGTTTGGTATAACTCTGAAGCCATGAGCAGGGAGGAGAGTGTACAACATTTCCTCGACTTGATTAAGAAATCACGTCGTGGTAAGTTTAAGGTCTACATCGGCATGATTGCCGGTGTAGGCAAAACTTATCGTATGCTTCAGGAAGCCCATGACTTGCTGGACAATGGGGTAGACGTGAATATAGGCTATGTGGAAACGCATGGACGTGCCGGTACGGAGGCGGTGTTGGCGGGACTGCCCGTAATTCCCCGGCGTAAGATATTCTATAAGGGTAAGGAACTCGAGGAAATGGACTTTGACGCTATCATCCGTATCCATCCGGAAATCGTTATTGTGGACGAGCTGGCGCATACCAATGTAGAAGGCAGTAGGAATGAGAAGCGTTGGCAGGATGTAATGGATTTGTTGGATGAGGGCATCAATGTTATATCTGCTGTCAACATACAACATATCGAGAGTATTAATGAAGAGGTGCAAGGTATTTCCGGTATCGAGGTAAAGGAACGCATTCCCGACAGTGTGCTGGAAGAAGCGGATGAAGTGGTGAATATCGACCTGACGGCGGAAGAGCTGATAACCCGCCTGAAAGCCGGTAAAATATACAAGCCGGATAAAGTGGCCCTTGCTTTGAATAATTTCTTCAAGACGGAAAATATTCTGCAACTGCGCGAACTGGCTCTGAAGGAGGTGGCGTTAAGAGTGGAGAAGAAAGTGGAGAATGAAGTGGTGGTTTCCTGTGTGGGCGTGCGGCATGAGAAGTTCATGGCGTGTATCAGCAGTCATGAGAAAACGCCACGCCGCATTATCCGCAAGGCGGCACGATTGGCAACCCGTTATAATACCTCGTTCGTTGCCCTTTATGTACAGACTCCCCGGGAGAGTGCCGACCGCATTGCCCTTGCGAACCAGCGGCATCTGCTGAATCATTTCAAGCTGGTAACCGAATTGGGCGGAGAGGTCATGCAGGTGCAATCCAAAGACGTGTTGGACAGCATCGTTACGGCTTGTAAAGAGAAGCAGATAACGACCGTTTGTATGGGCAGTCCTTCGTTCGCTTTGCCGCAATCCTTGTTTATGGTTCTGAAATATAGAAAATTTGTGAACGAACTGGCGCAAGCAAACATAGATTTGATTATACTTGCATAAAATTTAATATCTTGACCGTTATGAATATTCGTACAAAACTGATACTCAGCGTAGGTGTTTTGGCAGGTATGATAATCCTGCTGGTAGCCCTTTCTGTTGTAAATCTCCTTCTCTTTAGGGTATCCGGTGCCGGATAGCCCTGCCGCCATGCCCGGCTTGCAACGGGCCTTGCTTTGGATTTCCATTACGGGCGGTATTTGCATTCTTGCCAGTATCGTGTTGTTGGTATGGTTGCCCCGCTCCATTAATAAACCTATCAGGGAGCTGACGCAGGGCATCCTCGAAATAGCCAACCATAATTATGAAAAGCGCCTTGACATGAGCGAACACGAAGAGTTCCGCGAAGTGGCCGATAGTTTTAACAGCATGGCGGAACGCCTTACGGAATATCGTACCAGTACGCTGAATGATATTTTATCCGCCAAAAAGTTTCTGGAAGCCATCGTAAACAGTATTCATGAACCTATTATCGGCTTAAACCGCGAACACGAAATTCTTTTCGTCAATAAAGAAGCGCTGACCGTATTGAATCTGAAGCGTGAGGATGTCATACGCCGTTCGGCAGAGGAACTGTCGCTGAAAAACGATCTGCTCCGGAGGCTGATAAGGGAGTTGGTTAATCCGGGCGAGAAGAAAGAGCCTTTGAAAATTTATGCGGATAATAAGGAAAGCTATTTTCAGGCATCTTATATTACTATTATGAATACGGATGCCGATACGGACGAGTCTCATAATCTGGGCGATGTTATCCTGTTGAAGAATATCACCGAATTTAAGGAACTGGATACGGCAAAAACAACTTTTATTTCTACGATTTCGCATGAATTGAAAACCCCTATCTCCGCCATTCTTATGAGTCTGCAGCTTTTAGAGGACAACCGTGTGGGCGCTTTGAACGAGGAACAGGAACAACTTTCGAAAAGTATCAGGGAAAATGCCGACCGTTTGCTGGGGATTACAGGCGAGCTTCTTAATATGACGCAGGTGGAAGCCGGCAAGTTGCAGATGATACCGAAGATTACGAAACCTATCGAACTGATAGAATATGCCATCAAGGCAAATCAGGTGCAGGCCGATAAGTTCAATATCCAGATTGAGGTGGAATATCCGGAAGAGAAGATGCCGAAACTGTTTGTGGATAGCGAGAAGATAGCATGGGTGCTCACTAACTTGTTGAGTAACGCCATTCGTTATTCCAAGGAAAATGGGCATGTCATTATCGGTGCAAGGCAGGAAGATAATAGTGTGGAACTTTATGTACAGGATTTTGGTAAAGGTATTGATCCGCGCTATCACCAGAGCATCTTCGACCGTTACTTCCGTGTACCCGGTACGAAAGTGCAGGGAAGCGGATTGGGACTATCCATATCCAAAGATTTTGTAGAAGCTCATGGCGGCACGCTGACCGTTCAGAGTGAATTGGGAAAAGGCAGCCGTTTCGTTATTCGACTGAAAGCGTAATAGCGATATGATGTTTCCCTACGTTCTGCGGTATTGCTGTGGCGACATTCCAGTCTGTTTCTTGAAGAAAGTGCCGAAATAGGATGCGTTCGGGAAGTTGAAGAAATCGGAGATTTCCTGTACGTTCTTTTGTGTATTCTTGAGTAGTGAAATGCTTTTGCGGATAATGGACTTGAATACCAGCTCCTGTACCGTATATCCGCAAATGGATTTGGAGAGGGCGGAGAGGTATTTGGGCGACAGGCATAGCTTGTCCGCGTAGAAGTCCACCCCCCGCTCTTTCGTATAATATTGTTCTATTAATTGCACCAGGCGGATAAATATATCGTGCTTGTGGCTTACGGAAGTCTTTTCGGCAATGAGTTTGCGTGTATAAACCGAGCAAAGCCTGTGGGTCAGTGCCAACAGAAGTAACTTCTGTTCATACCGGTTAAAAGGATTCTCTTCTATTTTTAGCGTACTGTCCAATAGTGACAGGTATTTTAAAACCTCTTCTTCTTCCCCGGTATTCCATACGTAGCACGGTTCGGTGGCCAGATGCGAGTATAGGTGCATGGATACTACCGAGTTTCCCATAAAGTCCCGTATGGGGTCGGTCTGATAGATGAAGATATATACCTCTACGTTGTCGGATGCCTGTAGTACCTGAAACAAGGAATCCTTCGGCAGAAAGAGCGTATCACCGGCTTTGGCGGAAAATGTTTTCTGGTTAAGGATGAAGGTGAAATTTCCTTGACGACAAATTATAAGTCCCACTCCGTCTATCATAAACGGACTTTTCAAGGCGGACGGAAAGGCGCAAAGCACGCCTTCCGAACTGCAAATTTGCCGTTTGTCCAATAACGCACTGTCAAGGCGCGATAAACGTTCTTGTCGGGTATCCATGAGAGTAGGGTTTACGGTTCTTGTTTGAAAACAGTGCTAAGTTAATAATTTCCGTTTAGGATAGGGCAGTACCACAACAAATATCATGCAAAAAAGGCAAGCATACAATGTCCAACCCGCCATCTCCTTGACTGCCGATAAGGTGGCCTGCACCTGAATGCGCCCTTTGGTGGATGTGGCTGCCATGTTAACGGCTTCCTGCTTGCTTTTCCCCTGATATTGCATTCCTTGTACGGTTTGCATAAATGAGGCGGATGCTTCGGGATGTATCATATCCACATTCTGTGCATAACGGGTAATGTAGTGTTGCTGCCGTTCCTGCAATACATTGCTGTATAATGCGGTTCCTATGCTGGGAGCAAGCACCATACGTACAGTAAGCATTGTGCAAATCCATGATGAGAGGTATTTATAGGGCATACGCTGGGTTGCAAAAGTCGGTATCAGCGAGTATAGAAACATCATTCCTGTAGAACGGATAATAACTGGGTATTTCATTCGTTCGTACAAGCCTGCGCCCTGTACTTCAAAGTACATGAACATGGCAGATAATCCCAAAAACAGGAAACCTGCGGCAAAAAGATATTTAAAGTGCACTCCTTTCACGCTGAGCCAGATTGTTGCAATGCCACCGATAAAATAGCCCAACATAGACCAATTGCCCAATGTTGCGTTTTGATAGTTGTCCAGCTTCATACCTATTCCCGTAAATACATTGACGAACATTGAACTGGAGTTCAGTACCATTAACAGAAAGTAGAACAGGAATCCGAAGCGGATAGTTCGCAACTTGAGTACGTCGAACTGATAGTAGGGATTGCGCTGGGTTACTTCTATGTAGACAAACAGGATACCTGCAACCACAGCACCGACCGTTGCCCATTGGATTGTAGGATTGTCATACCAGTCGAGCACCTTGCCGTAAGTCAGCACATAAGTGATGCACGTCAGTGTGATACAGAAGATGGAAGCGTTGCCAAATTGTTTGAGGTTGATAGGAAAACGGCGGGTGGCATACTTATGATAAGGCATCGTGACGAAGGTAATGAGGATACAGAGCAACAGCAACCCCATCATGAAGTAATAAACATATTGCCACTCGTATTCGTAAGTAAGCCATGCTGTAAGCGATGTGCCCAACTGCCCCAATACCATAAAAAACAGGTAAATGGCGGGTTGTGCAGCGCTTCGTTCAATATCCAGTTTGTCCCAGCCTTCACCGGTGGTGGGTTCATTGCCGGGGGTGATCTTTTCGGTTGCTTCTACGTTACCGGCATACTTGATGAGAGTAAACAGATTGACCATCATCAGCACCATACGCAGGAATCCCATAAACAGACTGCATAGCGCCAACAGGAATATGCTGTCTGTCTTGGCGCAGATGTAGCTGAAGATATACATCAGCGAAAATCCGACGATACACATCATTTTCTCCCTGCGGATACATACCAGCCGGTACAGGAAAGGGCAGAATGCCGCCATGCCTATGGATGTGGCGAAGTTGGCAAACTGGATATGTTCGGATATGATGCCCAGACCGCTCATCATCTCCGTGCCGCTGGCAGAGTAAGTTCCGCCTACTGTAAGAATGGGCAGGAAGAACATGAACAGGATGATAATGCCTATCGGTTTAGGCACCCAGTTATAGAAAGGATAGTTTTTGGGATATGCGGGCATTTCCTTAACAATTAATGATTGAAAATCAGAGTTCGGCTTTCACTATTACCATCATACCGGCAGCAAGTTTTTCGTTATCTTCCTTGGAAAGATTGGTGAAGTCAATGCGTACGGGTATGCGTTGTTGTATTTTGACGAAGTTTCCGGCTGAATTGTCGGTAGGAACCAATGAGTACTTGGAACCCGTGGCGCCGGATATGGCTGTGATTGTTCCCGTGAACTCTTTGTCACTGATTGCATCTACGGTGATGGTAACCTTTTGTCCTATATGCAGGTTTTCCACTTGAGTTTCCTTATAGTTGGCGACAATCCATTTTTGAGTATCGGGCAGGATATAAGTAATGGTTTGTCCGGCTGTGATGAACTGGCCTTCCTCCAGTGCCCGGCGTCCCAATTTGCCATCGCAGGGAGCCACTACTACGGTGTAGGAAAGATTCAGACGTGCCATTTCCAAAGCAGCGGTTGCCCGTTGGATGGCGGCTTCTGTACTTTCACGGCGGTGTGATACTTCATTGACTCCCGACAAAGCGGCTTTTTGCTGGCGTTTTGTTGCTTCCAGCTTCTTGCGGGTGGCTTCGTATTCCGTTTCTATCTGTTCTAACTGTATGGGAGTGGCTGCATTTCTTTGCACCAGGTTCTGATAGCGTTGACGGTCTTTCTCCAGTTTGGCAAGACGGATCTCAATTTCAGAGATGGAAGCGTCGTACACGGAAGCGGTGGTCTGTGTGGTTTGCAGTGTGGCCCCGATTACGGTAGCGCCGGCCAGTGCGTCTTTCAGTGCGGCTTCGGCTTCCATTACGCGTAT